>Ga0209162_1001163_pt1 | contig 26804 bp, 20 predicted proteins | sample YNPNPMetaG_FD_187121 | JGI IMG/M metagenome (GOLD analysis project Ga0209162, IMG submission 187121) | Anoxygenic and chlorotrophic microbial mat microbial communities from Yellowstone National Park, USA - YNP NP MetaG (SPAdes) (version 2) ...
TTTCAATCAATTATCGAATGAGCGGCGAAGCAAAATTTCCCGCGCTCGTGCACGATGTCAAAGCGGCGGTGCGCTGGATGCGCGCGAATGCAAAGCAGTATCATTTCGATCCAAATAGAATTGCGGCGTGGGGCGGCTCGGCGGGTGCTTATCTGGCAACGATGCTGGGAGTGTCTGCTGGCGTGCAAGAATTAGAAGACCTGAGTTTGGGTAATGCGAATCAGCCGAGCAATGTGCAAGCCGTGGTCGCATGGTTCGGTCCGACCGATTTTCTCAAGATGGATGAGCAATTGACCGAGTGCGGGATGCCGCCTCCACCGGGAATGGAACACAACGCGCCTGATTCGCCGGAATCTCTGTTACTGGGAGAACAAATTACAAAAATTCCCGAGCGAGTGAAAGCGGCGAATCCAGAAACGTACGTCTCTCCGAATGCGCCCCCATTTTTCATTCAGCACGGAACCAGGGATGCGCTTGTTCCCGTTCAGCAATCCATCAATCTGGCGAAAAAGTTGGAGCAAGCCATTGGCGCAACGAATGTTACACTCGAATTGCTGGAAGGCGCAGGTCACGCTGATCCGCGCTTTGAGAGTCCGGAGAATGTGACGAAGATATTGGACTGGCTTGATCAGCGCTTGAAAGGCGTATGACCGGCGATGGATGATTCAATCGCCGATAAACTTGCCATTCGCGAAATCATCGAAAACTGGGTCTTGTGGCGCGATGCCGGCGATTGGGAACGCCTGGCAACGCTTTGGCATTCGGATGGATGGATGACGGCGACCTGGTTTCAAGGTCCCGCACAGCAATTCATCGAGGCGAGTCGCGAGGGCTTTAACAAAGGGGTCAACATCTTGCATACGCTCGGTGGCTGGACGTGCGAGATTGTTGGCAATCGTGCTATCTCACAAGTGAAGATGACGATCAACCAGCGCGCGCTGGTGGACGGTATTCTGGTGGATGTGACGTGCTGGGGACGCTTTTACGATTTTCTCGAAAAGCGCGCGGGGCGCTGGGGCATCGTTCGGCGCCAGCCGATCTATGAGAAGGATCGCCTCGACCCTGTGGATCCATCAGCGGTGCTTAAACTCGATGCGGAATTGCTCGCGCAATTTCCGGAGGGTTATCGCCATCTTGCGTATGTGCAGGTGAAAAATGGTTTCAAGGTCAAAGCCGATTTGCCGGGCTTGCGCGGTGCTGCTGTGGAACAGGTTTATGCGGAGGGCAAAGCATGGCTAGCAAGCGCACCCGACTCTCGCCGTGAGTAACATAGAAACCAGGTTTCTGCAAGAAACCTGGTTTCTAGTGAGTAGCCCACGTGCTAGTGATCAATCTGGATTACTCCTCTCAGTCGAATATCCCGCGAGGAACTCCCCACCAAGATTTCAAATTCTCCCGGCTCAACTTTCCACTGTCGGGCGTACGGATCGTAGAACGCAAAGGCGCGCGCGTCCAGGGTCAACACTAACGTTTGGGCTTCGCCCGGCGCGAGTTCGATCTTGGCAAACTGTTTCAATTCTTTGGGCGGTCGCGCGAGTGAAGCGTGCACATCGCGCACGTACACCTGGACGATTTCTTTACCAGTCATTGCGCCGGTGTTTTTCACCGTCAACGTTATTTCGACTGATTCGCCCGCGCGCGCGTGAGACGGCACGCGCAGCGTACTGTACTCAAACGTGGTGTACGATAAGCCGTGACCAAACGGAAAGAGTGGCGCAATGTCGCGCGCATCGTACCAACGATAGCCCACAAAAATTCCCTCGCCGTAAAACACCTCGCGCGTGCCGGGATAGTTGGTGAACGCCGGCGTGTCCTGCAAGCGTTTTGGTAGTGTCATTGGCAATTTGCCAGACGGATTCACATCACCGCACAGCACATCGGCAAGCGCGTTCCCGGCTTCTTGCCCGGTGTAATACCCCCACACGACTGCGTGCACATCGTCGAGCCACGGCATTGTGACCGGAGCGCCAGCATTGATGATCACGACCGTCTGGCGATTCACTTGCGCGATGGCGCGCACCAGATCGTTTTGTGCATTTGTCAACTCCATATCCGGTCGGTCAGCCCCTTCAGTTTCGTAATTTTCCGGCAACCCCACAAACACGAGCGCGACGTCGGAACGTTGAGCCAGTTCAACCGCACGCGCCAGGCGCGTGTCTTCACCCGGGCGATACGCGCGCGCCAGTCCCAGCCGCACGAACGCATAATTCTCATCAGTGCGTTTGACAAATTCGACGCGCAACGTGTGCGCCTGCCCACCCACCAATTCGATTTGGGCGGAATCGCGCGGATGTGCCGGCGAATGATCAGACTCAATCACCCGTTGATCGTCAACAAACACGCGCGCGTACGACGAGTGATTGATCTTGAGGGTGTACCGCCCGGTTTCTGGCACGGTCAACGTTCCGCGCCAGCGCGCCGAAAAGCGCGCGAACGAAATGCGCGGATGCGCGCCATCGTCCCACACAAAATAATCCAACGTCGGCATCACGGTGGTATCCACCGGCGTGCCAGCACAATCGGTGTTGGCAAACAGTTCCAGCGTCAAACCCTGTCCCGATCCTTGCGCCGGCGTGAGCCAATCGGATTGGATTCTGGGCGGCTCGGCATAGTGATCACACCCCGGCGCGTACTCCACATGCAGACGCGCGCCGATTTTATTTTTCAACGCCTCAAGCGGCGCAACGCGATACGGCGGCTCGACGCGCGAACTGCCGCCGCCGGTAATTTGCCAATCGGTCGCGCTGGGTCCGATCACCGCAATGGATTTTAGCGCATCGAGTTTCAACGGCAACAGCGCGCCCTCGTTTTTCAAAAGGGTGATTGCTTCAGCGGCGGTGGCGCGCGCGAGTTGTTGATGGGCCGGCGTGTTGACCTTGCCGCTCGGGCGCGGCGCATCGAGTCTGCCGGAACGCACCAGCATTCGCAAGATGCGGCGCGCCGCGTCATCAATCGCCGCCATTTCGATCTGCCACAACTCTGCCGCTTCGACAAGCAAACGACCATAGTACCGCGCCGGTCCCGGCATTTCCAAATCTAAACCATTCTTCACCGATTCGGTGGTTGTGTGATTCGCGCTCCAATCGGAAATAACGACGCCATCGTACTGCCATTCACCTTTGAGAATCTCGGTGAGCAAATGACGATGCTCGCTCGCATACACACCATTCAGCCGATTGTACGAACACATCACCGTCCAGGGACGGGCTTCTCGCACGATCATTTCAAATTGCGCGAGGTAGATTTCGCGCAAGGTGCGCTCGTCCACATTGGAACTGCCGCGCATCCGTTCGATTTCTTGATTGTTGCACGCAAAATGTTTGAGCGATGCGCCCACCTTCTTGCTTTGCAAGCCATTGATCCACGCCACACCGATGCGCCCAGCCAGATACGGGTCTTCGGAGTACGTTTCAAAGTTGCGCCCCCCTAGCGGATGTCGAATGATGTTGACGCACGGACCCAGCAACACATCGCAATTCATCGCGAGGGTTTCTTCCGCCAACGCCACGCCCACGCGCTCGATCAGTTGCGGATTCCACGTTGCCGCGAGGGCGGTGCCGGTCGGGAAGGCGGTGGTTGGGGTGGGGCGTCGTGCGCCGTGTGGTCCATCGGTAACGGTGAGCGAGGGAATTCCCAATCGTTCGATGGGCATTGTATTCCATGCATCTTTGCCGGACAAGAGCGCAACTTTTTCAGTGAGCGTGAGTTGTTGCAAGAGTTGTTCTACGCGTTGTTCAATGTCTGACATTTCAACCTCGATTCACCCATTCATCTAAATCGGCCAACGTGATGTTGGAATAAAATTCCCAGGTTTCATTATGCGTTACGCGCGCGCCCGGCACAAGCCGCACCATCGGCGCGAGCGTCTCCAGTTCAATGAACTCATCGTTGCAGTACACCTCGGCGTTGCAATTCAAATCCGGATGCGACACGTCCGGTTGGGGTGCAAATCGTTTGACAAACACGGAGTTGTCATGCCAGTACGCCAGCCAGCCCCGCTGATTCAAGCACCCCACCTTGCACGGCGGCAGTTGCGCGCGCGCGTGAACGCGAATGACCTGATCGCGTAATTCAAGGCGCGGATCGTTCAAGCGCGTATACGACCACAGCACCACATTTCGATTGGGCAAGAAACCGTGCGTATCCACCGCACCAATCGTTTGTGGCAAAATCGCCATGCCACCTAACTTGAGTTGCGTGATTGCCCACGGTGCCAGTTCAATACTCTGCGTGCCGGCATTTTCGATGTGATGGGATAACGTGAGCGCGGCGTGTCCGGCGTGCAAATGAATTTCGATGTGCTTGCGAATCCCGGTGAGGGGTTCGGGAGGTTGATGCAGGGATACGCCATCTGTCAAGGGTTCGATGTGGACAGGCGTGTTATCAGGCTGATACGTTTGCGGCATTTTCTCCGGCGCGTACCACAAGCGATGCCCGCCATAGAAGAAGTAATCGCCGAGCGCGGTCGTTACTTTTTTGTCTGGCACCTCGGCGAGCCAATTCTCCGCGCGATCGCGCAAGAACAAGCGTACGATGCGTGGTCCCGCATCGGTGAGAAAATCCAAACGCAGAAAACCATTTTCGATGCTGTGCGTTTGCCAGCCGTAATCATCGTGGCTCATTGCAGAGTGACCTCGACCATGATGTGAGTGCGCCCGTCGGTGGGTAGTGGCACCACAGTGCCTTGAATCGGCTTGCCATCCACCACAAGTGACGCGTGATTGCCTTCACCCGCGCGCTTGACATGAATCTCGTACGTAACACCGCGAAAGAGGCGTGTGGCGCGGAATCCTTTCCACGCGTGCGGAATTACAGGTGTAATCTGCAAGCCATCGAACGTGGGGCGAATGCCGAGAATGTATTGCGTGATGGCGACATAATTCCACGCCGCCGTGCCGGTGAGCCAGGAATTTTTCGCTTCACCAAAGGTAGGCGCATCGCGCCCGGCGATCATTTGCGCGTACACGTACGGCTCACACCGATGCACCTCGCTGAGCGCTTCGCGCGCGGAGGGATTGATGCGCGTGTAATAATCGTGTGCGCGGTCGCCGTTGCCCACCAACGTTTCGGCGATCATAATCCAGGGATTGGTGTGGCAGAAAATGCCGGCATTCTCTTTATAACCCGGCGGATATGAAGAGATTTCGCCCAAATGCAGATAATAGCGCGAGTACGCGGGCTGTTGCAAAATGATGCCGTGTGGCGTCGCCAGATATTTTTCCACCGAATCGAGCGCGCGTTGAGCGCGCCCATCGTCCAGACCAATGCCTGCCATAATGCACCAGCCCTGCGTCTCGACAAAAATTTTTCCCTCTACATTCTCGTGTGAGCCGACCTTACGCCCCAAATCATCGTACGCGCGCAAGAACCATTCACCATCCCAGCCGTGTTGCAAAATGGTCGCGCGCATTTTTTCTGCCGCGTCGCAATAGAACGCGCCGTTGCCGGTGTATCGCTTGGCAATTTCTGCCATTTCGCTTGCCGCCACCACAAACAAGCCGGCAATCATCACCGATTCCGCAATCTTGCCATCCTTGTGCGTCGTCGTTTGAAACGATTCCCCCGGCGTGTCGGAGAAACAATTGAGGTTGAGACAATCGTTCCAATCCGCGCGACCGATCAGCGGCAAGCCATGGGGACCCAAACGCTCCAGCGTGTACCGAATACTGCGTTGCAAATGATCGAACAGCGGTTGTTCTGTGCCGGGGCGTTGTTCGTAGGGTACTGGTTCGGCGAGGATGCTCCAATCCCCGGTCTCTTTGAGGTACGCCGCAACTCCCAGCACGAGCCACAATGGGTCATCGTTAAAGTTTGAACCAATGTCATTATTGCCTTGTTTGGTGAGCGGTTGATATTGATGGTAAGCGCCGCCGTTTTCCAGTTGCGTCGCCGCCAGATCGAGCAGGCGTTCGCGGACGCGCGCGGGAATCATATGCACACAGCCGAGCAAATCCTGATTGGAATCACGGAAACCGATACCACGTCCAATCCCGGCTTCGAACAGCGAAGCCGAGCGCGCCAGGTTGAACGTCACTATACATTGATACGCGTTCCAAGTATTCACCATTCGATTGGTGTGCACGTCTGGCGTTTCGACCTGCAAACATGCAAGCCAATCGTTCCATGCCGTCCGTAATCGCTCAAACGCGGCGTCCACATTTTCGCGCCGCAGATATTTTTCGATGATGGGTTTCACGGTGCGCTTGTTGATGATCTGGGAATACGGCGGATCGAATTTTTGATCGGGCGGATTTTCGTGATAGCCCAGCACAAAAATGATTTGGCGCGATTCGTTGGGCGCAAGCGTAACACGAATGTGATGCGAACCCATCGGTTGCCAGCCATGTGCAATCGAATGGCACGATTTGCCGCGCTCTACCACAATGGGTGCATTCCAGCCACGATACGCGCCCAGAAAGTCCTCACGTTGTGTATCCCAGCCAGCGAGCGGCTCTGAGCAGGCAAAGTACGCAAAGTGATTGCGGCGTTCACGGTACTCGGTCTTGTGGTAGATCACGCCTTCGTCCACTTCGATTTCACCGGTGCTGTAATTGCGCTGAAAATTAGTGGCGTCGTCCTGCGCGTCCCACAAACAAAACTCGATGGCGGAGAAAATCGAAAGTGAAACAGGAGTGTTGCGTTGATTGGTCAACGTGAGTTGCCAGATTTCCAGGTTTTCATCGAGCGGGACGAAATAACGGATGGACGCGCGAAGGTATTGAAAAGTGGACGTGATAATCGTGTAACCGAGTCCGTGGCGACACGAATAATCTTCCAGGGCGTGTTGAGTGGGTTGCCACGTTGGTGACCAAAATTGGTTGGTGTCGTTGTCGCGGAGATAGATGTAGCGTCCACCTAAATCAAGCGGGGCGTTATTGTAGCGATAGCGGGTGAGCCGACGCAGGCGCGCATCGCGATAAAACGAATAGCCGCCGGCTGTGTTGGAGATTAAACCAAAATAATTTTGATTGCCCAGATAATTGAGCCACGGTAACGGTGTGTCTGGTCGTGTGATGACGTATTCGCGCTTTTCGTCGTCAAAGAATCCGTAACGCATTTGGCAAAGCCTTTATAGAGGAATTTGGTCAAAACGTCAACTGCCCCAGGCGGGCAAATGTGGAAGGGGACTCGCCGCGTTGTTGCGACGCCGCGCGCGCGGCGAGTCCCATACTCAGGAGGAGAAGCGCGACGAACGCTCGCCGAATAGTTCGCCGTGCCACGCGCCAACACTTGTCCCGAAAATACATCCGAGTCATACGACTCGGATGTGCTCTATCATTCCATTGATTGAGCGACGGCAGGGAGAGCAGCGCAATTATTTTTCTACGCCGGTAATCACTACACCTTGCATAAATTGGCGTTGGGCAAAAAAGAACATCAGAGCCGGAAGGACCAGAGTGAGCGCGGCGGTTGCCGCGGCGCGTCCCGGGTAGATGGTGTAGGTCTGCACAAAGCGAGCGATTCCAACCGAGATCGGGAACAACTCATCTTTGCCTGCCAGGTAGACCAGTGGTTCAAAGTATTGATTCCAGCGATAGAAAAAGTGAAAAAGCGTTACGGCAGTGATCGCTGGAATGGCCTGGGGCACAATGACTGAGACAAGGATACGCAACGGGCTGGCGCCATCAATCATCGCGGCTTCGTCCATCTCACGTGGAATGGTCATGAGATACTGACGTAGCAAAAAGACATCATAGGCATTGGCAAAGAAGGCGGGTACAATCAACGGAAGCCATGTGCCCGTCCATCCCAGTTTGTTGAAGAAAATGTACATCGGGATGATTGTGGCTTGGGGAGGCAACATAATCGTCGCCATGAGGATGAGGAACAAAATATTTTTACCGGGAATCCGAAACCGTGCAAACCCGTACGCGACCAGAATGCAGGATACTAAATCGCCGATCGTACTCAGAATCGCAATCGTCAGTGTATTGCGGAAGAGCAGCGTAAAGTTGACTTCGTTCCAGGCTTTGATGAAATTTTCGAGGGTAGGTGAAAACTGGTAAACCGGATTCCAGGTGCGCCAGCGTCCCTTGATGTTAAAGATACCTGCCTCAGGATTGGTGGGATCGAGCACATCGCTGTCTTCACGGTAGGGGTGAATCAGAACCAGGCGTTTGACACCTTGCTCGGTGGGAACATCGTAGAGCGGATAGTCCGTGCCTTGATAGTTGTATGTCACTGCTCGGGCGGGCCACAGCGGCGCGTTCTGTGCCGAAAGTTGCGAATCGAGTTTGAAAGCGGTGGCGAGCATGTAACCCAGCGGCATCAAGAACAAGAGCATGGTGGCTATGCCCAAGCCGGTAACGCCTATGGTTGCGATGAGTTCACGCAGAAAACGATGTGGACGAAATGGAAATTTGTTCATAGTTCCTGACCAGAACTCAATCGGCGCCTGCGTAGTATACCAGACGCTGCACAAAGAAGAATAGAAACCCCGTTGCAATCATCGTAACGACAAAAATCAAAAGTGCTAATACCGAGGCGTAGCCCATCTCGCTAAATGAGAACGCTTCGCGATAAAAATGGAGTGGAAAGAAGAGCAATGATCGTTGCGGATCGCCATTCAATCCGCCAATCAACATCGCGGGCACAAAGTACTGGAATGCACCAATCACCCCCAGGGTGACATTATAGAAGATGACCGGCGAAATCATCGGAACCGTAATATTGAAAAATTTAGTGATTGCATTTGCACCGTCTACCGTTGCCGCTTCATACAACTCGGTGGGGACACCCTGGAGTGCGGCAAGCAGGATCAACATAGCATTGCCTGAGCTCCAAACTCCCAGAAGGTTGAGCGCGGGCACTGCCCAGAACGGATCGCTGAACCAGCGCGGTGGATCTTCGATGCCGATGGCTTTGAGCGACAGGTTGATCCAGCCCGATTGTGCATTTAACACACCGCCAAAAATGATGGTCCCCGCGACAATCGGGATAACAGTGGGCATGAAAAAGAGAGTGCGGAAAAAATTTGAAGCGATAAGATAACGTGAATTAACCAGAACTGCAAAGTAGAGCGGAACAACAAGACCCAGCGGAATGCCGATGAGCGCAAATTTGAGTGTTACTCCCATCGCAGGGACAGCGTATAGATCGCTGAACAATCGCGCGTAATTATCCAAGCCCACAAAGTTGAAATTGCCCGGCGCAAATTCTTTCGTCCCGGTGTAATCGGTGAATGATAAAAAGATGGTCATCAGGATAGGCAACAATTGAAAGCCAAAGAAACCGATGATCCAGGGAGTAAGGAATAGAAATCCCCAGATTGCTTCACGTCGGCGAAGCGCTGAAGTGCGAACCTGCTGCAATTGGTGAGGAATCGAGATGACACGCGTAAACATTAGTCTGCTTCCTATACCTCCTTGCGCCGCACGAAAGCTCGGCGGCGCAAGGAGGTCAAGCCCAATGTATCCTAGGGCGCTGCCTTGAATACGGCGTCTAGGTCTTTGCGGAGTTTCTCAATCTCTTCATCCATGTTCAGGTTGGGTGTTTGATCCATTTTGTTACGGAACGCCGTAAACAAGTCGTTGGCTTTGATCATATTGGGGAGCCACGCTTCGTGGTTCGGCAGATCGGGATACTTGAGCATTTCTTCTGCCACGCTCCAGTTGATCTTGTTCGGTGCGACTTTCTTATCCAGCGCGGCGAAGAACGCAGGGCGATCTTTCGGATCGGCGGGCATACCACCGTAAAACTCCATCAAGCCCGTGTCCGTAACCATCTTCGCCAGAACTTTGAAGGCGACCTTTTGATTCTTGCTGGCTTTCATGATGGCGAAGGTATCGCCGTGCAGTTTTGCCGTCACTTTGCCATTGATTGTCGGCAGGACGGCAATGTCCCACTTGGTCTTGCTCAGATCAAAGCAGCAGGTGTACCACGTATGGCACCACCACATTGCAACGTTTCCAGACGATCCCGGGTTACCCTTGGCAAGCAAGTCACTGTTCTGGTAGTCGGCATTCGGCATAAAGTAATGCTTCCAGATACCACCATAGTACCATTTCCAGGACTGCTTCCAATGCTCTGGAATCACAGCCGTCTTGGGGTCTTTAGGATCGTACGGCAAGCCGCCTCCAAAGAACACAGCAATACCGCGCGCATCGGTCCATTGCTCAAAGAAGCCAAACTGCTTGATATTCTTGGGGTCGAATTTGGGATTCGTGGCATCATTACCGTTCTTGTCCACGGTTAGTTTCCGCGCCAGTTCGGTGAATGTCTCCAGATTCCAATCCTTGCCCTGATATTTTTCACCGACTTTTTGCGGAGGATAGGGCAGTTTGGCTTCGTCAAACAGGGCTTTGTTGTAGTAGATCATCGAAGGGAACAATGCGAACGGAATGCCAACGAGCACACCTTCATCTTTGGTAAACTCGAGCAAAGCGGGATCATACTTGGTCAGATCAAAGCCGGCTTCTTTGGCAAGAGGTGCGATGTCTGCCCAGGCGCCTTGAAAACTTGCGCGTCCCATCTTGCCGACGGGTCCCACAATGTCAGGGGCGTTGCCCGCAGCGATCATCGCCTTGAGTGCGTCGTACGAGTTGGTGCCGGTGTTATAGACGACAGTCAAGACCACGCACGCTTCGGTCTGTGATTTGTTGAATTTTTCAGCCCATGCCTTTTCGACCGGGATTTGATCCGGTTGCGAACCAGTACCCAGACCGATGTACCAAACGATCTTGGTCGAGCCAGGAGCACACCCTTCAGTGCTGGTGACGACGGTGGGAGGGATTGTGGGCGTGGGAGGTGCTGGTTTAGTAGCCGTGGGTGCGGGGGGCTGGGTTGCCGTGGGGGCGGGCGGTTGAGTGGCGGCAGGAGCCGGCGGCTGTGTGGCAGCAGGTTTGGCAGTTGTAGGAGCAGGCGGCTGAGTTGGTGGCACTGTTGGCGCGGGTGCCGCACAGCCGACGACCAGTAGAGCCATTACTGCAATGAGCAGTGGCAGGACAAACAACTTACGCATGATAATCCTCCTCTCTTGGAAATCAAAAAGTTGTTACACCATTGTGCGAAGAACGTAAGCCTTTTGTCTGAGTTTGACCACCTCCTTCACAAATCCGATAGGACCAAAGTGCCCACAGGGGAGCATCTACTCTACACGAGGCTCGGTGGATGCGCGCACGACCAATTGAGTTGGCAAGATGATGTGACGTGGCTGATCTGAGGGATGAGTAATCAATTCGATTAGCGTTTCAGCGGCAGTAAAGCCAGCGTGATAGATCGGCTGGCGCACTGTAGTCAAGGGTGGATCGGTGCGTTCGGCCAGAGGGATATCATCATAACCTGCCAGGGCGATATCTTGTGGCACGCGCAAGCCGGCTGTGCGTATTGCCCGCAGCGCGCCCAGTGCCATCGCATCGCTGGCGGCAAACACGGCGTCCGGTTTCAAGGGAATCAATTCTTGCATCCGCACATAGCCACTGTTCTCAGAAAAATCGCCTGTCACAATCAGACTGGGATCAATGGTAATCCCTGCCTCGCGTAGAGCCAGTTTGTACCCTTCCAAACGATCTATGCCGGCGATCATATTGGGTGGACCTGCGATAGTCGCAATGCGTCGGTACCCTCTCTCGATAAGATATGCTACCAATGCACGTGCGCTGTTGACGTTATCCACATCTACATAATTCACGCGAGGGTTGGTGGGATGGCGTCCCACGAGGATAAACGGCAAATCGCTTTTGACCAGTGATAAGGTTAGCGAGTCGTCCACTAACATTGAAGCCATAATCACGCCGTCAATCAGACCGTTGTGGAGAATCTGTGAAATCATCCGACGTTCGTACTCTGGCTCGGCAAGCCAGAGCATTACAGAATGGTCGTGTGCGTTGCAGGCAGAGGTGATTCCTTGAATCAAGATAGGGAAATAAGGATCGCTAAAGAGGCCCGTCACGCGTTCAGGGATGACCAGACCAAGAATGCGAGTACGTCCGGCGGCAAGGGAGCGCGCGGCAAGGTTGGGGTGATAATTCAGCTTTTTAACCACCGCGAGCACACGTTGGCGCGTTTCGTCGCTGACGCGTGGATCGTTGTTGATCACGCGTGACACTGTGGAACGAGATACCCTGGCACGTCTGGCAATCTCTTCGAGCGTTGCCATCGGGAGACCTCCGTTTCTGAGCGCATCTCTTTTGGGAGCGCTCCCACAGGATTGCAACATTAAACACAAAATGTGCATTGAGAGGAGGCTTTTTGTGGGAGCGCTCCCATTTTAACACAGATTTTGCACCTTGTCAAGACCCAATTTTTCACGAACACAGGGCGCGTGCCAAGTTGGGCACAGGCGGTTGAAACCGCGGCAACGCATACCCGAAGCCGCCCTTCGGCGGCTTAGAACGCAGCCTGCGGAGGCAGGCTTGGGGTATTTGTTGCTGCGACTTGAGTCGCCCGACGGCTTGTCAAGTGAGTTTGCACCCTGGTCGAAGCATTGATGCGTTTGACGAAGTTAGAGATTTGATTGTAGAATAAATTCGTTTTCCGGAGACAAAAAATGACACTTTTCTCTCAACCGCATCGTCGCTTGAATCTACTTACGGGCGAGTGGGTTCTTGTCTCGCCGCAACGCGCGCAGCGACCCTGGCTGGGGCAGGTCGAGCGACCGCCGCGCGAGACGCGTCCTGCCTACGCTCCCGATTGTTATCTGTGCCCCGGCAATGCGCGCGCAGGCGGGCAATGCAAGTTGCCTATACCGTGACTTTTTAATCATAGACTCGGGATTCAACGGTAAATGTCACGACAGCTCTTGCCGAACTGCACTGAAAACGCTGGTCTGTAATCGATTACGAATGGCTTTTTGGACGGAATCTGCAGAAATGCTCGCGCAACTTTCAATACGAAATCGTTATTTCGAAAGTCTAGTGATTTCGTCGCGTCTGTCTTGTTCTTTCCCGTCTTTTTACTTTTGGGGAATCTCTATTTCCATGTTAAAATGGTAAAGTGGTAATAGAGGTGTAAGAGGGATAGTAATGCGAATTCGTGGTATTCTGTTTGATATTGGTGATACGCTGATTGGCGCGACCGAACTTCAAGCGCGCGTACTGCAAGATACGGTAGAAATTGTATTTGCTAAAGCATGGTGCGTTTCAGCCGCAACATTTCTCAAGCGGTATCAAGACGCTGACAATGAGGTGGTCTTTGATCAAATACCTGATCTGAATCACCTCTTCTCGGACAAGCGTATTGTAGAGCGTGCTTTAGTGTTATGCTTTCAGCAGAAGATCACGCACTTTCTCGCAACATACCGTGAACTTCTACGAAAGCAAATACGTTCTGATCCTGACCTCATTCGCTTGATGAGAGATCTGCGTAAACGTGGATTGCGACTAGGGGTTGTTTCAAATGGGACAACTATTGAGCAGCAGGAGCAGCTGGAACGATTGGGAATCAAGAGATATCTTGATCCAATTATAATATCTCAAGAAGTTGGAATTCGTAAACCCGATCCGCGCATTTTCCTTCTTGCTGCTGATTATTGGCAATTACCACCCAGGCAGATTCTTGTGGTGGGAGACCGAGGAGATTGGGAAATTATTGGAGCTCATCGCGCGGGAATGCTTAGTGCTCTTACAACGCAGTTTATTGACCGACGTGATACTATCTTACCAGAGGCACAACCTCAATTCATCATTGGGAATCTCAGGGAACTTTTGGATATCGTGAGAAAGGAGTTGCCATGAATGCCGGTCTCGGTGTAGTTGAATCAAAACTTGCTGACTTGCTAACAGTTCATCTACAAAAGCAACTAGGAGACGGTGCGAGAATCGCCGCACGGTCTTTGGCAATCATCGTGAGTCGGCAGTACCAGTTACCGAAGGATGAACTGATTGCGGTATTGGAATACTATTTTGTGGGAGAAGAAAAACAGATGCTTGCAGGTGCAATAGATGCTCTCTTGCGCCTGAATCTATTGACGACTAAGCAGGATTTTGGTGAAGAGTATATTCAATTAGATGAACACTGGAATACAACGCTAAAAATATCGCTTCCAGAATCTACGACAAATGATGAAATTCTTAAAGACGTGATTAACTTTCGTAAGCATAGAGAGTTATCTCTGATCGGTTCAGTGGGTTCAGCAGGGCAAGTAGTATCTCGGCATGCGCTCCGCCAGGCGATCAAAAGGGCTCGACGACGAATCCGCCTTGGTAGTTACTCGACCAAAACGCTTTTCCCTGAAGTCTCGGACGTAGTCAAAGAAGCGCTGATCAATAATGCGGAAATGCGTGTGGAGATTTTGATGTTTTCTCCCCGTCTAGCCAGCGAAATTGAAGATGATCCCAATCTGGCCAGAGATGTCGAAGACCGAACGAAAGACTGGCAAAACCTTTATGCGGAAGCAAGGAAGGAGGCAACCAAGCGAGGACACAAACCCAAGCTGGAAATTCGGTGGATTGAGGATAAGGAGATGACCGCATTTCAGCGGGGTGCACTTATAGATGATCGGCAGTGGATTCTGAATATCCATCATCCTGGATTCGAGCGTGGGGTTGATGGTGTTGTTTATCAAGGATTTTGTGAGAATTCATCTACCAATATCTTTGACTTGATGAACTACTACTGGGAAGCAGCCTGGAAACAAGCAAGAAATCCTCATCCTACGTTATCTGAATATTTGCGGCGCGGTATGGCTACACACCAAAACATCATCTATGGTCTGATTCTGGGATTTATCTCTTGGGCACTTGCGTACGCGAAATTAGATCCATGGCCTGTTTTTCTTCAGGGAGCAGCCTTTGCCAAAATTACGGACGATCTGCCAGTCATATTGGATGATTTAGGCTGGATGCTTGAAAAAATGGGTGAGGGCTTGCGCAACTTTGTCCGCTCGAAGAAAAAATAACATCCATTTCATACCAGATGAATACGCCGTGCCAGCATTCATCGCGAACGTTGCGCGTGAGTACGCTGCGCGTACCGGTCGAACGCCGCAGATTTATCCCTGCCAGGCAACGGCAGGGGCAAGCGAACTTTGAACAGAGAAACCAGGTTTCTTGCAGAAATCTGGTTTTTAGACCAACCACTCCAGCACCAGCGTTGTCCAGCCAAAGTTTGGTGCGCCATATCCTTGCGCGGTGTACGGATTGTAGTACTCGCGCCATCCGCCGCGCGCAACCATCTCGATAGTGCGCGCGATCAACTCCTCTGCCAGCTGGGTATAGCCGTGTGCGCGCAGTCCTCCCACCAATGCCCAGTTGAAATTCACCCAAGTCGAGCCGCGCCAGAGTAACCCCGTGCGCGCCTCCGGGTCAAACGACGGTTCGCTTGCCGCGACCGACGGCACTGGATAAGGAAGCCAGAATTCAGCCGGGTTGTGCAAATGCTCTTCGACCAGGCGTCGCGCTATCGCAGCGGGCAAATGCTCCAGAATCAAAGGAAACAGAGATGTCGCCGTGAGTACGCGCGCGGGACGCTCACGCATTCCATCCAGATTGAAAAAAGCACCGACGCGCTCATCGTAACATTTTTCGACGAGTGCGTTTTCCACGCGTGCGGCGAGCGTATCGAACTCGGCAGCCTGAGTGGCTTCGCCGGCGATGCGGCACAGGCGCGCCAGCGCGCGCAACCCCTGCGCGTAAAAACTATTGACCATCACATCTTCGACGACGAACACATCGCTGGCGAGTAATGCGGCTGGGTTGTGTCGGAGCGGCGCGTACGCGGCAAAGAGGCGTTGCATGGCTTGACGCAATCCTTCGCGATCCACACTCGGCATTTGCAAGAGCGCGTCGTACGCGGGTAGCGCGTCCAGTCCCGATTCGTCCGGCTGGATGATGGCGACGAGATAATCGTGGTCAGGATCGCGCTGTTCAAGCCACCAGCGATAGTACGCTTGAGTGGTGGGCAACACGGAAGCCAGAAACGCCGCGTCAGGCTCGGCGAGATACACGCGTTCGATGGCTTGCGCCAGCACTGGCGGTTGCGAAATCGCTGTGAGATAATCGTTCAGCATCGCGATATTGTACGCGGCAATCTGTTCTGGATATTTTTCACGTTCCCACAGAATGATGTGCGGGATAAATCCATCGGGTTGCGCAGCCTGCATCAATCCGACGAATTGTTGACGCGCCAGCGCCACATCGAAATGTGCCAGCGCGATCGCGTGAAAACACGAATCCCACAACCACTGAAACGGGTAGGTCGCGTTCGATGGACAGATGAAATCGAACGAACGGTTGCCCCACGTGGACACGCCGCAATGGCGATTGTTCATCAATACCTGCTTGGCTTCCTCGATTAAACGGGCTTTGTCAGTCTCGGTAAGAGTCATCTTCTTCCTTTACGTGAGCACGCGATAACCAGACGCGCGATCGAAGCGAACGTGGAGGCGCTGCGCGGGCAAATCGAGTTCGTACCAGTCTAGGCCCATATCCAGTGGTGCAAAACGCCAATCGCTATCGGTAGGTTGAATACCACACACATGGCGGATGATCATATCGTTGCACAATCCTGTCCATCCCAGGTCCACTGCTCCCAGCCCTTCACCCGTGAGTGGATCGAAATACTCGTGCGCAGAGGGATAATCATTGTGGCAGAGCAAATCAAGCGAACGCTTCAGCAGTTGCACAGCGAGATCGTCACGTCGGTAGCGACGTAAACCTTCGAGGATAAGCCAGTTTTGATTGAACCACACGGGTCCACGCCAGTAATCGCGTGAGGAGAAGGAAGGCTCGTTGAGTGCAACTGTTGGTATAGGAAAAGGTGCCCAGAACAGATGTGGATCAAAAAGTTGTTTGAACAACGCTTCGGCTTGTCCCTGATCGGCGATGCCGAAGGTCAAGGTGATGAACGCGGCGGGCGTACGCACACGTACCGGTACTTCGTCTTCGCCCAGCAAATCGAAAAACGTTTGCGCGTTTGCATCCCACATCTTGGTACGCACGGCACGCGCGACGCGTTCGGCTTCGGCGATGTAATGGGCGGCAAGGGGGTCATTCCCTAACTCACGCGCAATCTTAGCAATGGCGCGTTTCTGCGCGCAGTAGTAGCAGTTGGCATCCACTGCCTCAATGTCCAGTCCCCAATCCCAGCGTGGCGATGTATCCCAGCCTGACCAGCGATGAATGAGGGTCATTAAACCATCGTTGTCGCGATCGCGCTCGCGCGCACACCACTCGTCGTAACGCAACAGAGTGGGCAATAAATCGGCGATGAGTTTGCGATCGCGCGTGACGCGGTAGGTTTCCCAGACCGCGTGGGCGTAAATGGGCAATTGTGTAATAGTGCTGGCTTGACCATCACCATCGGGCCAATTTCCTGATGCCGTTCCTGGTTCCAGATAAACCTCGTGCGGAATCATGCCGTTGGGTTTTTGCTGTTGCGCCACCGTGCGCAAATCATTGTGCGCGATTTGTGGGTCGGTGAGCCAGCGATTGATTAGCGCGTGAAATGCCGAGTCCCAAAACCAGAGATGTGGGTAGGTGTGCTTGGAGGGCATTTGAAACGCGAGGGGAAAACGCGGATCGTTATGGCGCACAATGTTTGCGCGCTGGACAAACCAGTGATATAGCCAGAGTTGTTCAAGGCGAGAATCCGAGCAACGAAAAGTGGGAATCTCTTCGCTCAAGTAATGCTCCCACGCCTGGGTTTCAATCTGAAAACGCGCTGTTGGATCGGCACAGGCGGCTTGCGCTTTGGTCAATGCGGTTTGCGCGACGGCATCACACGCCAGCGCACAGACGAGTTCGCGCGAAGCGCTGGTGGGCAATTCAACGTCGAAACGCCATGCGGGCACGATAACGTCGTGCAGGAAAAAATGGCGCGTCGGTTCGTTCACCCGAGTCAAAAGATCGCGCTGCGCGATTTCTAGGTAGGGTCGGAAGGTAAATCGCGTGGGAGGAGTGCTAAAGGCAATCGCCGCGTAGACGCGTTGGGCAATCGAGAGGTCAATCAGAGTGGTATGTGAAATGGGGTAGAAACGCGCGGACGCTTTGCGCGCTTCGAATGCGCTATAGAAAATCAAGCAGATTTTTTGCTCGCGCGGGTTGGGATTATGCAGGCGTATTCGAGTGACCAGCACATCATCGCACACGGTCTTGGTTTCATCAATGGTCACGTCGGCAAAGACGTAGCGTGCGGTGATCCCATCCGGTCGCCATGTGAAATCTGTTTCGGTAAGTTCGTGCACATCGTTCCCGCGAACGACAAACCCGCGCAGAGCCATCGAAGACAGATCGCGTTCTGCCCATTTGAGAGTACCAAAACCGAGATTAGGGCTATCACTGCGGAGCAGATTGCCCACGAGGGTACGTTTGTGTGAACAAGCCAGGGTATCGAGAATCATTCGATCAGCTCGCCGTTACGGTTATAGAAGAAGATGCGTTTAGGATCGGGTTGCAACCAGACCCGCCCCACGAGTTGCGGCGGTTCATCCGTAAACAAACGTACCGAAACAGGAGTGTCGCCCACGCGTACGATTACCAACGATTCCGCGCCCAGGGGTTGCGTGACGTACATTTCGCCAGGAATGGCGTACACGGTCTCGGTGGTATGCAGAGTGATGTGCTCGGGACGAATACCCAGAATTAATTCCTCGTCTTCTCTGACGCGCGCGCGCAGCGTGTCTGCCTGAGGTACGTATTCGAGCGAGAGAGTTACCTCGTTCACGCGAATTCGGTTGCGCGTGCGCTCAAATCGGCAGGGGAGGAGATTCATCGGCGGGTTTCCCAGAAAGGACGCGACGAAGGTGGTGCGCGGATGACGATACACTTGTTGTGGTGTACCCACCTGAACAACTTTGCCCCGATCCATAATCGCAAGGCGATCGGCAAGCGCCATGGCTTCGGCTTGATCGTGTGTCACATAAATTGTGGTTATACCGATTTCGTGTTGCAGGTGCTTGAGAAAGCCGCGCGCCTCCACGCGTAATTTGGCGTCCAGATTGCTGAGCGGTTCGTCAAATAAAAAGACCTGGGCGTGATGAACGACGGCACGTGCGACAGCGGCACGTTGTTGCTGTCCTCCTGAAAGTTGTCCCGGACGCCGATCGAGTAAATGGTCAATTTCCAGACTCCTGGCGGCGTTCGTCACGCGCGCGCACAGCTCGTTCTTTTCCACGCCGCGTACCTTGAGCGGATAACCGATGTTGTCAAAAATGAGCATATGTGGATAGAGAGCGTAATCTTGAAACACCATCGCGACATCGCGTTCGCGCGGGGCGAGCGCGGTCACGTCGCGCGCGCCAATGTGAATTGTGCCGGCAGTGGGCAACTCCAGCCCAGCCACCAGGCGTAACGTCGTAGTCTTGCCACAACCCGAGGGACCCAGGAGTGCGAAGAATTCGCCGTCTTCGATGGTGAGACTCACATCGTCAACGGCTTTGACCGTGCCAAAATGTTTGCTGACGTGATCGAGAACAACGCGTGCCATCAATGACTCCTTGTATTTATCGTTTGATGCCGCCAAAGAAGCGGAAGCCGTAACGCCAATTCACGAGCAAGTAGAGCACGAGCACCGGCAACGCGTAGAGGAGCGAGTAGGCGGAAACGAGTGTGATGTTCGGTGTGCCGGCTTCGGTATAGAACGAGTAGATGGCGGTGGAGGCGGGCATATTCTCCGGGCTACGGAGTAACACAAATGGAACGAGAAACGCGCCCCACGCGTGCACAAATGCCCAGATTGCGATGACCATCATTCCCGGGCGCACAAGGGGCAGTGCCACATCGAGAAAGACACGCCATGGCGTTGCACCGCTGACGAGGGCGGACTCTTCATAGGAACGCGGAATGCCGTCCACAAAGTCGCGCATGATGAAAATCGCTGAAGGCACATAGCCCCCAATGAAAACGAGAATGACGCCAAGGTGTGTGTCAATCAGTCTCATTGCTGAGATGATGAGAAAGATTGGCACCATCGCGGCGGTGCCTGTCACGACGGACGAGAACAGGATGAGGATGTACGAAAGGTAATCACGTCCTGGCACGCGTGCTCGCGAGAGGGCATAGGCGGTTAATGTGGCAATGAGGGTCACGCCTACCATTGTGCCAGTAGCGAGGATGAGATTGTTCTGCCCGATCGCGCGCATCGCAAACGTATTCCCGAACACCTCGCGAAAATTGTCGAGCGTCGGCTGCGCTGGAATTTCAACCGCCAGTGTCGCGCGTGGATTGAATGGCGTGAACACGAGCCAGAGCAAAGGCAGCGCGTAGAAGGCGGTAACGAAAATGACAAAGAGGTAAAACAGAACACTTCCGGCGAATTTACGCAATCTTCTCATCAATTTTTGCCTCATCATTGGTTCTGCGTGAAACACGGGGAGTGCGGTTCAGCGGTGACGTTTTTGCTCTCACGTGTACACTGCTTGACGACGCAACATCGCGAGGTACGCGAGTGCCAGCACAAAGTTGATCATCATCACGACAACTGCGATGGCTCCCCCTTGTCCAAACTCAAAGAATTGAAAGGCGACGCGCCAGGTGTAAATCGAAACCAGTTCTGTGCGATAGGCGGGACCACCGCCGGTGATAAGAAACGGCGTGAAGGTGTTGAACGTCCAGAGCGTAATCAAAATTAAATCGGTGAGGATGTGGCCACGTAACAACGGGAGCAGAATGTCACGCAATTTCTGAAAAGCGGACGCGCCAGCCACCTCGGCGGTTTCCAGATAGGAGGGGGGAATCGTCGCGAGCGCGGAAGAGAAGAGCAGCATCGAAAACGCGGTGCCGCGCCATGTGTTGAAGATGATAATCGAAAGCAACGATTGTTGCAACTGCCAGTCGGGGCGTCCCAAGCCTATGGCACTCAGGATTTGGTTGAGTGTTCCAAAGTCACGATCGAGAAAGGCGATCCACGAGAACGCAACGACTACATCGGGGATGATCCATGCGAGAATGACCAACGTGTAAACAAACTCACGGACAATGCCCTTGCGGCGATAGAACGCGACGGCTAGCGCGAGTCCTAATCCCACTTGACCGATCAATGCGGAGCCAAGAACGAACTGAGCGGTGATGACCAATGCGTTACCAAAATTGCCGCGCGTCAACCAGGTCTCAAAGTTGAAGAGGCGGGCATAGTTTGCCAGACCGACGAACTCGGGGCTGAGTGCACCTTTGCCCGTCAGGGTTTGATTCGTGAAAGAAACGCCAAGAATCCAGAGGAATGGAAAAATCAGAAAGATGGTGATGAAGATCAACGCCGGTAACAAAAAGAGCAAACCGGTCTTGAGGGAGAGGATGGGACGTCTTTCCATGTTGGTGTGCCGTGTGATGTGATGCGTGAAGCGCGATTCCACGCTTCACGCATCACGTTTCATTTGAATTCTTCGACTCGTGCTGCGCCGAGGGCATCGGTGAGCGATTTGGCGTACGCCTCCATTGCTTGTTGCGGTGTCATCTCACCCGAAACCACGCGCTCGGTCATCAGTTGAATGGCGGGAGAGACGAACTTGGAGTACGCGGCGTCGGGGGGACGAATCATCGTGAAGGGCAACAGTTCCTTCGCCATAGCAGTCATCACAGTGTCGTTGGGCACCGGCACGTCATCGCGCGCGCGGATACGCGGCTCGAAGGTCTGGATGTAGTCGAGACTCTCTTTGCTGAACATGAACGACAGCAGCGCCCAGGCTTCAGCAGGATTCTTGGTGTTTGGATTGAGGGCATAGCCTGTGCCGCCGGAGGCGGTCACAAAGTCCTGCTTACGAATCCCTTTCCCGGGTGCCATCGCCGGCATCTTCGCCCAGCCGACAAGTGCATCGCGGTTTTCCAGCTTGGTACTACCGGTTGCCAACACCGAGCGCCAGAACCAGTCGCCTTCGACCAGCATAGCAATCTTGCCATCGCGGAAAGCCAGGAACGAACGATCGCGACCATCCTTCAGCAATTGCAACCGCGCGTCGCCGAGTTGTTCGTCAAGGTAGATTTTCTTGTAAAAGTTGAGGGCATCGAGAATCGGTTGCCCTTTAACGATGTACTTGCCGGTCTCAAAGTTGTAGACATTCGCCCCGGCCCCGAGGACAACCATATACCACCCTTGCAGGGTAGTGGCTTCACCCATCGCAGTACCCGCGTTGATTTGCAACGGCGTGACATCGGGCAGCGCTTTCTTCACCGCGCGCGCGGCGTTCAGCAATTCGTCCCAGCTCTTCGGTTGCCAGTTGTCCGGCAGCCCCGCTTTCTTGAGCAGGTCTTTGCGATACCAGATCACGCGCGCGTCTGTGCCGACAGGGATACCATAGCGTTTGCCCTGGAACATCAACAGTTCCTGGACAGTCTTGGGGATGTGTGACCAACCTTCCCAGTCATTCACTTTGGCGGTGGCAATCGTGTCGAGGGGTTTGAGCAAGCCTCCCTCGACGAACTCTGGCACCCAGAATCCGTCGAAAGCCATCACGTCGTTGCCTGCCCCGGCTTTCAGGTCGAGGGCATAGCGCGCTTTAAGTTCTTCGTCACTGCCGCCAAATTGCACCAGGTTCACCGTGACATTCTTCCCTTCGGCTTTCATTTTCTCCTGGAATTTGGGAATGACGTACTCGGTGAGCCACTTGACGGTGTTTGCGTTAACTCCACCGGCAACGCAGCGGCAGATAATCGAGAGGGTCACCGGCGCTGCGGTGGGTGGGGGCTTGGTCGGTTCAGGTGCTTTGGTGGGTTCGGGCGCTTTGGTCGGTTCAGGCGGCTTGGTCGGCACCGCCGTCGGCGCTGGCGGCTTGGTCGGTTCAGGGGCTTTGGTTGGTGGAACTGGCGTGGGAGCTGCGCAGGCGGTGATGAGCGCCAGAATGATTCCTGCCAACACGAGAATCAAGATTCGTTTCATGTGTTCCTCCTTTGGATCATCGGACAACATCTCTGGTGTCGTTGGAGAGAAAAAACTACTCTGGCTGATGGCATCACCTCCTTGACCGATGTGATTTCTGGACAAGAGGCGCTGCAGTAGAGGCGCGCACAATCAGACGCGTTGGTAAAACAATCTGGCGGGGTGTCTGATGGGGTTGGGCGATACGTTGGAGCAACGCGCGTGCCGCTTCTTGTCCCAGCCGAAACGGATCCTGCGCGATGGTCGTCAGGGGAATTTCCAGGTGACTCGCGAAATCAATGTCGTCAAAGCCAACCACCGATAGTTCACGTGGCACGTGGATATGCGCGAGTTCTGCCGCGCGCAGAACCTGCAATGCCATCAAATCGTTCATTGCGAAAATCGCCGTAGCACGGTCCGCCCGACCCAGGTACTCTCGAATCTGTTTGAGGTCGGCGCCTTCAGCGTTGGTATAACTGCGCAAAGCGTAATCGGTGCTGATTTCTTCTTCTGCACCAATGAGGATCGGTGCGAGCGGTTCCAGCCCTGCCTCTTGCATCGCGCGGCGGTAACCGCGCAAGCGTTCGGCAATGGGCCAGAGATTGAGATGTGGGCGCGCGAGAAACGCGATGCGCCGATGTCCTCGCGCGATCAAATGCCGCGTGGCTTCATAGCCCCCTTTGAAATTATCACATAACACCACATCGGCATCGAGTCCCGGCAGGGTGCGATCCATCAACGTCACGGGAACGTTCTGGCGTACCAAATCGAACAAGTAACGCGCCGGATTTTCGTCCATCACGGGCCAGATCAAGATGCCCACGACGTGATCTTGCATCAAGAGGCGCAACAAACGATCTTCTTCTTGCAATTGCCGTTCCGAGTTACAAAAAATCACGCGATAGCCGTGGGCGCGCAAGGCACTCTCGGCGCCGCGTAACAATTGGCTATCGAACCCACTGCGAAAATAGGGGATGACAAAACCGACCAGCCGCGAGTTTCCTGACTTGACTTTCTGACTAACGAAGGTTCCCTTGCCCGGCACACTTTCCAGTAACCCTTCGGCTTTGGCAGCGTTGATGGCTTGGCGAATGGTGCTGCGACTAATGCCCAGAAGATTTTGCAGGGTATGTTCAGAAGGGAGGCGGCTCCCGGGAGTCCACTCGCCAGAGAGGATGCGGTGCCGCATATCGTTGAGCAACTGAATGTGAAGAGGAACAGAACTATCCTTGGAGATGGTAATGTCCATCGGTGCTCCATGGTTTATACAGATACCAACCTGTACATACAAGTTCAGTCAAAATATAGCACGGTTGGAAAACTATGTCAAATCGCGCGAAATGACGAAGGACGAACGATTGAATGACTGCCGGAAAATTGTTATCCCAATGGGGATGCCGACAATCTGCGGAAACGCATATCGCTCCCGAATGGTGACCTCATTCCTCGAAATAGAGCGGATTGGTCAGTGCTTGCAAATCATCTTCGGGGGTGCGTAACTCAGCGCGCACATAGCGACAATTGCCGATGGGCAATTCAATGGTGAGTGTTTCCTCTGCTCTGGCAATGGCACGCTCGAACAGGATGCTTTGCTGATCGAGCAAGCGAAGGATGTTTCCCGCACTGTTTCGACAATAGACCTGGAAGGCAAGTTTTCCGTTGGACGGCCGCCGAAGTAGATCGCCGCAGATAGCAGTGCCAGCGCGCAGGTCAACGAATGCGCCCTCGGGTTCCGCCGATAAAACCACGTGTCCTGCACGAATCGCGTTCAAGATGGCGGAGGCACTCGGCGTTTCCGTAACGTACACCCACACGGTTGGTATGCCTGGTGCGCGCGGTGGACGATCTTCTAACTCTCTTTGCCGATGCCAGTCGCTGCCACCAATTGCCGGGATACGTTTTCCGCTCTCCAGAAGTTTGACCCAGAAATCGAGTGCCATCTGGTTGAGTAACGTCCAGGGACCGTTCCACACTTCGACGCAGTGATAATTTGTGACGGACGTGTAGTCCCACGCGGGTCCACCGGGCTTGGGATGATTGCACGATGTGACGGCACCGCGCGCGTTGGCAAATTGAATTGCCGCATACATTTCCGCCGGGGTCTGAACGCGAAAATCCACCCAATCGGGAATGCCCCAGATATTGAAATGCCCTTTGAATGTGGTAGCCTCAAGACCACGAATCAGAATCAGACCAGGATGATTCAGATGAGCTAGCTCTCGCTGACTCGCTATCGTGTTGTGATCAGAAATCGCCAGGAAATCGAGACCGCGTTCACGCGCAAGTTGCACAACGTCCGCAGCACTTCGGTCACCATCACTGTGCCAGGTATGACAGTGGAGTTCGCCGCGTAGCCATGGCGCAAAAGGTGCACGGGGTAGTGAAGCCGGCAGATCGCCATTGTGGGCTGAGGATGCAGGGTCGGTGTCAGTGGATTGCCGATGAATATTCTCTGTCGTTTCCAGCGTGATCGTTACGCGATACTCACATCCCTCAGGGGCAATTTTGTAGAGACCTAGCAACACATGCCAGTGTCCCGCGTCGAGTTTTCCAGCAAGATAACCGGGAGTGGCACTCGTCTCGGTGATGAAAAACGAGGAGCGCTCACTACCACTCCAGCCGCGAAAATCAGCGGTGAGAAAATCAATTCCTCGCGCGCCAAAAACTCCTAGATCAAGCGTGTTACCGCCGCTGAGACCGGGCTCGGCGCTAATGCGATGGTTGTATGTATATTCGACGTGAAGGCGCGTCGTCTCCGGTGGAACATCGAAAGGCAAATGGACGTACGTTTTCTCTTGCTCTGGCGTAAACTTGCCTTGATAAACGATGGTCTGGTTAGGCATTGGGATTCCACTCAAGGGAAAAGTTGTCACTGATGCAAGATGGATTATTCGCGCTCTCGGCGTAATGTCAAGTCCCACTATCGTCATTTGGAGAGATGTCTTGGCTGCGCTTGTCGAGCGGCGATTCCCTCGGCTACACTCGGGACAAGTTTTGCCACGAGAAATCTCGTCTGCAGAGTGCAAACGAGTCTGCTGGCTTTGCACGTGCACGTCGCGATCGTTTTGACTTTTGATGCTTTTTGTGCTATAATCAAAAACAGAGTGCGATATTATCAAACAACCTGATTCTTGTGCTATCTGATAGCACATAGTTGAGAATAGATGTCTCATACCTCGAGAATTGGGTCAGTCCAGCGCGCAATTGATATCCTCAATTTGTTTGATCAGCAAAATCCTGAACTTGGGACGACGGAAATTGCGCGCGCGCTGGGCTTGCATAAGAGTACGGCAGCGAGTCTTGTTTCCACACTCGCCGCAAATGGTTTCCTCACCCAGAACCCCGAAACGCGCAAGTATCGCCTGGGGCTAAAACTCGTCGAGCGTGCCTTTGCGATGCTCGATCAAATCGAAATTCGACGCGTCGCGTATCCTGCGCTGCAACAGTTGCGCGATCAATGGAATGAAACAGTGAACCTCGCGATTCTTGACGGTCCCGATGTTGTCTTCATCGAGCGAATGCTTGGCACTAAAGCACTGGGAATGCGCTCCGAAGTAGGGCGGCGCGAACGTGCTCACAGTACCGCACTGGGCAAAGCAATCCTCTCCTGTTATCCTCTTGTTGATGTCAAAGCGTTTATTGCCAAGTATGGTCTTCCTCCCGTCACTCCGAAAACCATCACTGATCCCGATAAATTCTTAGCCGAACTTGACAGAGTGCGCGAGCAAGGGTACGCCGTGGATGACGAAGAAAACGAAATCGGTGGGCGTTGCGTGGCAGTACCGATTTTCGATCACACCGGCCAGGTGGTCGCGGCGGTGAGTATTTCCGCGCCGACCGCGCGTTTGCCGCTGGAGGATGTGCCCCAAATGGGCGCAATGGTGCGCGAAACGGCTAAAACGATCTCGCGGAATCTTGGCTACTTGCCGCGCGTGTTTTAGATCAAGCGTAGAGATTAGAGATTGGCGATTGCTAATCTCCCAGCAGTAGAGGAGGTGGTGTCAAAGGGGAAAAATCTATGTGACCGACGAGTCCGTCAAATTTTTTAGTACGAGGAGGTATTCAAAATGTCAAAGAGG
>Ga0209162_1001164_pt1 | contig 26803 bp, 29 predicted proteins | sample YNPNPMetaG_FD_187121 | JGI IMG/M metagenome (GOLD analysis project Ga0209162, IMG submission 187121) | Anoxygenic and chlorotrophic microbial mat microbial communities from Yellowstone National Park, USA - YNP NP MetaG (SPAdes) (version 2) ...
TTTCAAGTAGGGCAGGAAGAGGCCGCAGCCCTGCTTAAAAAGATGACTGGAGGCAGTAAGTCTGAATTTCGGCAAGAAAAGGGCTGTCTTGTGTTTTTTATGCCGGTTTCCATTCAGGACATGGCCGGCCTCAAACAGGTCCTCTTGAAACTGGCTCAATGCAATGAATAAACGCATAGTGCTGGTGTTGGGTGGTGCCAGAAGCGGTAAGACCTCCTGGGCGCTGAAAGAGGCGGAGAGGCGCCTGCTGCAAGCTCGAGACGAGGCTTTCGCTTGCAGTGCCGGGCAACACGCCCTCTATGTTGCCACTGCCCAGGCCCTGGATGCAGAGATGCAGGAGCGCATTCAAAGGCACAAAGAGGAGCGTGGTGAGCCTTGGCACACCCTGGAGTCGCCCATTCACCTGACTGATGCCCTGAAGTCCAGTGGGGCATATCCGGTGGTGCTGGTGGATTGCCTGACCATGTGGGTATCCAATCTCATGGCCTGTGAAATACCCCTGGAGCAGGCATTTTCCGAACTTTGCACGGTACTTCGGCAAATGTCCAATCAGACCATTCTGGTATCCAATGAAGTGGGGCTGGGCATCGTGCCTGACAACCCGCTTGCCCGGCGTTTTCGGGATGCTGCGGGCAGACTGCATCAGGAGATAGCCGCCATAGCCCACGAGGTCTTTTTTGTGGCAGCCGGAATCGCCATGCGAATGAAGTGATTGAGTCCAATCTCTGTATTTCACCATGAATTTAAGGAGAAAACTTTATGAATTATGTGCAGCAACTTACTGATGTCATTAAATCCATTCAGCCTGTGTCCAGGGCACTGGAACAACAAGTGCAGGCCCATCTGGACAACCTCACCAAGCCCAGAGGCAGTCTGGGCAGGCTGGAGTGGATCGCTAAAAGATACTGTCTTATATTAAACACATTGAGGCCGGTCATTCCTCGCAAGGCCGTGTTTGTGTTTGCAGGAGACCACGGCGTGGCGGAGGAAGGGGTGAGTGCCTTTCCCAAGGAGGTGACCGCCCAGATGGTCTATAATTTTTTAAAGGGCGGTGCAGGGATAAATGTCTTGGCGAGGCACGCTGGAGCGGATGTGCGCGTAGTGGACATGGCCGTGGACTGGGATTTTGAGGGTGTAAACGGCCTGATACACGCCAAGGTGATGCGCGGGACACGCAATATGGCCAAGGGGCCCGCTATGAGCGAAGAGGAGGCGGCAAAGGCCGTGCTCACTGGAGTCGAGCTGGCAAGAAAGGCCGTTGGTGAGGGAATAGACCTGTTGGCCACCGGTGAAATGGGTATAGCAAACACTACCGCCGCCAGCGCCATCACCGCCTGTCTGTGCGTCAGGGAACCGGCTGAGGTCACTGGCCGGGGTACAGGGGTGTCTGAGGAGACCTGGCGTCACAAGGTAGAGGTGATTCGCAGGGCATTGCAGGTCAATCGGCCTGACGCCCAAAGGCCGTTAGCTGTGCTGGCCAAGGTGGGAGGCGCCGAGATAGCTGGTATCTGCGGCCTGGTGCTGGGGGCCGCGGCCATGAGGCGGCCTGTAATCATAGATGGCTTTATCTCTACAGCAGGGGCATTGGTGGCCTGTTGCCTGTGCCCTGATGTCAGGGATTACATCTTTGCAGCCCATCGTTCGGTGGAACAGGGGCACCGTATTCAATTGGAATTTATGGGGCTTGAGCCGCTTTTGGACCTGGATCTGCGGCTTGGAGAGGGCACAGGCGCGGCCCTTGCCATGACTTTAGTGGATGCCGGCATCAAGATCTATTCTGAAATGGCTACCTTTCAAGCGGCTGGAGTCTCAGCAGGTGCTGAAGAATAGTTGTGCAATATTAGAAGAATCTGTGTAAAATGATTAAGGGTTTATTTTTCAGGAAACCCTTAAGCAGATAGAGGTGTGCCATGGCTGAAATGGAAAAAGAACCGGAAAAAAAACAGGTAACCCCATTGGAAGGCGATATCAATTCAAGGGCCTTTGATGTATTGATAACTAATATCATACCTACCTCCAAATATTTTGAGGCCCGTTTTGATGACCTGCAAAATCAGATTAATGGGGTTAAGGATAGCATCAAGTCCCTCGAAGTGCGCATGGAGGACCGTTTTCGACAGGTAGATGGTCAGATACAGCTTGTACACGGCGAGATTAAAGGCCTTGAGTCCCGCATGAATCAGCGGTTTGAACAGGTGGACAAACGCTTCGAGCAGATAGACAAGCGCTTCGAGCAGGTGGATGGTCAAATACAGTTTTTACACGGCGAGATTAAAGGCCTTGAGTCCCGCATGAATCAGCGGTTTGAACAGGTGGACAAACGCTTCGAGCAGATAGACAAGCGCTTCGAGCAAGTTGATAAACGCTTCGAGCAGGTGGACAAGCGGTTTCTTGAGATAGACCAAAAATTAGACAAGATTCTTGAACGCATTGATACTCGCATCGATGCAGGATTGCGTGAAAATCGTACCATGATTATTCGCATGTTTACCTTTGCCATGACCTTTTCTGCTATTTCAATGATGGGTCTTTTGGCCAAATTGATGGGATTGTTTTAGTGTTTGAGTGTGAGTTTTGCTTGCCTGTCGATGACAAATCTACATCTTAGGCGTTTAGAATACCTCCTCTTCGGCCTCGTGCCCCTATGTTTTGGGCTTTTTGCCGTATTTTTAGGCCAGGATGCCAACTGGGACCTGCGAAATTATCACTTTTATAACCCCTATGCCTTTCTTTATGGCAGAATGGATGTGGATGTAGCCCCTGCCCATGTGGCCACCTTTTATAATCCCATCCTCTATGTGCCGTTTTATTGGATGGTGGTAAGCCTTTCACCCAAATTAGTCGGTTTTCTTTTGGGCCTGATGCAGGGGCTGAATTTCATACCGCTTTATTTCGTCTCAAGACAGCTCATAACAGCCTTTAGCCCCTCTCATACGAGCATACAGGGCCATTTTGAGGCCAGGGCCTGTTTTATATCCCTATGCGTGGCTGTCCTGGGCCTGTTGGGCGCAGGGAATGTCTCCGAGCTGGGCACCATGTTCAGCGATAACATCCTGAGCATCCTCATTCTTACAGCCCTTTATGTGTGTCTATCGGCCGTCTCATCAGGGCGCCTTTTGCCCGTGGCCATAGCAGGCCTTTTGTGCGGCCTTGCCATGGGCTTAAAGCAGACCACCGCTGTCTTCGGGCTCGGCCTGTGTCTCGCTCTGCTTTTTACGCCACAGGGGCTGCCTCGCGGCCTGCTCTTTGCGTTTATATTCGGTGTGACAGCCCTGATCGGCATGGCAGTCACAGGCGGATACTGGCTCTGGGAGATGTGGCACCGCTTCGGGAACCCCCTTTTCCCTTATTATAATCACATCTTCAAGTCCCCCATGGCCTTTCAGGACGCGTATCGGGATGCCCGGTTTCTGCCGGATGGCTGGCGGGAATGGCTGTTCATGCCCTTTATTCTGCTCAAGGACCCATATCAGGCGGGTGAAGTGGCGTTTTTTGACCTGCGTCTGGCACTGTTCTATCTGGTGGTCGTTACGGGTTTGATTGCCGCCTTGGCGCTGCGATTAAAAGACAAGGCATTGATGGAGAAATATCTTCCAGCCCCTATGAGTGTTGTGCTGGCCTTCTGCGCCATTTCGTATCTTTTGTGGCTGAAGGTCTTTGCCATATACCGCTATATAGTTCCGTTGGAGATGCTCGCACCTCTGACCCTCTTTCTCTTGATTTATTCCGTGATGCAGAATCTTCGGCAGTCATTTCGCATCTGGTGGCTTTTTGCAGCGATTCTACTGGTCACCACCAGGCCTCTTGCCTGGGATCGGGTGCCATGGCTACCGAATGCCAAAGACTATTTCGGGGTTCAACTCCCTGAAATAACGGATGCCGACCACACCATCATTTTGATGACGGGTTATGAGCCAATGGCCTATCTGATTCCATATTTCCCTCGAAACATTCCATTTTTGCGCATTCACAGCTATTTTACAGGCCCTTCTGACCATCCCAATGGTTATGACCTGCTTATGCAGCGCAGAATAGCCGGACATGCCGGGCCTATCTATGTAATCTTTCGTTCCATGGATGAAAGTACGGCTATTTCAGCCACAAAGGCATACGGATTGCATTTAGTCAAGGAGGAGTGTCAGGGCATGAAACCCCATATCGACAGGTGTTGCGAAGGGGTGTTGATGTTCTGTGCGGTGAAAAAGGATTTTACGAAATGAGCGGATTCCCCATGCTGTTGTCTAAACGGTGCAAGAAGGAGAACCTTTATGAGTAACGAACCAAGAATCGCAGTGGTTATACCGTGTTATAATGAAGAGGCTGCCATCTTTAAGGTAGTCTCTGATTTTAGAAAGGCCTTGCCGAGGGCTGAGATATATGTTTTTGACAATAATTCTAAGGATAGGACGGCTGAAGAGGCCAAAAGGGCAGATGCAAAGGTCTATACCGTAACACAGCAGGGCAAGGGCAATGTGGTACGCCGTATGTTTGCCGATGTGGAGGCAGATGTGTATGTTATGGTGGATGGAGACGATACCTATGACGCCTTTAGCGCCCCTGCCATGATCGACCTGCTGCTTTCAGGAAGATATGACATGGTGGTGGGGGTGCGCGTGACCGAGGAGCAGGAGGCCTATCGGCCTGGTCATCGGTTTGGGAATGTGCTGCTCACGGGTTGTGTGGCCTATCTCTTTGGCAAGTCCTTTACGGATATGCTGTCGGGCTATCGAGTGTTTTCCCGCAGATTTGTCAAGAGCTTTCCTGCCCTTTCTGCAGGTTTTGAAACAGAGACCGAACTCACAGTACATGCCCTGCAGCTGCGCATGCCCACTGCTGAACTCAAGACGCCCTATAAATCCAGACCACCAGGCTCCCAAAGTAAACTGCATACATACAGGGACGGCATTCGTATTTTGCTCACCATCATCAAGCTGTTGGAGCAGGAAAGGCCCCTGTTTTTCTTTAGCCTCCTAGGGTTGTTTTTGGCCCTGACCTCTATTGGACTTGCCATTCCCATCATCGCCACATATCTACACACAGGGCTTGTGCCCCGTTTTCCAACGGCCTTTTTGTCCATGGGGCTTATGATTTTGGCATTTTTAAGTTTTGTGTGCGGCTTGGTCCTGAACACGGTTACCCGTGGCAGGCAAGAGATGAAAAGACTTTTTTACCTTTCCATTCCAGGCAGTTAGGCTTAAAATACTTTTTTACTGTCCAAAAGAAGGGTTACAGGCCCGTGATTCACGAGCTCTACATCCATTTCAGCCTGAAATCTGCCTTGTTGCACGGGAACCCCCTTGTCTTTCATTTGTGAACAAAAGATTTCATAGAGCCTTCTGCCTTCTTCAGATGGGGCTGCTTGAATATAGGATGGCCTTCTGCCTTTTCTACAGTCTCCCAGTAGAGTAAATTGGGATACCACTAAACATTCGCCACCGATATCTTTAATGGAGAGGTTGAGCTTACCATGGCTGTCATCAAAGACTCGAAGACCAGCACATTTTTCCGCCAGGTATGCGGCATCCGACTCGGTATCGCCCTTTTCTACGCCCAACAGTATAAGTGCACCATAGCCGATATGCGCTATCTCTTGACCGTTCACACTCACCCTGGCCTCTTTGACTCTTTGAAAGACCGCTCTCATCTTGCCTCCTTAACCTCTTTTGAGTGAAATAATAACATGGAATTTGCGCCTGCCAATTGTGCCCTAAGTGAACTCAAGTCTGAGGGTTTAATGCTTTGGCAGCCTCTCAAGGGCTATCGATTTTCCATCGATGCCCTCTTGTTAGGGGATTTTGTGCAGATAAAGAAGAAAAACGGCCAACTTTTGGAATTGGGGGCGGGCTGCGGAGTCATCTCCTTGATCTTGGCCAAGAGAAATCCACGGCTTACAGTATTAGCTGTTGAGGTTCAAGAGATATTAGTTGCATGCGCCCAGGCGAATGTATTGATAAATGGTTTGGCACAACAAGTAGAGATAATACAAGCGGATTTCACACAACTCCAGGATATTATTAAGCCTGGCTCTTTTGACTATGTGGTCTCCAATCCGCCCTATAGGCACCCTGCGACAGGCAGACTCTGTCTGAATGCCTGTGAGGCCTTGGCCAGGCATGAGATTCTGATGGATTTTCCAAGTCTTTGTAAAACAGCACATTACGCCCTTTCCACAAATGGCAGGTTTTATCTCATCTATGCGGCTGAATTCACTGCCAAGGCCATAGCGATTTTAAGGCTCCATGGCCTGGAACCCAAACGCCTTCGTTTTGTCCACTCACGATTTGACAGCCCTGCTCGGCTGGTATTGATAGAGGCATGTAAGGGATGTGGCGAAGAGCTCCGAGTGGACTCGCCAATATTTTTACAGGAGTTGACGGGGTATGTCGTTGATCAATCAAAAAGATTCAGATAGATGTTATTGGGTTATTATCTTACTTAAAAACTGGACAAATCCATTGGACCGTAACAACCTTTTGTCCCTAACATGGTAACACAATACCCCTTGCATTGTATGGCTGATGGTGTAAATTTGAACATTTCTATCTTATCTGGTGTTTTTACAAAATATTTATGCTCCAGACAGATTGACAGGCTGTCTAAAATAATAAATTCATATCCAAATATTCCTGTACTATGGAGATATTATGGCAAGAATTACTGTAGAAGATTGCTTAACAAAGGTAGCCAACCGTTTTGAATTGGCTCATCTGACAGTAGAACGCGTAAAACAACTCAGAAAAGGTGCGCGACCGCTGATAACATGTGACAATAAGGAAATAGTCACAGCACTAAGGGAGATCGCTGCAGGCACGGTCACTTATGACAATATCGATGACCTGGCCAGGCAGCTGGAGGAAGAAAAGGCGTTTCAGTGTTTTCATCCGGAGACCGTTTTTGCTGAATCACCACTCGCACCTCAGGCTGAATCACCAAGCGCACATCAGAGTGAATAATCTCTTTAAGATTACCTTTTAACCATGAAACGCGACTACTACGAAATACTCGGCGTTCAGCGGGACAGCAGTCCTGAAGAGATTAAAAAGGCCTATAGACAAATTGCCTTAAAATATCACCCTGACAGAAATCCAGGGGACAAAGATGCAGAGGAGCGTTTCAAGGAGGCCGCCGAGGCATATGAGGTTCTAAGTAACCCTGAAAAACGTAAGAGATACGATATGTTTGGCCATGAAGGCATGACTGGAGGTTTTCAACCATCTGATGCCGATGACATCTTCAGCACCTTCAACGACCTCTTTGAGAACCTCTTTAATATGGGCGGCGCCAGACACAATCGGCCACGGGGATTTACCCCTGAAAGGGGTTCAGACCTCCGCTATGACCTCTCCTTGACCTTTGAACAGGCGGCAAAGGGGTTGATTGTGGAGATAGATGTTACCCGTCTTGAGATGTGCGATGTCTGTACAGGCACAGGCATGGAAGACGGCGCACAGCCCATTGTATGTCCCCTCTGCGGCGGAAGCGGCCAGATAATTCAATCCCAGGGTTTTTTCAGAGTGGCCACCACCTGTCCAAGGTGTTCTGGCCGTGGATTAATCATCTCCAAACCATGTAAAAACTGTCAGGGTGAGGCCAGGGTCAAAAAGAGACGGAAGGTACGGGTGCAAGTCCCTCCTGGTGCAGAAACTGGTTTCAAACTGCGTCTGCGAGGAGAAGGAGATGCTGGTCTGCGGGGTGGACCAAGGGGCGATCTCTACATATTTTTACATGTGGAACCCCATAAGTTTTTCGAACGCCATGGCAATGATATCGTCTTTAAACAACCCATCTCCATTGTCCAAGCCGCATTAGGTGCGGAAATAGAGGTCCCAACCCTGGACGGCCCCAAGCAGCTCAAGATACCAGCAGGGTCCCAGCACGGGGATGTATTGAGGCTTAAGGGACATGGGGTTCAGAATCCAAGGGGTTATGGTAAAGGAGATCAAATCGTAATATTGTCCATCTTCGTACCCAAAAAATTGACAGAAAGACAAAAAGAACTTCTGATGGAATTTGATGCCATCGAACAACAGAAGGACGGAGATGGTTTCATGAAAAAGATTTTTAGATTTTTAGACGGTAAGGACAACGGTAAAACACATCATGAAGACAGACACTGAACCATTGAAAGATTCGAATTTTTCTCATATCGATTCAAAAGGGCGGGCTGTCATGGTGGATGTGACCGAAAAACCAGTCACTAAACGGGAAGCAATGGCGTCGGCCCGGGTAGTTATGACAAGGGATACGCTGGAGAGGTTACTTCACGATGCTGTCCCAAAAGGCGATGTCCTGGCAGTGGCAAGGGTTGCAGGCATCATGGCGGCCAAGAAGGTGGCAGATATCATCCCTCTTTGCCACCCGCTCCCGCTTCAGTCTGTGGAGGTATCCTTTAAACCGTTTCAGGATTTAAATCCCAATGAATGCGGCATAGAGATTCATGCAGTTGCCAAGACTACTGCTGTAACAGGCGTAGAGATGGAGGCCATGACCGCTGTTTCTGTAGCAGCCCTCACCATATACGACATGTGTAAGGCCCTTGAAAAGGGTATAATAATAAACGATATATGTCTGCAATATAAAATGGGCGGCAAAAGTGGGCATTGGCGCAGACATACCTCAGGAGGTTCAAATGGATAAGGAACAATTGGAACATTTTTTAAAATTACTGCTGCAAAAAAGAAATGAACTGACCGGAGCTGCAGATCAAACCATTGAAGAAATGACTCAGTTGGAAGAAAACTTCCCTGACATGACGGATAGGGCCTCTCTAGAGACAGACAGGAGTTTCGAACTGAGGATTCGCGACAGGGAAAGAAAACTCTTACACAAGATCGACAAGGCCATTGAAAGGATTCAAAACGGAACTTATGGCATATGTGAGGAATGTGGAGCGGAAATAGGTTTTAAGCGTTTAGAAGCCCGCCCTGTCACTACCCTGTGTATCGAATGCAAGACTAAACAGGAAAGGGAGGAAAAGGCCCGCGGGGGCTGAACAATGCCGTTATACTGCGCATTTTTATGGCATATGCACCAACCCATGTATCTGGACCCCCAAAAGGGGCGATTCCGAATGCCCTGGGTGCGTCTCCACGCCACCAAGGCGTATATGGATATGCAGTATGTAGTGGCACAACAGTTCAAAGAAGGGGTGGAGGCGAAAGTCACATTTAACCTCGTTCCATCCCTGTTATTGCAATTTGAGCTCTACCGCCAGGGGGTTTCGGATGATTTTCTGGACATGAGTCGCAAACCAGCCCATTCCCTCTCGTCTCCTGAACAGGAATTTCTGCTAAAACATTTCTTTAGCTGCCATTGGCCCACCATGGTGGAACCATATCCACGTTACGCACAACTCCTCACCATGAGGGGACGTGAGGTCTCCTCCTCCGACACCCAGTGGATCAAAAATAAATTCACGGTCCAGGATTTACTGGACCTGCAGGTCTGGTTTAATCTCACATGGATGGGTTTTGCCGCCCAAAAGCTGCCATTAGTTCAGACGTTGCTCCAAAAGGGTCGTTTTTTTACTGAAGAAGACAAAAATGACCTATTGGACCTACAACTTGAGATCATGAGTGGGCTTTTGGACTCATACAAAAGACTCTGGCAAAATGGCTATGTAGAAATCAGCACCACGCCTTTCTATCACCCTATTCTGCCGCTTCTTGTAAATACAGACATAGCCGCCAGACCCAGACCGGAGGTCAAACTGCCTGCCCGATTTTCATGGCCTGAGGACGCATATAGCCAGCTCATCAAGGCATCAGACTATCTTAAAACCGTTTTTTCTCAAACACCCCATGGGCTCTGGCCCTCAGAGGGCTCTGTCTGCCCTGAATTAATTCCCGCCTTCCAGGCAGCCGGTTTTCGATGGGCGGCCACAGATGAAGCCATTCTATTTGGTTCTTTAGAGCATGCAAACCATGAAAGCCTATTTCAACCATATCGTGTGGAGGTAAATGGTGGTAGTATAGACATGGTCTTCAGGCATCACGAGCTATCGGATCTCATAGGCTTTGTGTATAAAAACAGCCCTGCAGAGATGGCTGTCCAGGACATGCTCGCACGTCTAAAGGGTATTTACGCCTCTCTTTCTTCCATGAAAAGACCACCTTTTGTGGCCATCATTTTAGACGGCGAAAACCCATGGGAGTACTATTCCGATGGCGGCGAAGGCTTTTTGAATACCTTATATAAGGCCATAGATAGGGATCCGGATTTGAAACTGACCACCATCAGTGAATATTTAGAGGCATATCCACCTGATATCACATTAAAAAAACTCTATTCAGGCTCTTGGATAAACGGCGATTACGGTATATGGATCGGCGGCGAGGAAGAAAATAGGGCGTGGAATGCCCTTGGCAAGGCCAGAAATGCAGTGGCTCAAAAAAAGTCCGCCAATGAACTTTCAGCCCAAGTAGAGGCAGAGGTAATGGAAGCCATCTACAGGGCGGAAGGAAGTGATTGGTTCTGGTGGTACGGGGATCAGTTCTCAACGGACTATGCCTATGAATTCGACAGTCTATTTCGAATGAATCTACAACAGGTCTATTCGCTGCTGGGCTTGCCTATCCCTGATGAGCTCTTAAAACCCCTGCGCAGGGCCGTTGTGGTACAACCTACCCTGCAACCCACGGCCTTCTTACACCCCACCATAGACGGCCGCTTGACATATTACTGGGAATGGCATGGGGCAGGTCTGCTCTCATTTTCTGATTCAGGTGGCGCCATGCACCAGGGTCGAGGTCTGCTTAAGTCTATATTCTATGGATTCGACACACAAACCTGGTTTTTGCGTTTAGATGCCCACATCGCCTGGTCAAAATGGAGGTCCGAGTCAGGTGAGGATGTGGGGCTTATAGTACGCCTGGCCAAAGATGGTGTGGTTTACTCCCTCAGGTTTTTCATAAATCAAGGGGATATCTGGCAGATGAGCCTACACAAGAACGACCAACAACTTGAAGCCATACCAGAGGGTATGAAATGGGCTGTGCAGGACCTGTTTGAGCTGGCCATACCCTTTGAATTCACAGGCGCTGTCCCAGGGCAGACATGGACATTAAGTGTTTACACCGAACGAAAAGGGCTGGTGCTGGACATATGGCCTAAAGCAGGATATATACCATTAACCGTCCCTGACAAGGACTTTGAAAGACGGCTATGGTTAGTTTGAGGAGATCTAAATGCCTGAATTGAGAAGGGACCCCATTATAGGCCGCTGGGTTATCATAGCCACGGAAAGAGGACGGAGGCCAACAGATTTTATAATCGCCGAAGACCATGTGCACGGCGGATTCTGCCCTCTGTGCGAGGGAAATGAACACACCACACCACACGAGGTATTGGCATATGGCCGACCTCATTTTGCCCCTGATACCCCAGGATGGTCTCTGCGAGTGGTTCCAAACAAATTTCCTGCCCTGATCATAGAAGGGGATTTAAATAAAGAAGGTGAAGGCATCTATGACAAGATGAATGGAATAGGCGCCCATGAGGTCATCATCGAAACCCCAAAGCATGACCAGGTGCTACACCAGATGCCTGTTTCTCAAATCAAATTGATCTTGATGTCATATAGGGATCGCATGCTGGACCTCATGAGGGATATCCGTTTTCGTTATATTATAGTATTTAAGAACTTCAGAAGGGCTGCGGGTGCCTCTCTGGAACACTCCCACTCCCAACTCATTGCCCTGCCCATCGTCCCATATTTAATTCAGGAAGAGATCAATAGTTGTCTGAGATATTTTGATTACAAAGAACGATGTGTATTTTGTGATATCATCCGTCAGGAGATTGCCACAGGTTCCCGTATAGTCTGTGAAAACAGTAACTTCATAACCATCTGCCCATTCGCACCCAGAGCACCTTTTGAGATGTGGATATTACCCAAAAGACATATCTCCAGCTACATAGAGTTAGACGACCCCATGCTGGACTCACTGGCCCAGATATTTTCTGAGACCATGAAACGGCTGAATACAGCCATTCCCAATGTACCTTATAACTATATGCTACATACCTCCCCATTGAAACAACTCCATTTAGACTATTATCACTGGCACATAGAGATAATGCCCAAGACCACCATGGTGGCAGGCTTTGAGTGGGGGACAGGCTTTTACATCAACACTACTCCACCGGAGGAATCAGCAAGATTCCTAAGAGAGGTAAGATTGCTTGTTTAATTGCTTTATTGCTATTATAATATGTCTTGAAGTCATACATAATCGTCAATGGGTTTTGTCATTGGTAATAAAATTACAACGTTATGATTCTCAGAGGATAATAATATGAACGCTGACAAGAAAAAGATACTGGTAGTAGACGACGAGGAACACATCCATCTGCTCTATAAAGAAGAATTGGAAGAGGAAGGCTATGAAGTGCGTTCCACGCTGAGCGGAGAAGAGGCCATGAAGCTCTTCGATACCTATGCCCCTGACCTCGTAATCCTGGATATCAACATGCCTGGAATGGATGGAATAGAGGTATTGCGTCAGATGAAACAAAAACGGCCTGCAACCCCTGTAATCCTCAGCTCGGCCTATCCTGAATACAAACAGGACCTGGCATCCTGGGCATCTGACGACTACATCGTAAAATCCTTCAACTTGGATGAACTTAAAAGATCAATCAAAAGACACATCGAGAAAAACCATGGATGATTTTTGTGACTGGCAGACAGACCAGGAGATAATTGAACCACAACAGCTACTGATAGTGGATGACGACCCTGGTATCCTCTCACTGCTTAAGGATTTCTTCTCTTCTTATGGTTATCCATTCCGCATGGCTCAAAATGGTCTGGAGGCCATAAAACTCCTGAAAAAATTCGATGCCACTATCATCATCACGGATCTACTCATGCCCAATATGGACGGCATAGAATTGATTCACGAGGTCAAGAAGACAGCCCCTGATACTGACATCATAGTTATCACTGGCTTTACCAAACAATATCGTTATACAGACGTAATCAAGGCAGGCGCTACAGATTTTATCCAAAAGCCATTTAACCTGGACGAACTTGAGGCAAAACTCAACCGGGTCATACATGAACGTCAACTCCGTGCAAAGCTACGCCACATGACAGCACGAGATTGCCTTACCAACCTCTTCAATAGACGTTATTTCGATGCAAAACTGATCGCAGAGGTAGAGAGGGCCATCCGCCAACGCTACCCACTTTATATCTGCATGTTGGATCTTGACAAATTTAAGGCTGTCAACGACATATACGGACACCAGACAGGGGATAAGGTGCTGCAAGAGTTTGCGCTACTTCTGGAAAACACTACTCGAAGAAACGTAGATATACCATGTAGGCTTGGCGGAGATGAATTCGCCGTCATCATCCCCTATGCCACACAGGAACAGGCGATTGCAGTGGCTGAGCGCATCTTGAATAACTTCCAACAGATGAAAAATCGATATAATACGATGGTCAGCATCGGACTTGCCTCCTTAAAACATCCCGAATCATCTATAGGTTTTAATTCAAAAGATATCAACAAATTAACCGATGCCTTGATACAAGAGGCGGACAGCGCCCTCTATGCGGCAAAGAGGTCCGGAGGCAACACCATAATAGTATCTGATCTTATTTCAAGAGAAACAGGAGAGCCAAACCGCCTCACCCAGGAGGGAAAGGTCTGATCTTTATGCCAGATTCCATCACGGAATTTGGGTAATTCTATTGCTATTGATAGAATATCAGATTTATTTTAAGGCACCAAATCTGCAAACAATGGATTGTATTTTTATTATCTAATAAATTAATTTCTTCTGGAGGCCCTATGGAACCATATTTTCTTTCCAATCGCTATTTTGAAGCAGCACAGGTTGTTATACCTGGTGGAGTCAACAGTCCTGTAAGGGCCTGTAAATCTGTAGGTTGCGACCCTATATTCATAGACAAGGCCGAAGGGAGCATCATATATGATGTGGACGGCAATCGTTACATCGACTATGTATGTTCCTGGGGGCCTATGATACTTGGGCATGGTCATCCTGAGGTAACAGCGGCCATTGAGGAGGCGTTGAGGAAGGGGACAAGTTATGGTGCGCCCACCTGGAGGGAGGTGGAGTTGGCTCAGAAGATCATCGAAATGGTACCCTCCATAGAGCAGGTGAGGTTGGTGAACTCCGGTACAGAGGCCACTATGAGCGCCATACGCCTGGCCCGTGCCTACACCAATCGCAAGAAGATCATCAAGTTCGACGGCTGTTATCACGGTCATGCAGACGCCTTTTTGGTCAAGGCTGGTTCTGGGGTGGTAACCCTTGGCATTCCGGGCAGCCCTGGTGTGCCTGAGGAGGTAGTGAGCAATACCATTTCCCTGCCATTTAATGACCTGGAGACCCTAAAAAAGGTCCTGGAATTGGAAGGCGACCAGGTCGCAGCCGTTATTGTGGAGCCTGTGCCGGCCAACATGGGAGTGGTCCTTCCACTTCCTGATTTTTTGCCCACATTACGAGAGTGGACTACACAAAATGGCATCGTGCTCATCTTCGATGAGGTGATCACAGGCTTTCGCCTGGCGCCTGGAGGTGCCCAGGAGTTTTATGATGTCATGCCCGATCTCACATGCTTAGGCAAGATCATAGGCGGCGGTCTGCCAGTGGGTGCCTATGGCGGCAGGGCCGAGATTATGCAGTATGTGGCGCCTGTCGGGCCTGTATATCAGGCTGGAACGCTCTCCGGCAATCCATTGGCCACGGCAGCAGGGCTTGCCACCCTGGAGGTCTTAAGTAGACCTGGTATCTATGAGTTATTAAGCAGTAAGACATCCATATTGGTTGATGCATTAAAAGAAGTGGCGTCAGAAAACGACATCCCCTGCCACATACAGGTGATCGGTTCCATGTTTACCTGTTTCTTTGGCATCACAGGGCCTGTACATAACTTTGAAGGAGTAAGACAGGCGGATACGGGGATGTATGGCAGTTTCTTTAGGCACATGTTAGATGCAGGTGTCTATTTGGCGCCATCTCAATTCGAAGCTGCATTCTTATCCCTCGCCCATGGAATAGATGACTTGGAATGGACGGTAGAGGCAGCGGACATAGCCATGAAAGAGATGTCAGGGGCGGAAACGGAATCAGAATAGAGAAATAAGCAATATGCCTTTATCACTTCTGAACACCATAGGCGCCTGGGTCATAGAGCATCTGAATAGACGGGGTCAGGAGACCCTCTTCCTCTTTAACTGTTTATTGGCCTCCATCTTGCCCCCTTATAAATTCAGGGCCATCCTGAAGCAGATACTTTTTATAGGTGCCTCCTCTGTATTCGTGATCTTCTTTACTGGTGCATTTACAGGCATGGTATTAGGTTTACAGGGCTATTACAGCCTGAGGCAGTTCGGGGCGGAGGGTGCCTTGGGTTCGGCAGTGGGATTGAGCCTGATCCGAGAGCTTGGGCCGGTACTCACCGCCCTCATGGTCACAGGCAGGGCTGGTTCTGCTATCTGCGCTGAGATCGGCATCATGCGCAATTCCGATCAGATCGATGCCCTGGAGTGTATGGCTATAGACCCGCATAAGTACATCATATCGCCTAAGTTTATCGCAGCCCTTGTGTGTATTCCGCTTTTAACCAGCATCTTTGATGTAGTGGGTATATTCGGCGGCGCCTTGGTAGGAGTGAAGCTGCTGGGCGTCAACGAAGGCGCCTATTTTCAAGGGCTTTACAAAAGTGTTGTATGGGCTGATGTCTATATGGGTATTGTGAAATCCCTGGTCTTTGCCCTATTGATGGTGTGGATCTGTGCCTCAAGGGGCTTCTTTCTGTATATGTATAAGGTTGGATTTGGATCCGAAGGTGTCAGTAGGGCTACTACTCAGGCAGTGGTGATGTCCTCGGTAACCATCTTAGTGGCCGACTATCTCATCACATCTATCCTATTATGACAAATGCCGCTATTGCTATAGAATTAAAAGGGCTTTACAAGACCTTCGGCAGACAGCAGGTACTGAAGGGTGTGGATCTGTCCATTAAGGAGGGCTGCACCACCGTTATCGTTGGGGCAAGCGGTCAGGGCAAATCCGTGCTCATCAAGCACATGCTCGGGCTTTTGAGACCTGACCAAGGCGAGATCTTGATCTATGGTCAGGACCTCTTGAAGATGAAGCGCAGTGAATTAAATAAGACTCGGCAGAACTTCGGAGTCTTGTTTCAGGGCGCCGCCCTGTTTGACTCCCTGACTGTCTATGAGAACGTCGCCCTACCCCTTATTGAGCGCACTAAACTACCGCCTGAGGAGATTCATCGCAGGGTCAGTGAGAAGCTTGAACTGGTAGATCTAGAAGGCGTGGAGGGAAAATATCCTGCACAACTAAGTGGGGGCATGAAAAAACGCGTTGGGCTGGCCAGGGCATTGATCCTGGAGCCAAAGATTATATTCTTAGATGAACCAACTACGGGTCTGGATGTGAAGATGAGTAAAGAGATATACCGTCTCTTTGAATCTATGCAGAAAAAACTGCACCTGACCGCGGTCATCGTCAGCCATGATGCCCCCAAGATATTTAAACTGGCGGACTATATCGCATTGATCGCAGAGGGTAAAATACAGGGATGTGTCCCGCCGGAGGAATTTCAGCTTTCATCCAATCCCTATATCAGGAGGTTTGTGGAGGACACCATGGGTAATATATATGCAGCTGGAGAGATTAAGACATGAGTACGTCCGAAAGCAGTTTTAAGCTTGAAACCATAGTGGGTCTTTTTTTGGTGATAGGTATTATATGTTTTGCATATCTGGCCATTAAATTGGGCAAAATCGACCTGTTTCACCAGAATTCATATGAGATACACGCCTTGTTTTCATCTATCTCTGGGCTCAAGGAAGGCGCCAATGTAGAAATGGCAGGCGTAAAGATCGGCACTGTCAAAAGGGTTACACTTGATCCACAAAGATATGAGGCAGATGTCTATCTTACCATTAATAAAGATGTAAGGATTACTTCCGATGCCATTGCAAGCATCAAGACCGCTGGTATAATCGGCGATAAGTATATTAGTATAAGTCAGGGAGGGGCCAGTACATATTTAACAGACGGTCAGGTCATAACAGAAACCGAAAGCGCCCTGGATCTGGAAGCCTTGATCAGCAAATATATATTTGAAAAGAAGTGAGGTAATGATGAAAACAGTCAGGTTTTATATAATTATTTTGATTTCATGTATTCTTGTGTGGTCAAATCTGATGGCTCCGGCTTTATCTAATGCCGCAGACCCTCCAAAGGTCTTGATTAAAGCCATGATCGACTCAGTGCTTGCCGCGCTGAATGAAAAAGGCCTTGAAAAACATGCCAAACGTGCCAAGATCAGGGAGGCTGTTCGACAACGATTCGATTTTACTGAGATGTCCAAACGTGTCATAGGTCCCAAGTGGCGCGAGCTCTCCGATGCCGACAAAGCCCTTTTTACCGACCTCTTTATGCAGTTGTTGGAGGAATCCTATTCCAACAAGATCGATACCTATGCAGGTGACGAATTAGTCGTAATAGGAAACGAGGTTATACAAGGGAATCTTGCCAAGGTAGATACCATCATCAAAAGCAAAAATAACGATATCCCTGTCAACTACAAACTCTATAACAATGGTAAAGACTGGATGGTCTATGATGTCATTATAGAAAAGGTGAGTCTGATAAGTACATACCGTAACACATATGCCCAGATACTGCAGAAAGATGGATTTAATGGATTAATAAGTCAGATGAAGCAAAAGATAGACGAATTGCAACTTTCCCCACCTGCTGCAAATAACAAAGGACGTTCTTAGTGGACATAGCAACTCCCCAGTGTGAGACACTTAAGCGCATTCTCCATCGTTTTTTTCTCATAGAGGAGGACAAATGTGGTCTTATCTGCCCCTTTTTGAAGGCAGTGACCCTGGAACCGGGCGAGGTGCTCTTTCGAGAAGACGACCCTGCTGACTATATGGCCTTTATCCTGGAAGGTGCCCTGGAGATCAAGAAAAAAACAGAATTCGCTGATAAACACATTGTGCTTTCCATACTCGGCGCAGGCACCTTTGTGGGAGAGATAGTCCTCTTTGAATACGAAAATCCGGTGCGTTGTACCACTGCAACCGCCCTTAAAAAGACACAACTGGCGTTACTTGCCAAAGAACGTTTTGAGACCATGTCTGAAGAACAACCTGCGTTGTGCCTGCGGCTGTTGCGGTCTGTGTTAAAGGAAGTAACCCTGAGGCTCAGGGCAGCAAATGAAAGAATGGCCTCTGTATTTTGAGATTTGATATGGATAGTTGGCGGGTCTGTCCTTTCCATGGTTAGGCCCCAACACTTATGGGAGGATAAATATGAATCCACTGAAAAAATTACTTTGGATAACGATGCTGTTGATATCTTTTGCCTGTCTTCAGACTGCGGCCCATGCGGAAGAGTCTGCCACCACTGATAATAAACTTTCCTTTGAGGAGGAGTACACCAAGGCTGCTCTGGCTGATCCCATAGAGCCTGTCAATCGTTTTATGTTTCAATTCAATGACAAGCTCTATTTCTATGTTTTAAAGCCTGCAGCCCAGGGCTATTCCTTCCTTTTACCTGAGCCGGTTCGAATATCTGTCTCCAATTTCTTTAGAAACTTAGGTTTCCCTGTGAGATTCGCCAATTCCGTCTTGCAGCTCAAGTTCAAGGACGCTGGTAATGAATTCTCCAGATTTTGCATAAATACCATCTATGGAGTAGGAGGGCTTTTTGATCCAGCCAAGGAGTATTGGGAATTACCACAGAAAGATGAGGATTTTGGACAGACCCTGGGGCATTATGGCGTAGGCCAAGGTTTTTATCTGGTGCTGCCGGTCTTTGGGCCGTCTTCTTTGCGGGATGGCATAGGTCTGGTGGCAGACATCTTTACAGATCCATTGACCTATTATCTAAACTGGGAGACCCATGCAGTAGAGCAAGGGGTTTCCACTGTAAACCATACATCTTTGCACATTGGTGAGTATGAGAATATCAAAAAAGAGGCACTGGATCCATATATCTTCATAAAAGAAGGTTGGACACAGAGGAGGGATGCCTTGGTTAGGGAGTAAGCTAAACGGCCATTAGAGCTTATCCACCCGCACATTGGCCAGCATCTCTTCAGTCTTTTTGTCCATCTCCTTGGCGTAACTGGCCACAGTAAAGATGGCGCCGCAGCCCCTGCACCGCAGGGCGACTACCTTTCAGCGCCTGCATATCTCAAGCAAGTCCCCGCACTTACGGCACCTCAATGTCGTGGTTTTTTCATCGGAAAACATGGCTTCCTCCTTCTAAAAAACATGAATCATGACCTTCTGATATCGGGCAGAAACACGGTCAGCACGCCCAATAGAGGCAGATATGAGCAGACATGATACACAAATTCGATGCCATACGCATCCGCAAGCCTTCCAAGTACAGCGGCTGCAATGCCTGCCATGCCAAAGGCAAGCCCGAAGAACAGGCCTGAGATGGCACCTACTCGACCTGGAATGAGCTCCTGCGCAAAGACCAGAATGGCTGAAAAGGCCGATGCCAGAATAAAACCACTTGCAAAGGACAACACCCCTGTCCATGCCAGATTGGCGTATGGCAGGGCCAGCGTAAAGGGAGATGCCCCCAGAATCGAGAGCCATATCACTTGTTTTCTGCCGATCTTGTCGCCCACAGGGCCGCCGATAAAGGTCCCAAGGGCAACGGCAAACAAAAAGACAAAGAGATGATACTGGCCGGATTGCACCGAAAGGCCAAAACGGTGTATCAGATAAAATGTGAAGTAGTTTCCTATGCTGGCCAGATAAAAATACTTGGAAAATATGAGCACCAGCAAAATCAACATGGAAAGGACTATGGTGCGCCTTGAATACACCGGCTGAATTGGCTTGACATCAGTGTCCTTGCCAGCCTTTAGCACACAGCGCAGCTTATACCACTTCCCTACCCTCACCAGTATGGCTATGGCCAACAGGGCCAGCAGGGAAAAGAGCAGAATGCTCTTCTGGCCGTATGGAATGACCATCCACGCCGCCAAAAGCGGCCCCATGGAGGTGCCTGCGTTGCCGCCCACCTGAAACAGGGATTGGGCCAGCCCATATCGCCCGCCAGAGGCCATTCTTGCCACACGGGAGGATTCGGGATGAAAGATGGACGACCCCATGCCAACCAGAGCCGCTGCCAGCAGCAAAAGGCCATAATCCCATGCCACGGCCAAAAGCAGCAGGCCGCACAGCGTGCAACCCATGCCTGCGGCCAGTGAGTAGGGTTTGGGATTTTGATCCGTATAGAATCCCACCACGGGTTGAAGTACGGATGCACTTAGCTGATAGACAAGGGATAACATGCCGATCTGAGTAAAATTCAGGTGAAAACTGGTCTTTAACAGGGGATAAATGGCAAACAGCAGGGACTGAATGGTGTCGTTCAAAAAGTGTGAAAGGCTGATGGCACTCAGTATCCTAAAGGACGCTGTCTGAGACTTTACATAGAGGGTTTCAAGTTTGACTCCGTTTTCTGTGCTCATATTCTCAAAATACGCAGGGTGTTTTTGGCCTCTGGACTCAGGCCGAAGAGCCTTCCCATGACATCCATGGGCCTTATGAAAGGCGGCTCTTGAGACAAAAAGAGGTGCAAAATGCAATCAGGGTCACCTATCTCCTGCACCCATTGAAGCACCAGGGCCTGCTCTGTGGTCTTCATCGCCAAGGATGTTTTGTCAAAAAAGGTGAGCTTTCGCACCCTATCCTTCAGGTCCATCTCCACGGTCTTGTCCTTTTTTTGCACAAAAACAGGGAGTTTTTCTGCTGTGTTAAGGAGTAAAAGCCCCTCTTGCAGAAGCGGCCTTGAAATACCTTTTACGGCCACGAGGTATTCACTCACCGCATGAAAGACCATTTGGCTCAGCCGCTCCAATGGCCTGATATTTAGCAGGCGTATGCCTTCGGGCAGATGCCTGTTCAAAAGGTCCTGAATGGCCGAAGGTCCCTGAAGACCTTCCAGACCTTTTGATGCCCCCAATTCCAAACTAAAGGCCGCCTGCTCCGACACACTTTCCATGCCCAGGGGAATGGGCTGGCCAAAGGCCATTTTGGGCATGGGATGATGGCCTGAAGAGTGTTCCAGTCTCAATCCTGCCCTGCGCATGGCCCGGTGCATGGCGCGCATGACCTCTAAATGGGCCAGAAACCGGGCGTCCCCCAATTTTGTGTAGGTGATGGCATAACAGGCCACCGATGACTCATCGGCCTTCTCTGCCAAGGCAGTCTTTTCTGGTGCCTCTTCGAGGCTCAAATTTAGGTCAGTATGCGATACCGGCCTGATCTCCTGAAAATCGCACACGCCACAGCCGTTACAACTGCCCCTTCGACAGTCTGGAGTATAGACGCCCTCAAATGCCCTTTTCCGCTCAGAGAGCAAAAAATTCGCACTCACTCCTGTCTGAATATGAGCCCATGGCAAGGGCTGGCCGAGTGTCATGGCGCTGGTGTAGAATGACGGGTCTATCCCCGCCTTTTGAGCCGCCTCCTCATATCGTTCCGGACTGAAGTGATCCGTCCAGGCATCCATTCTGGCACCCATCTGCCAGGCCCTTAAAAGGATTTGAAAGGCCCTTCTGTCCCCCCGTGCAAATACGCCCTCCCAGAAGCTGAGATGCGGTTCGTGCCACTTGAGTTTTATAGCGCGAGAACGGGCCTGAAGCTGAGATCTCAGCAAAGAAATTCGCTCCCTGGCCTCCTCCACGGAAAGCTGAGGCTCCCATTGAAACGGCGTATGCGCCTTGGGCACAAAGGTCCCCACGCTCACCGTCACATTGACGCACATCTTCTTTTCCGCCTGTCGCAGGACCTTGTGCGCCAACTCCGCTATGGCCCGAATGTCTTCCTCGGTCTCGGTGGGCAGGCCGAGCATGAAGTAGAGTTTTATGTTGCGCCAGCCTAAACGATAGATGGTGGCCGCCGCATTTAACAGGTCCTCTTCGGTGATCCCCTTGTTGATGACCTGTCTCAGGCGTTCGCTTCCTGCCTCCGGGGCCAGGGTAAAACCGGTCTTTCTCACGCGGCGAATCTGTTCCATCAAGGCAGGCGTCAGAGTGCCCACGCGCAGGGATGGCAGGGAGATGGCGATGTGCTCCTCGGCATAGCGGTTCATGAGCCTGCAGAGCAGAGGCTGAATATGGCTGTAGTCGCCGGTGCTGAGGCTCAGAAGGGATATCTCGTCCCAACCCGTGTTTTTTAATGCAGACTCCACGGTCTTGAGGACCTGCTGAGGCGTCTTCTCCCGTACAGGCCGGTAGATGACCCCTGCCTGACAAAATCTGCACCCCCTGGTGCAGCCCCTGGCGATCTCCACACCAATGCGGTCATGAACAATCTGCTGATAGGGCACGGGCATGGCCACTGGATACGGCGCATGCTCCATATCGGCCACAATACGCCTTTTGACCGGGCCTGATTCAGGCATTCTCATGCCGCTAAACCGCCCCTGTTCATAAAAAGGCGTATAAAAAGAGGGCACATAAACCCCTTGAACCCTGCTCAATGCCTTCAAGACCTCAGACTTTGGGGCATGTGAGGCCCTGTAGTCCCGCACAATGCGGCAGAGCTCCTGCACCGCCTCCTCGCCGTCTCCCACCAAAATGGCATCAAAGACCTCTGCCACAGGTTCAGGCTGAACAGCCGCACTGCCTCCGCCTATGACCAAGGGCCAATTTTCCTGCCTTTCGGCGGCAAGGATTGAAAGCCCGGCCAGGTTCAGGACATTGAGCACATTGGAATAACAGAGCTCATAGGGCAGGGAGATGCCGATGACATCAAAATCCTTTAGCGGCCTTCGAGTCTCCAGCCCAAATAACGGCCGGTTTGACTGCCTCAAAAGCCGCTCCATGTCCAAATCCGGAGCATAGCATCTGTCGGCAAGGGCCCAGGGCAGGCCGTTTATGACCGCATAGAGGATATTTAGGCCTAAGTTGGACATGCCGATCTCATACAGGTCTGGAAACACCAGGGCCCATCTGCACTCCGCTGTATTCCAGGGTTTATGCAGGCTATTGACCTCGTTTCCCAGATAACGGCTGGGTTTTTGAACCTGCATCAAAAGGCTTTCGATATCAGACATGAATTGAAACTAATCGGTAGGGGTTAATAAGAAAACCTGGCTTCGAGGGCCCGTTTCAGGGTGAGTTGATCCGCATACTTGACATCCATACCCATGGGAATGCCACAGGCCAGTCGCGTCACCGTGACAGGAAATTCCTTGCAACACTGGGCAAGATACGCTGCGGTGGCCTCTCCGGCCACGGTGCTGCTGGTGGCCAGGACCACTTCCTTTATGCCCTGCGTGCCCAGCCTATTTAACAGTCTATCCACACGCAGTTCTTCAGGTCCTACCCCTTCGGAAGGGCTGAGTACACCATGCAACACGTGATAAAGGCCGTTAAAGGCCCCAGACGACTCTATGGACAAGAGATCTGCAGGGCCTTCCACAACGCACAATATCTCCCGGTTACGCCTTGAATCAGCGCATATGGGACATGGATCCTGCTCGGAAAACGCGAAACAGGTGGAGCAGAGCAGTATCTTTCTGTGCAGCTCAGCTATGGAGAGCGCCAGTTCCTGGGCAGTGGGCTCCTGCCAGCGCAGAATCTGCAGGGCATAGCGCGTGGCGGTTTTTTCGCCGATGCCAGGCAATCTGGAGAGGTTTTTGATGAGCCTTTCAAGGGCCGGAGGAAATGCCTTGGACATGGTGTATCAGAACAGACCCGGTATCCTCATACCGCCGGTGGCCTTGGCCATCTCGGCCTCCACCATCTCTTTGGCCCTGTGCAATGCCTCATTTACAGCAGCCAACACCAGGTCCTGCAACATCTCCACATCATCAGGGTTCACCACATCCCGTTCGATGGTGATGGACACCAGTTCGGACTTGCCATTGGCCACGGCCTTCACCATGCCGCCTCCCACTGCAGCCTCGACCTTTCTCTGCCCCAGCTCCTCCTGCAACTTGTTGATTTTGTTTTGTATGAGCTGGGCCTGACGCATCATTTCCTTCATATTGAGATTCATCGCAATATTCTCTCCTGACTGTTTTTATTAGAAAATACCTTTAACTCATTGAGCTTGCTATATTAAAACATATCAGTCAAAAATGAAACCTCAAAAAATCAGGTCAAAAATAAAAAATAATACTCATTATTATCTTGATATTCTCTAAATCAGGTATTAGATTCAAGACAGGCAGGCCGTATCTCGCCCATACGGTTTCAAAAAACATGAAAATACCTTTTCTGCATATTGCCTCATGCAAAAGGATTGTTGTATAACAGCACCATCTGTATCAGTCAGGCTGTATCAATCTGGCTATATCACTCTGGCCCGGCTGTTTCTGTGAAAGAACGGAGCGAACACCTGCTCAATTGAAAAGGAGGCCAAACATGCTTCATATAGAAGACCTATGGGTGGATGTACATGGCAAAGAGGTATTGAAGGGCATAGACCTTCACATCGAAAAAGGCGAAACCCACTGTCTTTTCGGTAAAAATGGTTCAGGGAAGACGACACTGCTCATGACTCTAATGGGTTTTTCAGGTTACAAGGTCAAACATGGCCGAATCGTCTTCAAGGGTGTGGATATTACGCACCTGCCTGTCAACGAACGCGCCAAACTCGGGCTCGGCATCTCCCTTCAGCGTCCTCCCACGCTCAAGGGCGTAAAACTCAAGGATATGCTGAAGTTCTGTGAAAGCGTTCCAGGGCTTGGCAAGAACCTCGCCATTCAATACGGCTTTGACAGCTTTTTGGAAAGGGATGTCAATCTGGGCTTTTCAGGCGGTGAGATCAAGAAATCCGAGCTCATACAGCTGCTGGCCCAAGGCCCTGACTTTACACTGCTGGATGAACCTGAATCAGGCGTAGATATCGAAAACCTGCACCTCATCGGAGAGATGATCAAGAAACTCCTGCAGAAAGATGTCCACAGAAACCGGCAGAAATCAGGTCTGATCATCACGCACACAGGCTTCATTCTCAACTATGTAGCAGCCGACAAGGGGCATGTGATGATGAACGGAAAGATGCTCTGCAGGGGCAACCCACAGGAGATCTTTGAAGGCATTCAAAAATACGGCTATCAGGAGTGCATGAAATGTCAACTGTAAAAAGAAAAACCCAATCAAAACCAATGGATATGTCTGAGGAGACACTGCTTAAGAGCTTCAAGCCGGCATCCGACGCCCCCACATTGACCAGTCTTGCCGAACTCGAGGAAAAAGAGATCAAAAAACTCAAAAACGTAGGTCTTGATTTCAGCGAACACGAACGAATCGGCACATATATTCAGACCAACTGCGGAGTCGCCAAATGCGACTGCCACATGGAGGGCGTGGAGCTCATGCCCATCACAGAGGCCCTCAAAAAATATGACTGGCTGAAGGACTACTGGTGGAAGCTCGTCGCGAAAGAAAAGGATGTCTTCACAAAGGAAACAGCGGCGCACCTGGACAACGGCTACTTCATTCGCGCCCTGCCAGGGGCAAAGGTGGTGTATCCGGTTCAGACATGCCTTTATATCCGTTCCGAAAATGTGGCTCAACGGGTTCACAACATCGTTATCGCCGAAGAGGGCTCGGAGCTGCATGTGATCACAGGCTGTTCCACACATCCCGACCTCACCTCAGCCCTGCACATCGGCGTCTCGGAGTTTTATATCAAAAAGGGGGCAAAACTGGTCTTCACCATGATTCACAACTGGGGTGAAAACGTCTATGTCAGGCCCAGAACAGGTGTGCTTGTGGAAGAAGACGGCGTATTTCTGTCAAACTATGTCTCATTGAAGGGCGTCAAATCCGTGCAGACCTATCCCACGGCAAGGCTGGCAGGACGCAGGGCCCTGGCCCGCTTCAATTCCGTGATAGTGGCGCCCGAAGGCACTGTAATGGACAGCGGTTCCCGCATCATTCTGGACGCCCCTGAGACTCGCGGGGAGATCGTCTCACGCACCATCTCCTACGGCGGCAAGGTGATCGCCAGAGGCCACCTGGTGGGCAATGCCCCAGGCATCAAGGCCCATCTGGAGTGTAACGGCCTGATCCTGGCTGAAAACGGCGTGATTCACGCCATCCCTGAGCTGGAAGCGCATCTGGCCGATGTGGACATGTCCCACGAGGCCGCAGTGGGCAAGATCGCCCAGGACGAGATCGAATATCTGATGGCCAGGGGATTGAGCGAAGAGGATGCCACTGCCACCATCGTAAGGGGCTTTTTGAATGTCAAGATAGAAGGCCTTCCACCTGAACTGGATGCGGAGATTCAAGCGGCAGTGGCTGAAAGCCACAAAGGGATTTAAATCGCAATTCAAATCTTTTTAGGCGACAATGAAGAGTTGTTCTATGCGGCACATAACCGCCCTCCATGGCGGTGATGTGCCGCTGGTGCCATTGTTGGCCTCTATGTTCACAAACACTCCCGCTAAAAAATTGACAAATCCCCTGGTATGATATAATGCAATACTGGAGGTGCACCATGGGTAAAGCTAAAATTGCTATTACATTAGACGAGCAATTTATCGAAGACATAGATAGATTTATTAGTCAACATATCTTTCAAAATCGCAGCCAAGCAATACAGGAAGCAGTAGAAGAGAAATTAGAACGTCTTAAACGCACTCGTTTAGCTAAAGAATGTACCAAACTTGATTTAACCTTTGAAAAAGCAATGGCTGAGGAAGGGTTAACTGAGGATTTAAGCCAATGGCCCGAATACAGGATTCCCACTTACTCTTGAATTAAAAACTGCGGATTTGCCAAAAC
>Ga0209162_1001167_pt1 | contig 26741 bp, 27 predicted proteins | sample YNPNPMetaG_FD_187121 | JGI IMG/M metagenome (GOLD analysis project Ga0209162, IMG submission 187121) | Anoxygenic and chlorotrophic microbial mat microbial communities from Yellowstone National Park, USA - YNP NP MetaG (SPAdes) (version 2) ...
TTCTTTTGTGCAGGGGATTGCTTCGCTTCGCTCGCCTCGGCGCGAGCGCCCTTCGGGCCGAGGCCTCGGCGCGTGGCGCAATGACAACCGCTTTGTACCACCGCTGAAGAAAAAACATTCTTCGGACAGAAAAAGGACAGACCCATTCTCCGCCAAGAAGGTCGGTTATGTGGGGCATAAAACAAATACTGGCTGCCCCCGCCCAGACATTAAATTGTCACCACATAATCTATTCTGAGTCATCTTTTGCCTCCAGAAGCCCTAAAACAGCCGTGGCAGTATGAATGCAGGCCTGATGTGTAAAGGGAAAGGGGGGTGTCATGTGAGGAATTGGGCCAAAAGTGGGTATGTCTGTGCGTTTGGCGATGAAGTCCATGGAATCAGCGGCGATAAGCGGGTCTGTCACCGAGGTTTCATTGAAGATGACAGCGATCACCTGAATCCCCCTATGACCTAATGCCTCCAGGTGCACCAGGGTTTGATTGATGGTGCCCAGGCTGGTGGTGGTCACAAGTATGACGGGAATGGAGAGCTCTTTGATGAGCTCTGCAAACAGCAAGTCGTGGCTGATGGGAGAAAATGGCCCTCCTGCGCCCTCTATGAGCAGTATGTCGCACACGGCCTCCAGGGCATGAGTGGCGTTTACAAGCCTTTCTTTGTCAATGTGAATGCCTTCGAGCTTGGCTGCCAAGTGAGGAGAGGCAGGAAATTTCAGGCAATAAGGCGCATGGTTTAGACCTGCCTCTGGCACAGGCCTGGCCATGGCCTCATAGACCAATCTTATGTCTTCGGAGCCGTGTGAGTCGCCTGTGGAGACCCACTTCTGCACCTCTATTCGTATGCCTTTTGAATGCCAAGCGAAGGCAAGCATGGCTGTGATTAGGGTCTTTCCAACGCTGGTATTGATGCCTGTGACCGCTATCTTCACGGTGTCTCCTGGGAAATGCGTTTTTTATGAAATAAACGGCCTATGAGAATGCCTAATTCATAGAGAATGTATATGGGCACGGCCATCAGCATCATGTTGAATGCGTCAGGTGTGGGCGTGAGAATGGCCGAGAGAATGGCGATGATCAAAATGGCATAGGAACGGGAGCGGCAAAAGAGCTCAGGGGAACAGATGCCCATATAGCACAGCCCTGTGATGATGAGGGGCACCTCAAAGACCAGCCCAAAGCCGACGGTGAAGAGCACCACAAAATTTACAAACCTTTCCACGGAGATCACAGGTTGCAGGGTGTCGGATGCAAACCCCAGCAGAAACTTCATGGCAAAGGGCAGGGTGATAGACAGGCAGAACAGGGCGCCCACATAAAAAAGCATCAGGGCCGCACAGGTAAAGAAGAGAACCTCCCTTTTTTTAAGCGGAAATACGGCATATATGGCCTGGGCTATGCGAAAAAACAGCCAGGGAACAGTCACTCCAAGGCCTATGAAGATGGAGAATTTCAGCAGGGCCATGGTGGGCTCCATGACGCCGAAAAAGGCCAGTTTTTGGTCAAAAAGCCCGGCAAATTTGGCCAGGGATCCGGGAAAGAGCCAAAAATTCACCAGGGTGATGACAAAAATGACAATACCTGTCTCTATGAGCCCTCGTCTGAGCTTCAGTAAAGGTTCAGAGGACATTCGTTTGAATGTAATTCACTGCGTTACGAAACAGGGCGAGGCCCATTCCCTCTTCCGGCAGCTCCTTGCGAGTCCAGAGGGGGTGATTGGTGCGGTGGTGATAGGCCTCTGGATGAGGCATGAGCCCAAAGATGCGGCCGGTGGAGTCGCAGATGCCTGCTATGGCCATCTCTGATCCATTGGGATTATGTGGGTATTCCTGCGTGGGCATGCCTGTCTCTGCATGGAGGTACTGCATGACCATGAGGTTTTGGTCTAAAATGGCCTTTAGTGTGCCTTCATTCATTGTGACAAACTTGCCCTCTCCATGCCGCACAGGAAGGTCCATGGTCTGTATGCCCTGAGTGAAGATGCATGGAGAGTTGGCATTGATGCCGAGAGTCACCCACCTGTCTTCAAATCTGCCCGAGTCATTATGCGTGAGGCTTACGATGCGTTGAGTGTAATTGCCTTCCAGCCCTGGCAGAATCCCTGCCTTGACCAGGAGTTGAAAGCCGTTACACACCCCCAGAATCACACCTCCCTGGGCTATGAAATTCAGAATCTGATGAAGCAGCCTTTCGCCCGTGTTTGCGACATGGGCATGAAGCAGCCTGTGGGCGGCTGCCTGGGCTGATCCCAAGTGGTCACCGTCCAGAAAACCACCTGGCAGGTTCAGGAAGTGATAGTCTTGAATGCGGTATGTGCCATCCAGGATGTCGCTCCAGTGCACGATATCCACTTGACCTGCACCACCCAATTTGCAGCAGTGTGCCATCTCGCGTTCACAATTGGTGCCATAGCCGGTTACTACCAGTGCCTTTACTGCTTTTTTCGCCATTTATATCTCCTCAAAGGGAATCTGAAAAAAACGCCTCTAATTTTCAGATCTTCCCTGAATATACCCTACATACTCTCAAGTGCTATGTGTTTGATGGAAAATCGTTCCTGCCACGGGGCTGTCTCATCCTCGGGCTGTTGTTCAAATATCTGAAGCAGAATCCAGCCTGGTGGTTCCTTTCTGCCCAGGAGTTCCCCTGGATTGAGAAGGAGTCTGCCCTTGTCCTCCTGCATGAAGCGGCGGTGTGTGTGCCCGAAGCAGACCAAGTGAAATTCATGGGAGTTAAACAGGGCATGGCCCACGCCTGGGTCGTGAGTAAATGCAATGGAGACGCCGTTGAACTCCAGTCTGCCGATCCATCCATGCATTTGAAATCTGCCCTTGGAGTCTTGAATCTTTTGAGACAAAAGGAATGGATCCCCGTAGTTGTTGCCGCTTACCAGATGAAGTGGGCCGTTAAACAGCTCGAACTCCTCCAGCAAAAAGGGTGAGACCAGGTCCCCACAGTGAAGAATGGCCTCGACTCCTAAGTTGTTCATCTGCTCTATGGCCTTAGCTGTGTGAACAATGTGGTCATGGGTGTCCGATATAATGGCTATTTTCATGCGCCCTCCTTTGCCGATCCTCTATGGCCAGCAGGATTTTTTTAATCTCCAGGCCGCAGGAAAAGCCGGTGAGTTCTCCATGCGAGCCCAGTACTCTATGACATGGGATTATAATGGGTAGTGGATTGGCCTTCAATGCCTGACCTATGGCGCGAGGCGAGGTTTGAAGGATTTGTGCCAGTTCCTTGTAGGAAAGGGTATGGCCATAGGGCAATGAGAGCAGGGTGGTCCAGACCTCCACACTAAAGCGGCTGCCCCTTGCCGTATAGGGAATGGGAAATTCCAGGTTGTGAATTTGGCCGGTTAAAAGCCCAGTTAAGGCGTCAGCAAGGGGGTAATCGCCTTTATATTCCTGTTCGGCAGTAGGGGCTTGGCTGATGTTCAGGCGAATAAGCCTGTTTTCATGCCAAAATGCAGTGACAAAGAGTTCATAGGGCGCCAAGACAAGCCGCAGGTCTTCTGTTTTGGTGAAACCGGCCTCAGAAGATGTGTTCAAAGCCATGGTAAGAGATGTCTTTGCCCGCAATCCAGACGCCTTTTCCCTGCAGAATGCGGCCTATTTTATAAGGGGTATGCCCCAGTATGGCTGCTGCTGTGCGGCGCATTTGCCCCTCCTTTTGAGGCGGAGTGGTCCAGATGAGCTCAAAATCCTCACCCCCTGTCAGGGCGGTTTTGAGTGGTGAAAGCCTCAGTGCCCGGCAGAGGAGACGGCTTGCCCGTGAGATGGGAATGGCCTTTGCGTCCAATTGCGCCATGACGCCGCTTTGAGAGCAGATGTGGGCCAAATCCGTTGCCAGTCCGTCCGAGGAGTCGATACAGGCGTTTGCAAGCCTGTCTTCAGCCAGGGCCTTGCCCAGGGCAAGCCTTGGAATGGGCGTCAGGTGCCGTTTTATGGCCTTTTTTGCGGCAAAATGCAGGTTTTGAGGCATATTCAGCCGTTTTTTTTGCATCTTTTGCGCCTGAAGCCAGTACAGGCCGCATGCGGCATCGCCCAGAGTGCCCGAACAGTAGATGAGGTCGCCGGGCCTTGCCTCCCGTCGCGTGAGGTGGCAATGGCGGTTGGCCTCTCCCAGGAGGGTCAGGGTGATGGAGAGCTCTTTGAGAGAGCTCACCGTATCCCCACCCACCAACTGAACGCCAAGAGGCCTGAGCTCTGCAAACAGGCCGGTTAAAAATGTGGAAAGAAAATCCTTTGAAAGGCCTGGTCTCACAGCGAGGTTGAGAAAGGCCCAACGGGGTGTGCCGCCCATGGCCGCTATGTCACTTAGATTGACTGCCGCTGCCTTTCTGCCCAGGGAGAATGAGTCGAAATAGGCCAGATCGAAGTGTATGGCCTCTATGAGGGTGTCAGTGGTGACCAGCAGTTCCTTGTCCTGGTTCAACTGAAGCACGGCACAGTCATCGCCTATGCCCATTATAACGCTCGAGTCACAGGTGCTTGCTGCCTGTTTGGCTATGTATTCGATGAGGTGAAGCTCATGCAGGGCCATGTCTTTGTGAAAAGGGGCGGAAAGGGCCGCCCCTTGCGTTTGAAGTGGGGCTAACGCCCTTCTCAGCGGCTTACAATCTCAAGGTTGCTGAAGAAGTATGCGATCTCCTTGGCAGCGGTCTCAGGGGCATCTGATCCGTGTACCACATTCCTTTCGATGTCTGTGGCGAAATCGGCACGAATGGTGCCGGGTTTGGCCTCCTTGTAGTTGGTTGCGCCCATGAGCTCCCTGTTCTTTTGAATCACACCTTCGCCCTCCAGGACCATGACAACTATGGGGCCTGAGGACATGAAGTCAGTGAGGCTGTTGAAGAAGGGCTTGGAGGCATGGACAGCATAGAAGCCCTCGGCCTCCTTTTTGGTGAGTTGCAGCATCTTCATGGCCGCTATGCGAATGCCTGCCGCCTCAAAGCGTTTGATGACCTCTCCGATGAGTCCGCGTGCAACTCCGTCGGGTTTGATGATGGATAGGGTACGTTCCATTGTGTGTCTCCTTTTGAGTGTTTTTGCGTGGCGTCTTTATAACCTGTGTGGAATGAATTTCAAGTAGAGGCATGTCATATGCGGCACACACCTGTTTTTCTGAGCCTTACGCGTTCAGCAGCCGCCTCAAAGCGCCTTCTGTCCTCATCTGTCTCCAGAAGCACAGGTGGAACCGGTTGAGGCCGTCCGTTTTCTCCCAGGGCGACAAAGGTGAGATAGGCCGAGGCAGTGTGAACCAGGTTGCCGGTCTTGAGGTCCTCTGCCTCCACTCTGACGCCTATCTCCATGGAGGTCTTGCCGGTCCAGTTGAGGTTTGCCTTCAAATGCAGCAGATTGCCCACAAATACAGGGGAATGAAAGTTGATGCGGTCCACAGAGGCTGTCACCACATTCATGCGGCAGTGCCGACTGGCCACCACATAGGCTGCATTGTCTATGAGCTTCATGATAGTGCCGCCATGCACATTGCCGGCAGGATTGGCATCCTCGGGCAGCATTACCTGCACAAGGGTTACGCGAGAATGAGAGGCTGGTTTGCCGTGGGTCACCATTGTTAGTAATTTTACATAATATATCTTATACGACACCAAATGTCTAACAGAACGTTTTTGGGTTACTTACCTGTTATCTCTTCCATTTTTTATGTTACGCCATAAGACAACAAAGAGACTATTTCTTTTTTGCACCGCAGCATTTCTTATACTTCTTACCGCTTCCGCATGGACAAGGGTCATTTCTTCCGACTTTATCCTTTGCGCGTTTTACTGTAGAAGGCTTACCCTGGTCCTCACCATGACTCAAAATAAGATTTATTTCCTGTTGTTTTTTGCGTTCTTCTTCCAGCTCTTCCACTGTTTTTTCGCGCATAGGTCTTACCCTCAGCAACAAGCTCAGGGTTTCGTCTTCATAAGATTGGAGCATGGATACAAACATGGCAAAGCCTTCTTTTTTATACTCCTGAAGGGGATCCTTTTGGCCATACCCCCTAAGCCCTATACCATCCCGCATATGGTCCATATTCAGAAGATGTTCACGCCACAATGTATCCAAATTCTGCAGCATGAAGTAACGCATCAAACCCACCATATCCTCCTGCCCAAAGCGTTCCTTTTGGGCATTAAAGGCCTCATGGAGCAATGAAATTATCTGATTCTTTAAGGCATCAGGGTTGGAGAACTGGTCTTGATTGAGGTCAATCTGCACGCCAAACTGCCCTGCCAGCCTGTCTTGCAAGGTCTTCAGGTCCCATTCTTCAGAAGAGATATGCTCATTGGCGTAGGCCTCGGTAAGTCGCCTTGCAACTGCCTGGATCATATCCTCCAATTCTTCTTCAAGATTCTCTCCAGCCAAGATCTGGCGTCTTTTGGTGTAAACCACCTCCCTTTGTTTGTTCATCACATCGTCATATTCGAGCAGGTGTTTACGTATCTCAAAATGATGTGCCTCCACCTTGCGTTGGGCATTTTCAATAGCCTTGGAAAGCAGATTGTGCTCTATGGGTTCCCCTTCCTCCATACCGAGTTTATCCAGGATCCCTGAAATGCGATCCGAGCCAAAGATACGCAACAGATCGTCTTCCAAGGACAAATAAAACCTGGAGGAACCAGGGTCTCCTTGTCTTCCGGAACGACCTCGAAGCTGGTTGTCGATTCGCCTCGACTCATGGCGTTCTGTGCCGATAATATGTAAGCCACCCAACTCCTTTACCCCTGGCCCTAACACGATGTCAGTACCTCTGCCTGCCATGTTAGTTGCGATGGTAACCTGTCCGGCCTCACCGGCATGTGCTACAATTTCAGCCTCTTTCTCATGATGCTTGGCATTGAGAACAGCATGTGCTATCCCCATCTTTTTAAGAAGTCCTGAAAGGTATTCTGATTTTTCCACACTTGTGGTACCCACCAGCACAGGCTGCCCTTTTTGATGTAGGGCCTTGATATCCTTGGCCACTGCTTCGAATTTTTCCTTTACAGTCTTGAATACCAGATCAGGCATGTCCACTCGAATCATAGGCTTATTGGTAGGAATGACCACCACAGGCAGGTTATATATCTTCATGAACTCAGAGGCCTCTGTTTCGGCGGTACCGGTCATGCCTGCCAGTTTTTCATACATCCTGAAATAGTTCTGAAAGGTAATAGATGCCAAGGTCTGGTTTTCTGACTCTATTTTTACCCCTTCCTTTGCCTCCAATGCCTGGTGTAGACCGTCACTGTAACGTCTGCCCGGCATGATGCGGCCTGTAAATTCATCCACAATGATTACCTGGCCATCTTTTACGATGTAATCCACATCCTTCTGAAACAGCACATGGGCCTTCAGTGCCTGTTGCACATGGTGCAGCAGTTCTGCATTTGCTGGATCGTAGAGGTTGGAGACTCGTAACAGCCTTTCACAAAACTGCACCCCCTCTTCGGTCAAAACTACATTTCGGGCCTTTTCATCCACTGTATAATGGATATCCCTTTTTAGTGGCGGAATAATGCGATCCACTTTGTAATAGAGGTCTGTAGCCTGTTCAGCTTGGCCTGAAATGATAAGTGGTGTTCTGGCCTCATCAATAAGTATGCTGTCCACCTCATCCACTATGGCATAATAAAAATCCCTCTGAACCATATCGTCGAGGGAATACTTCATGTTATCGCGTAGATAATCGAAACCGAATTCATTATTGGTGCCATAGGTGATATCTGCATTATAGGCAGCCTTTCTCTGTACATCGTCCAAACCATGGACTATCACACCCACTGTTAAACCCAAAAAACGATATATCTGTCCCATCCATTCGGAATCTCGTTTTGCCAGGTAATCATTCACAGTAACTACATGCACCCCTCTACCCGTCAAGGCATTGAGATAAACAGCAAGGGTTGCCACCAGTGTCTTACCCTCACCTGTTTTCATCTCTGCTATCTTGCCCTGGTGCAGTACGATACCACCTATCAGCTGTACATCATAATGCCGCATACCCAATACACGTCTGGAAGCCTCACGCACCACTGCAAATGCCTCAGGCAAGAGACTGTCCAGGGACTCACCATTGTTCAAACGCTCCTTAAATTCCTGGGTCTTTGCCACCAATTGTCCATTCGAAAGGCTTGAAATAGCAGGCTCGAGTTCATTGATGGCATGCACCAGCGGCATGATCTTTTTTATCTCACGTTCATGTTGTGTGCCAAATATCTTGGTCAGAATTTTGTTTAGCATCAGTCAATCAAAGCTCCATTATCAGGGCGTACTCATCACAGTCCGGAAATTTTGGACATCTTACGCAATCCGCCCATATTTTATGTGGTAATAAAGACTTATCTATGGGTTTAAACCCTAATTTTTTGAAAAAATCCTCTTGATAGGTCAAGGTAAAGACCCTTGTAATACCCAAAGACCTCGCCTCATCCAGGCAATGCTGCACAAGCGCCCTACCCAATCCCCTTTTTTGTTGGTCCTCTCTCACAGCAAGAGAGCGCACCTCTGCCAGATTCTCCCAACAGATATGTAGGGCCACTACACCGATCAACTCCCCTTTCTCATTTACCACTACCGAATAATCGCGCAGATGATCATATAGCTCACTTAATGAACGGGGCAAAAGCAACCCCTTTGCAGCAAAGGAGGCTAAGAGGGTATGAATGACCTTGATATCGGTGATCCTGCTTTTTCGAATCAGGTAATCGCCGGCTGAAACATTCTGTGCTGACACGATGGCTGTCTAATCCTGTAACATCACCACATAGGAAGGTTTTGATTGCCCCTTGGATGCCAATTCGTTCTGTGCAGCCTTTGCCTTTTCAATAGTCTCATAATGTCCTATATATACCCTGGTCCAGGTACCCTTTTCAGGCCCCAGATCCACAGTTCGCAGTTTACCCTTAAATCCCTTACTTTCATATTTTTTAAGCTCAATCTCTGCCTGTGCCCTGTCTTTGAATGCAGCCACCTGCAACACATAATAACCACTGGATGCAGCAGTTTTGGTATCAACCTTGGCATCAGGCTTGGCGGAAGCACCAGCAGCGGGTTTAGCCAGCTCTGAATGTATAGCACCTGTCTTTTTTTCCTCTATTTTTTTAATCTTAGCCTCTACCAAGGCCATATCGTCCTTTTTGGCGGTTTCTTGACCAGGAACGGGCCTGTTCTCTTTTACTGCTGGCGCCGCAACTGGGGCCACAGCAGGTGTCTTTGGCCTCTCAGCACCAGGTTTTTGTGCGATCTTCTCATGTTTTTCTTCCACAACCGGTTTAGCGATGGATTTTATCTCTGGTTTTGTCTCCGGCTTGATGGGTTTGGGTTCAGCTACCTCTGGCTTTATGGGCTGTTCCTGGGCCAATTGATCTACTGGGGGACTAACCTGTTCCAGTGGCACGGCTGAGGTGGGAGGAACCGTGCGAGCCTCTTCAACCGGTTTGGGTTCCGGTGGGGCCTGAGGTGCAGGAGGCTGAGGTGTAGTTTCCGATGTCAGGGGTTGAGCCTGTTGGAAAAAGGCACCTTGTGCATATTTTTTTTCGGTAACACGCTGGCCTGCCCAGAAACCCAAGACAAATACCCATAAAAGCACACATATGGTAGAGAAAAAGATAGCGGCCATTCCACCCCAACCCATCTGGAATTGAAACTTTTTGCCATTATTGGAAGGGTCATTCTTTGCCATTTCAACCTCCTCTGTATTCCTACATTTTTTCAAGGGCGGTTACACCCAAGAGTTCCAAACCATTTTTAACGACCTGTTTTATTGCCTTGGCCAGAAACAATCTCGCCTTGGTAACAGCCTTATTATCATCTATAAAACGATGCTTTGTATAATACACATGGAACAACCCTGCAAGTTCAGTCAGATAATAACTGATCTTATGGGGTTCGAAGGTCAATGCACTATCCTCCACAACCTCTGTAAATATCTCCAAATGTTTGAGTATATCCAAGTCCTCTTGAGTGTTAAGGAGGGAAAGGTCCTGATCGGTATTTAAATTCAATCCCTGTTCCGCTGCATTTCTAAGGATGCTGGCAAGCCTGGCATGGGCATACTGCACATAATACACAGGGTTCTCCTGAGTCTGCTGTTTGGCCACCTCTAAATCAAAGTCCAGATGGCTGTCGCACTTGCGGGTCAGAAACATGAAGCGGCAGGCATCCTTTCCCACCGCGTCCAATACCTCTCGCAGGGTTATAAACTCCCCAGAACGAGTGGACATGGACTTCGGGACACCATTTTCCAACAGGGTCACAAACTGTACCAACAAGACCTTAAGGCGATCAGGCTCCACACCAAGGGCCTGTAAGACTGCCTTGATGCGAGGGATATAGCCGTGATGGTCAGCTCCCCATATATCAACCATCATATCATAATTTCTGGAGATCTTTTGCCTGTGATAGGCCATGTCAGCGGCAAAATAGGTCAAAACCCCATTGGAACGTCTGACCACACGGTCTTTTTCATCACCGAACTGCGTGGTCTTGAACCAAAGGGCGCCATCCTGCTCATAAATAACCCCCCTTTTCATGAATTCCTGAATAGTGGACTGAACCAGGCCTGACTCATGGAGTTGTCTCTCGCTGAACCAGTTTTCAAAATCCACATCAAAATCGGCCAGGTCCTGCTTGATGCCTGTAAAGATATCATGAACCGCACGGTCTATAAAAAATTGTAGGCATTCCTCAAGGGGTACTTCAAAGAATGCCCGTCCTTTTTCATTGATAATCCCCTGTGCAATCTCTTTTATATACTCGCCCTGATAATAGTCTTTTGGAAATTCGATGGATTTGCCCAACAATTCCTGATACCTGGCATACACAGATGAACCCAAGGTCCGCATCTGATTGCCCACATCGTTGATATAATATTCCCGCTCCACATCAAAGCCTGCATAGCGCAGGATCCTGGACAGAGAATCTCCCACAGCCGCACCTCGACCATGACCTACATGAAGTGGCCCGGTGGGATTGGCACTGACAAACTCCACTAACACCCGCTTACCATGACCTACTCTACTTTTACCATAATCCTGGCCTAACCTGTTTATCTCCAACAGATGTTCCTGCCAGTATCGCTCTGCAATGAAAAAATTGATAAACCCAGGCCCTGCCACCTCCACCTTGGAAAAAACAGGCTCTTCCTTTAGCAACCCTGTCAGGATGTCAGCTATCTTGCGAGGCGGCATATTTGCAGGTCCTGCTGCCACCAACGCAAGGTTACTGGCCAGATCCCCGTGCTCCCGCTGCTTGGGATAGGAGATCTGATGACCTTTTGGTAATGGCATCTGGGGCAGTAAACCCTGATTGCAAGCGTTTTCAAAGGCCTTGATAATAATTTCAGACAGCTTTTGACGCATATAAAACTCCCTTTAATTAAATCAATGCAAAACTATGACAGTGGCGCATCTGCCCGTATTTCTCTCCCTCCGATAGGAAAAATACACTGGTGAACATACGGTACAGATATTGGCTGCCATGATGTTGGCTGGCAAAAGACCGGCATTCACCAGATCGTCTGAGGTCAGCCTTACGAGATCGAAGTGGTCTCTGCCCACTCGATATGCCGCAAACCGTGCAGGGAATATCGCCTCCCATCCCTTAAATTCTCCGCAACAACTTCCCATGGAAGGGCTGATAAAGGCAATCAATTGAGCAGGATCGCTATGGTATGTTTGAATCAGCTCCTGCACTGCCTTTTTTACAATACCGTTTACACACCCCCGCCATCCGCAATGTATATTGGCTATTACAGCGTTTTGTGGATCATAGAGCCCAACGGCCTGGCAGTCTGCGTGCTGTATCATGAGAGCCAAGCCCCTTACATTGGTGATGAGGCCATCCACATTTAAAAGATGCTCCTCAGGCACATGGGATCTGACATGAACAATGAGGTCTCCATGGGATTGGCATGCAGATACCAACGAGTCCGCATTGACTATCTGCTGAATTACCTCTCTATTCCTTCGGACATTCCAGGGTTCATCTCCCACATGAAATCCCACATTCAGACTATCATAAGGTGCGCAACTTACGCCATTTTCGCGCGTAAAGGTGCCTGCCCACACATGGGGCATATCCTTTTTCCCATCTGTATTGTGAGATACAGCCAATGCATCCAAGGGGTAATGAAGTATGCCGTTTTGAAGGAAAGGTTGTTTAGGAATCAATAGATAGCGATCTCTTTCAGGATGTCTATGTTATCAAGGGCCTTACCTGAACCCAACACCACAGAGGAAAGGGGGTCATCTGCTACTATAATGGGAAGTCCTGTCTCTTTTTCCAATAACTTATTGAGATTCTTTAACAATGCCCCGCCACCAGTGAGCACTATACCCCTGTCTACGATATCTGCTGCCAGTTCTGGAGGCGTCTGCTCCAGGGCGATCTTCACTGCCTCAACGATGGCGGCCACCTGTTCTGTGATGGCCAGACGAATCTCGTTGGCATCTATTGTAACCGTCTTAGGAATGCCGGTTACGAAGTCCCTGCCCTTTATCTCCATCTCTTCATAGGGCGGCTCTGGCATGACATTTCCTATCTGCATCTTGATAGTTTCAGCGGTGTATTCACCTATGAGCAGGTTATAGCGCCGTTTGATATGCTGCACAATGGCCTCGTCCATCTTGTCGCCTGCCACTCTCACAGACTTACTATAGACTATTCCGGCCAGGGAGATGACAGCCACCTCCGTTGTACCGCCTCCGATATCCACCACTATATTCGCCGCCGGATCCGTAATGGGCAGCCCTGCGCCGATGGCGGCGGCCATGGGTTCCTCTATGAGATAGACCTCACGGGCACCTGCAGACTCCGCGGATTCCCTTACCGCCCGTTTTTCCACCTGTGTAATACCCGAAGGCACACTCACTATGACTCGCGGCCTGACCAGTGTGCGGCGATTGTGCACCCGTTGAATGAAATAGCGCAGCATGGCCTCCGTGATCTCGAAGTCCGCTATGACACCGTCTCTCATGGGACGAATGGCGGTGATATTTATAGGTGTCTTGCCTAACATCTTTTTGGCCTCGTTACCTACGGCCAGGACCTTATTGATGCCACGGCCGTCTTTTTTTACGGCCACCACAGACGGTTCACGCAGTACTATCCCCTTGCCTTTTAGATATACTAAGGTATTTGCCGTCCCCAGATCAATGGCTAAGTCCTTTGAAAACAACCCTGTGAAGATATTGAAAAACATAGCTACTCCATAAAATAGTATTTGTTATAGAAAAATAGTTGCAATAAATGTCAAAACTAATGGGTTTGCCTGGACAGATTCGACAACTTTCCGCTTATTCGCTCTTTATCTGTGGGATCTTTTGCCAATTCCAATGCCCTTCCATACATTTTGCGGGCCTCATCATACATGCTTTTAGCCCAAAACACATCCCCCAAGTGCTCAGTAATTATGGGATCATCAGGGATCAAGCTATGTGCCTTTTCCAGATACAGCAAGGCCTGGTCTAAATCTTTTTTCTTGAAATAGACCCAACCAAGACTGTCAGTGATGTAACCGTCATCCGGTTCCAATGCTATGGCGTTTTTTATGAGTTTTTCGGCCTCATCCAGATTTATTCCGCTTTCAGCATATGAATAACCGATATAATTCATGGCCATAGCATTTTGCGGGTCATACTCCAAGACCTTTTTAGCAAGAGATAATGCCTGTTCCTTCTCTCCTTTTTTGTCCAAAAGCATTACCTGTTGAAATAGCAGCTGGGCATTGTGGGGTTCAAGCTCAATGGCCTTTTTAAGGTAATTATCTGCCTCATCCAGCTTTCCAGCCTCCTCATACAGCAGGGATAGGGTCGAAAGCCATTCCTTGACATCAGATCTTTCTTTCAATCGCTCCTGAAGCAGGGTGATGGCAGCATTTAAATCCCCCTTTTTAGCTGTCATTACAGCGAGATAACGCTGTGCATCTACATAGAAGGGATCAGACGGGGATATGCCTTTCAAAAGCGCCATGGCGGACGCATAATCCCCTAATTGTTCATAGGCCATGGCCAAAGGCAATACAATTTGGCCATTGTCAGGGAATTTTTTGGCTATATCAGATAGTGTGTCCACGGCCTCGGCATATTTGCCATCCTCCAAATACATAAGGGAAAGTTGCATGGCAGCCCTGGGGTCCTGTTTCAGACCTTCGAGATATGATACAGCCTCCTGTTTCTTACCTACCTGTATCAATAATTTTATAAGCTGTTCTTTGGCCCTGATATCCTCTGGCTCCATGGCCAGATATGCCTTATATTCAAGAATGGCCTTTTCAGCATCAAACATGGCCTCATAGATGTTGCCCAGGGCCAAGTGTACAGATGCGGCGGCAGGATTGAGGTCCAAGACCTTTTCGAGGCATTTGATGGCGTTTGCATAGTCTTTCAGTTCCTTATAAAAAAAGGCCAGATAATAATTAGCGGTTACAGCATCCTTGCCTGGCATCTCTGCAAGCCTTTTAAATACCTCGATGGCCCGTGCATAATCCCTTTCCCTGGCATATACCAGCCCAGCCATGAACAGGGCATCTTTGTCATCTGTCGCGCTTTTTAAAACCGCCTCCAAAAGGGAAAGGGCCTCCATATCCCGATTGCTAAAGGCATATATGCGGGCAAGCATGGATTTTGCTCTTAAATTGTCGGGCTCTTTTTGTAGCAGACGATTCAGCCAGGTCTCTGCACCCTTGATATCGTTTAATGCAAACGCTGTATTAGCCAATTCCAACAAGATGGAAGAGGCAGTTTTGTCCTTGGAAAGGGCGTCTTTGAGGTCTAAAATGGCATCTTCATGTCTTCCGGCTGCATTTTCTAAAACCGCCTGCATAAACCTGGCATAGGCCTCGGCCTTTGTATTTTCTGCCGCAGATATGCCAGTTACATTAAAGGCCATGAAGAAAAAAACAAAAATTACAATCCAATATATCTTCATATTTCAATTCCTTTCAAAAACATCTCCGTAGGTACTGATATCAGGTATCCTTTCCTCCAGAAAGGCCTTGAAACGTTTTTTAAGCTTTGTTTCTATCTGACGGATGCGTTCTCGAGATACGCCGAATCTCTCGCCAAGCTCCTGCAGTGTATTGGATTCCTCAGACAACAACCTGTTTTCAAATATAAAACGCTCTTTTTCGTCAAGAGACTTCAAAAACTCCTGAAGATGTTTATTTAATTGTTCGGATATCTCCCTTTGACTGATGGCCACATCAGGCAGGGGCTCAGGGCTTGGCAGAAAGGAAAGCTGCGTGTCCTCGGAGTCACTGGTGATGGGGGCATCGAAAGAGATCTCCCATGACCCCATTCGCTGTTCCATATCCACTACATCCTTTTCCGACACCTCCAATCGTTCGGATATAAGCTTTGGCACTGGTTCAAACCCCAAGGCCTGCAACCGGTTCTTTTCCTTATGCAGATTATAGAAGAGCTTGCGTTGGGCCTGGGTGGTGCCGATCTTGACCAACCGCCAGTTATCCATGATGAATTTAAGGATATAGGCCTTGATCCAAAAGGAGGCGTAGTATGAAAATTTCACCCCTTTGTAGGGATCGAATTTTTTAACCGCCTGCATCAGGCCATAGCTACCCTCCTGCACAAGGTCCAAAAAATTCTGCATCCAGGCCTTTTGAAAATCCAAGGCGATCTTTACCACCAGCCTTAGATTGGCTGTAACGATCTGGGAGGCTATGGCAGGGTCCTTGGTCTCATAATAGAGCTTTGTAAGCCTTTCTTCCTCTTCACGTGTGAGAAGTGGGTATTTGGCGATCTCTTTGAGATATCTTTTGAGCAGATCCATCTCGCTGAGCACGATGCCCTCATGCTCACGTTCAACAGGCACAGGCAGAGACAGCGATTTGGAATCATGCATTTTTTCGTTTTCTATATCAGTTTTTTCAGATTTCATAGTTAATAATAATTTAGAGTAAAATTTCGGCCAAGATAGCAGGTCTTCACCCTTGTTTAAATGCCAGTATCCATGTTAAATTATTGCCGCTTTCTTATCAAGCTAAATACTCCATTCTTCCAAAAATGAACCCCATCTCCATGAATGAAAAAGATATAAATTTTACTATAGCCCTTGTAGGACGGCCCAATGTGGGAAAATCCACCTTGTTTAATCGGCTCACACACACCCGTGACGCACTCATTGATTCGACCCCAGGGGTTACCCGAGACAGGCGATATGGCATATTGAATCTGGATGGTATTCCCATCACCCTGATCGACACCGGAGGGTTGGAGACTGAATATGCAAAATCTCCTGATATAATCAGCAAGGCCATCTTCGAGCAGGCCATGAAGGCCGTTGCCGAGGCGAATCTCATACTTTTTGTTGTGGACGGCAGGGATGGTCTAATTGTGGCTGACTATGAAATATTTGATCGACTGCGCTCAACAGGTAAACCAATTCTGCTGGCAGCCAACAAGATGGATGCATCCTCCCATTCAGTAGCGGAATTTTACGAACTTGGTGTTAATGAGGTCATCCCCATCTCATCAGCCCATGGGCTCGGCATCCCACAGCTTTTACAAACCATCTATAGATGCATAAAAAAAACAGCACCTGAACTGCTGACAGACATGGCATTCACAAAGGAGGATGAACAGGATATCTCAGAAGCAGATGGCCTTCGCATAGAGCAATCTGACGCCCACTTCCCTGACACACGGCCTATGCGCGTGGCACTTATAGGCCGTCCAAACGTGGGTAAGTCCTCGCTCCTCAATCGTCTAGTTGGCTATGAACGCATGATAGTAAGTGACATACCAGGAACCACAAGGGATGCCATTGACACCCTGGTACAGCGCTATGGCAAACCTGATATTATCTTTACAGACACAGCAGGCATACGAAAAAAGGCCCGAGTCAAGGACCGGCTTGAAAAATTTAGCCTGCTCAAGGCCCTGGAGGCCATTCGTACATCAGATATTGTATTGGTACTATTGGACAGTGTAGAAGGCGTAACAGACCAAGACAAGCGCCTCATTGGATATGTGGAGGAACATGGTCGCGGCTGCATCACCCTCTATAACAAATGGGACCTCATAAAGAATCAACCGTCCTTGGTCAAACTCAGAAGAAACGAACTGGAGATGGCCAAGGGCTTCATCTCATATACACCACATCTGGATATCTCAGCCAAGACCGGCTGGCATGTGGACCACATCTATTCCCTCCTCGATAGTATTTTCCAGGAATTTAATGCCAAATTCAAGACAGCCGCTGTAAATCAGGCCTTAAGGGAGGCCATGGCCAGACGTTCCCCTCCCATATCCAAAGGGCACTATCTAAAACTCTATTACACTACCCAGATCGGCTCAGCACCCCCCACATTTCTAATCTTTGCCAATTATCCTGATATGCTGCCGGATTACTATATTCGTTTTTTGACCAACCAATTCAGAGAGCATTTAGGTATCAAACACATACCCATACGCCTGCGATTTAAACAGAGGGAGAGAAGGCAACTGGAGCCAATCAAGGATGCCTATCATGAAAGAACAAACCAGACTTACTGATGGCACTGTTGTTGTGGACGGCAAGGCCATAGGCATTATAGGATTAGATAGCGTACTAAATGAGGCCAAGGGCCGCATAGCAAAGGGTCTGAGCATAAAAGACGCAGCTAATTGGGCCTTAAATGCCATCGCAGAACGAAATTATATACCATCTGCCAAAAAAGATGCTTATCTTCAGGCCATTAGCTCGCTTTTGGGCGGTGCCTCAGAACAACCATCAGGGCTATCCCACCTCATTATTCGCATACTTGGTCCTGGGTGTGTGAGCTGTAACAGGTTGGAGGAACTCGTCATTCGAGTGTTGGAGCAGCGGCAGATCATGGCGGACATCCTGCATGTACGGGAGCTGGATGAGATATGGCGTTATGGTGTTATGTCCACCCCTGCACTGGTAGTGAACGAAAAGGTAAAATCCACCGGCAGATTGCCATCTCAGGCAGAGGTGGAGAAATGGATATTAGAAGAGATCACGACTGACAACTCAAAAAAGGAGCAATGAAATAATCATGATACAGTGTAAAATCAATCCAAGTCCTATAGTACCAGTCCGCATGGATGAAAACACCACCTTTTCCTTCCAATGTGACCAGGAACTGGCCTGTTTCACCAAATGTTGCCACAATATTCACATATACCTTACCCCTTACGACATACTCCGCATGAAAAGACGGCTGGAATTGTCTTCATTTGAATTTCTCAATCTTTATACTGTGCCGGATGTGATCCCAGGCACAGAACTGCCCATTCCAATTTTGAAGATCTTAGATGAGCCAGACAATCCCTGCCCTTTTGTGCGCAAAACCGGATGCCTTATCTACGAAGATAGGCCTGTTAGCTGTAGATACTATCCCATCGGAGTAGGCATCTTCCACAATCGGGATGCGGCCACAGATGAACGCTTTTTCGCCATGATCAAGGAACCCCACTGCCTCGGACATGGCCTTAGTGAGGAACGTACCGTGGCACAATGGTTAACTGATCAGGGTGTTGAGCCTTATGAAGCAAAGAATGCAGGGTGGGTGGATATCATCTTGCGCAGGAAATCCCTCGGGCCGTTTATTACATTGCCTGACAAGACCTTACAGATGTTCTTTATGGCCTCCTATAATCTGGACATCTTTAGGCTCTTTATATTGGAAAGCGATTTTTTGAAGGTATATGAAGTAGATGATGCCCTTTTGGAACGCCTCAAGACAGATGATGAGGCATTACTGTCCTTTGCCTACGATTGGATGCAGACCACCCTGTTAGGGGCTGGAAAGATTCCGCTAAAAAAGCAGACAACAAAAGTGAGGGTATAAAAATAAAGTCTACCGCAAAGAATCCTTTAAGACCCCTTCAATGCCCACAGGCTTGGATATCAGGCCTTGCTGCAACATGATCTCCTCGCTTTCCTTCCAGGCCGCCTTGTCTATTGTCCCAATGGGCAAGGTGTCTGTGGTCACTAGTTCTCTGGTGGCGGCCAACTGTTGTCGAATTAGCTTTATATCTAATGAATTGTCGAATTCATGCACGGCTTGAGCCGCCTCTAACTCGTTTTGAGGCTCAATGACCTGGCTCCAACCCTGCAGCAGCGCCTTGGTAAAATTTTGTACCAGTTCAGGCTGTGCCTCATAGATTCTGCGGGAGGTGATAAGGGAATTGGCCACTAAATGGACACCAAAGGCATCAGGATCGAAAAAGCTAAGTCTTTTACCATGCTCCTGCATCTTTTGGGCCAACACAAGCCCTTCCACGTTACTATAAACAGGCCATAATTGGGCCTCGCCATTCCAAAAGGGCGTGTAGTCCTGACGTACTGCATAAAGCCTGATATCCTCTTTGGAAAGGCCGTATTTAGCCATCAAGGCACGAAAAACAGCCTCATCGTTTCCGCCATAGGTAATGCCTACGGTAAGCCCCTTTAAATCCTGTGGCCCTTGAATGTGCAGTTTAGAGGCGTCATAGGCCCATTTTAGGGGGTTCTTTTGAAAGATCTGGGCCAAAACCACTATGTCAGCCCCCTTTTCCACGGCCCTGATGACCTGATCCGCAGACGCCACTCCAAACTGTGCCCGACCCAATTCAAGGTCCTTGATGGCATTGTGCTCCAAACCACCCTCTTTGAGCTCCACATGTAACCCATTGGCCTCAAAGATGTGGTGTTTGAGTGCCCATATCTCTCCAGCAGCACTCACATTTACCAACCACTTAAGACGCAATACCACAGGCTGCACCTCCACCTTAGGTCTTGCGGTCTTTTCATCGGAGGTGCAGCCTGAAAACGAAACAATTATGCAAAATATACAAAAAATAAGGGAGATAATACGCATACTTCAATCCTTTTGTAGATTTCTTGAAACAACTTCACCCAAGATCTCTATGGCTGCCAGATACACAGATGAGCAGATGCCTATGAGCAGTAACGCAAGCAATATGCGAGCAAGATTGTCTTGGTATAAGGCGATCTTGATGGCATGGCCGATACCTGCTGTAGCGGCCAGAAACTCCGCTACAATAGTCCCCACCATGGCAAGGGTAGCGCTTCCGGTGAGCACAGTCAGGAGTTTTTTGAGGTTCTCAAAAAGCCGTATGGTAAGCTTAAGCCTGTGATGAATTTTGCCCGTTTCCACAAAAAAATGCTCCACATCCTCCACTGGCTGCGAAAATATGCCCAACAGGCTCAAAAGCAGTGGAAAATAACAGATCATGGCCGCGATAAGCAGCCTGGATGCCAGGCCATCTCCCAAAAAGATGAAGATAATAGGGCTTACCGCCACAATGGGATATGCCTGCAGATTGTAGGCCGCTACTCGAGTCACTGTTCCAATAGTGGATTTAAGGCTTCCCAAAATGGATATGGACCCAGCCAGCAAGATGGAGATGATATGCCCCAACACTGCTACACTTAAGGTATTCAGACTGTAAGCCACATAATCCAGACCGTCTTCTTGAATGGTATTGAGAAATTCCACAGGAGATGGAATTAGGTAATCAGAAAGACCCATGCCGTACTTGGCCAGCCAAAGCAAACTCAGAAAACAGGTATAGATGGCGCTGAACTGGAATAATCTGCTGAAAAATGCCTTCATATCGTCCTCCTATCCTCCATTTTTACTCCACAGCTTGCCGTCCTTAACAGCTCATAGAGGCTAAGCTGCACTTGCTTTTCATCAGGAGGTTGCAGGTATTGATTCAACCCAGGCATCTCAAAAAGGTGAGTGGCACCAGCAGGCATCTGAGGTAGGATAAAGATTCGCTTGGAAAACCGCACTACTTCTATGGCGTTATGGGAGATGTAAAGCAGGATACGATTTGGGAAAAGCCTTTTAATGGAGTATAGGATGGTATATCGTGTTGGTTCGTCTACATTGGCCAGCACCTCATCAGTTATGAGCATATCCCAGTTTTGCAAGAGATAACGTATTAAATTTACACGATTTTTTTGTCCCATAGAAAGGGATGAAAAACGCTTGGCCATTACATCCCTTAGGCCGTATGACTCTATCAACTCATTTAATAACCCATGGTTCTGTAATGGTGTTACTTCATAGAGGTGTTTCTTTATAGGGATCCATTCAGGAAGCCGTTCAGAATCATGGGCATAGAGAATGGATTTGAGGTCTGTCTCTATCTTGCCGGTTATGACACCAGAGCTCACCGGGGATCTTTTAGTGAGCAGTCTTGCCAGGGTGCTCTTTCCCACACCTGAAAGCCCAAAAAGGGCATAAAAACCTGGTTCGGATATATTAAAACCAATTCCTTGGAATATAGGAGGCGAGTTTGAGAAATAAGAATAGGTTAGGTCTTGGCATTTTATATACATGCCATTGAACTACATGGATTTCATGACCATGTCAATATAAACTGAAGAACCTCAGGAATCTTCTATGGTAGTATCTTCCCTGGAGCTTGAAGCAATATGGGAATCAAAAGGACGGATCAGGTATCGAATGCGGAGAGATAAAATTCCGGTGTTATCTCCCCACATCCTCAGGCTTGATGTCATATTTTTTGATCTTATACCCGATTTGGCGCAGAGTGAGCCCCAACTCTCTGGCGGCCCTTGACTGCACCCAGCGGTTTCTGTGCAGGGCATCCAATATCTTTTGGCGTTCCAGCATCTGAATGGACTCCGGCATGGAGCGGCCTTGGCCAGCGCCTGAAACCTCCTGTGCTATCTCGTAACCGCATTTGCATGCATTCTGTAAAAACGGCGGCAGGGCATGCAGTTCCACCACATCGCTTTCACTCATGATCACCAGCCGCTCCACAAAATTTTGAAGCTCCCGCACGTTTCCAGGCCAGGAATAGGCCATGAATGCCTGCAAGACAGCCGGCGAAAGGGTGATGGAGCGACCGTGCATCTGGCAATATTTTTTGAGAAAAAAGTCGGTCAAGGGCAAGATGTCCTCAGGCCTGTTTCGAAGGGGTGGCAAGAGAATGGGCACGACATTTAGACGGTAGTAGAGATCGGCTCGAAACATCCCCTGTTGAATGGCGTCCTCCAAGGTGCGATTGGTGGCAGCGATGACCCGTACATCCACATGAATGGTGTTGGTTCCGCCTACCCTTTCAAATTCATATTCCTGAAGCACCCTTAAGAGCTTGGGCTGAAGGGAAAGGGGCAGTTCGCCGATCTCATCCAGAAAGATGGTGCCGCCGTCCGCCAACTCAAACCTGCCCTTTTTCAGGCCCACGGCACCTGTAAAGGCACCCCTTTCATGGCCGAAAAGCTCGCTTTCCAGCAGTTCAGCAGGCAAGGCCGCACAGTTGACCTTGATGAATGGCCCGGCCTTTCGCGGACTGGCATTGTGCACAGCCCTGGCCACCAGCTCCTTGCCGGTCCCTGACTCCCCTGAGATGAGCACCGTCGCCCTGCTCTGTGCCACCCGCTCCACTGACAACAACACATCCCTGATGGCCTTGCTGACGCCGATGATGTTGTGTGTGCCGTAGCGCGCCTGTATCTCGGCCTTGAGACTACGATTTTCCTCTATGAGCAGCTCTTCTTTCAGGTGAATGGCCTGATTCAGGCGGAAAAACTGGGCGATGAGCGTGGCCACTACGGTCAAAAAACGAATATCCTCTTCAAAGGACACCTCAGGGCCAAAGAGCCTGTCCACGGAGAGCACGCCTATGGGCGCATTGTTCAATACCACCGGCACACCTATAAACGAGAGCTTTTCTTTGGTGAGGATGTGGTCCCGAGAGCGCGTCCTGTTTAAAAACATGGGCTCATTTCGAATATCAGGCACCACAAAGGGACAGACATTCTTGAAGACCTGACCAGTAATACCTTCGCCCAGCTCATAGACACCCCTGGCCTCCTCCTCTTTTGTAAGGCCATAGGAGGCCTTGATCTTCAACTTTTCACTGGTCTTGTCAAAGAGCACAAGAGTGGCGCGCTCCATCTGCAGGGTGTCATGCAGGGTCTTTAGAATCTCATAAAGCGTGACCTCCAGGTCCACTGCCTTGCCGATGAGCATGGAGATCTCATACAAGGCCTGAAGCTCTAATGCCTGAAGGCTTTGATTTTGAGCAGTTTTTGAACTATGTGCGATAATCTGCGTTGATTTTGACATAATCTACGGAAAGATCACATGTGATGACGCTATGGGCGGCCTCTCCAAGCCCTAAGTTCAGACGCAGAGTCCACTCCGAAAGCCTCATACGCCCTTTGGCCTGAAGCTCTGCCTCACTTCCAACGCCACAACCGTCTTTCACTATCTGAATGTCGTCTATGAAGAGCTGAATGGTATCCGGATTCAAGGCCACACCAGCCCTTCCGGCCGCAGCCAGGACTCTGCCCCAGTTGGGGTCCCTGCCGAAAAAGGCGGTCTTGACCAGAGGCGACTGGGCAATGGTGCGGCTGATGATTTGAGCCTCCTCTTGAGTGCGGCAGCCCTCTACTTGAATGGTCACTGCCATGCCAGCGCCCTCGCCGTCCTTTACGATCATCAAGGCCAGTTCCTCACAGACCTGGCTCAATGCCTCCTGAAATGCCGCAGCCTCGGCAAGGGTTTCAGAGATGGGTGTGTTTTCCAGGGCGCCACTTGCCAGGAGATAGACCGTATCATTGGTGCTGGTATCGCCATCCACCAATATGCGATTAAAAGAGGCATCGGCCGCCTGATTTAATGCCTTTTGGGCAAAATCAGGCTCCAAGGCCAGGTCTGTGAGCAAAAAGACCAGCATGGTGGCATGAGGAGGCCCCAACACAGGCCCTATCATGCCCGCACCCTTGGCAATCCCCAGTATTTTGCCTGTCTTCTCAGTTAGTTGCACCATGCGCTCACTGACCTTGGCATGGGAATCCGTGGTCAAAATGGCCTGAGAAAAGGCATCAAACCCATCTGGCCTCAGGCTGTTTACCAGCTCAGGCATGGCCCTTTCGATGCGCTCCATGGGCATGGGCGCACCGATCACCCCTGTGGAACACACAAAGACCTCACGGCTGTCTATCTTTAAGGCATCGGCCGCCAACTGCATGGTCTGCACCACATCCTTCAGGCCCTGAGTGCCTGTGCAGGCATTGGCATTGCCGCTGTTCACCACCAGGGCCCTGGCCACAGGTCTTCCAAAGGCTAAGCGCTTCATGCCCATGATCACAGGGGCTGCCTTGATCTCATTTTTTGTAAAGACCCCTGCTATGACCGCAGGACTCTGGGCAAAGATCATGGCCAGGTCCAATCTGTTTTCATATTTGATGCCTGCCTTTACGGCACCGGCCAAAAAACCCTTGACTTCCATAATCACCCCTTTCACTGCGAGAGCAACTGGGTTATAAGAGGTTCCAGCTCGCTTTCCGATACCATTCCATTGAATTTCTTGACGATGTTATGATTTTTATCCAAAAGAAATGAGGTGGGCAGGGCATACACATTGCCATAATCCTTTATAACCTTGGAAGTGGCTATGAGAACCGGATAATTGATGCCTTTTCTCTTTATGAAATCCGGCAGAACCTCCTTCCAGTCCTCATCCGTGGAGATGCCCACCACAACGAAACCCTTATCCCTGTATTTGTCCTGAAGCTTGATAAAATCAGGAATCTCGGCCCTGCAAGGCGGACAATATGTGGCAAAAAAGTTGATCAACACCATCTTGCCCTTGAAGTCGGAGAGGTTCACCATTTTGGAATTGACATCCAGCAGGGTGAAGTCAGGGGCCCTGGTTGAGCCGGCATTACCCTGACAGGCTGAAAAAAACAACGAAAACAATAAAACAAATACCAATGAAAACTTACTTAGACCTTTTTTCACAACTACCACCTTTCTTTTAGGATTCCATGAAAAACCCATTAACTTCACTACTTCCTACTGCCTACCTGTGCGTGGCACGCAGACAGATATGTGCGCATTTTCCACCGAGTAACACAGTTATCGGACGAAAAGGCAATTTGTCGAGGTGGCCTTCAATCGTTAAATCCTTCCAATGTGTTCAACAAATTCATCAGGCCCTTTACCTCATGTTCCAATAAGGCCTCACCCTTTTGCACCGTGGCCTTGGTTGAATCGCCCCATACACCGTTTGGCCAAAACCTGCGCTTGTTACGGCTCAATATGAAGGGTGGAAACGACGGAAACTCTCGAGGGCTTGTGCCCTGAACATGGTCGGGCCGCAGGTGAAGCATCAAGGCCGTCTCCACCTCTCCCGCGTGGCTGTCCCCTGGAGTTTCGAGAAGACCTGAAGGGACATCCTTGAACAGGTCCAGGACCGACAACACGGCGATTTTCATATCTAAAAAGCGCGAGATGGCCTCTTCTCCTGCATCCACCAAAAAGGCCATGTGAGTGCCGCCCGCATGACCTGAAATCAGCACTAAGTTGCGAATACCCTGGCCGTAGAGTGAGGAGATGATGTCCAGCACAAAGGCCCTGAGATTCAGGCCGCTTACTCCCACTGTGCCTGCATGTTGGCTGGTACTGCGGCACAGGCCATACCACAGGGGAGGAAGTACGAACACGGGCCGCAAGGAAGCGGTCTTTTTGGCCAATTCATAGACATGAACGGTGTCAGTGCCCAAAGGCAGGTGGGCCCCGTGTTCCTCCACAGAGCCCACAGGCAAAATGGCGCTTCTGGTCTGCTTGAGGCCAGCCTCAAAGGCAGGCATGGTAATCTCTTCAACTATCATTTGCTACTCCCAGTGCCCTGGCACCCATCTCCCGCGCAGATCAAAGTGACCTGGCACCCAGATGGCCTTTCTATGGGGCCGGGGCGGCACCGTATCCCAGTATCCATTCCGCCAGCGGTGTTCATCCTCATAATAACCAGGCACCCAGGTCCTGCCGTGCCTCGGCGGCCCATTACAGCTCCAATGCCCTGGAATGAAATAACCTTCACGGGTATAGAAACCATCTATCCATACACAATGAGGCGCCGGCCTTGGAGGTCTTCTTTCACCATAGGCCAAAAATCCATGGCTGACCGTGGGTAAGGAAAGTTCCAAAACCGCCCAACACAGGACAACTGCCAGAGAAAAGACCATCCTTTTCATATAAGCCTCCTAAGAATGCACCCTGTTCAATCCTCCAGGGTGGATGTATCCCCTTTTTCCAGGCCAAGCTCCTCTGCCTTGAGCAGCCTGCGCATGATCTTGCCGGATCTGGTCTTGGGCAGCTTGGCCACAAATTCCACCTCCTGCGGCGTGGCAATGGGGCCCAATTCCATACGCACATGCTGAATGATGGACTTTCTGAGCCCTTCCGATGCCTCCTTGCCAGCCCGCAGCACCACGAACACCTTGATTACCTCGCCCTTGATCTCGTCAGGAATCCCTATGGCAGCGGCCTCCGCCACCGCAGGATGCCCGACCAGGGCGTTTTCCACATCGGCGGTGCCGATTCTATGACCAGCCACATTGAGGACATCATCTGACCTCCCTAATACCGAAAAATAACCATCCTCGTCGCAGACAGCTATATCACCGGTCTGATAGCAACCTGGAAACTTGCTCCAAACCTCTTTATAACGCTCAGGATTGCCGTAAATGGTGCGCATCATGTAGGGAAGGGGCTGTCTTAAAACCAGATAGCCACCCTGCCCTGCCGGCACCGAATTGCCATTCTCATCCACCACATCAGCCACCACGCCTGGCATGGGTTTTCCGGCCCTTCCAGGCTTGTTGAACTTGGTCTTGCCGTTCACGAACCACTTGTGCTCGGGCAGATTGAACTCCCGCACGCGTTCCCAAGGGGCAAACCACTCCAATTCATTGGCTATCTGGCCCCAAAACCCCTCTGGATCCCGAATGGAAT
>Ga0209162_1001168_pt1 | contig 26724 bp, 19 predicted proteins | sample YNPNPMetaG_FD_187121 | JGI IMG/M metagenome (GOLD analysis project Ga0209162, IMG submission 187121) | Anoxygenic and chlorotrophic microbial mat microbial communities from Yellowstone National Park, USA - YNP NP MetaG (SPAdes) (version 2) ...
ATGGTATCATTCTATTAACACCATAATCTTCACTCCTGACGAAGTCGTCACCGACGGTTAAGCTAAGAAAGCTTTAGTTCAGCGGCACCAAATGGGTGTCGTGTTGTCGTGTGGTTATTGTTTAATTCAAATGAAAGAAGGTCTGGCGCTTATGAACCTGCTTGGCCTACCCATCCTGTCACTGTTGCTCTGGCTACCGGCGCTTGGTGCCCTAGTAATTTTGTTGCAACCGCGAGGACGTTCTACGCTGCATCGCTGGACAGCAATGAGTGCAGCGTTAGCAACCCTTGTCGTTGCCGGAACCGTTATTGTCCTGTGTTATACCGATCCTTATGGACCTGCATCCGGTGTCGTTGTTGGCCCTCCGTTGCAATTTGTCGACTCGGTGGCCTGGTTGCCTGCATTTGGTGCCAATTACTTGATAGGTGTTGATGGTATTAATCTGTGGCTGGTCGGTCTGACTGCGTTCCTGGCCCCATTTGCTGTAGCCGCAACCTGGCAACGTCAGACACGTAGCCTGCGCTTGCTGCTCGTGTTGCTCCTGTTGGCAGAAACTACTTTCCTGGGGGTATTCCTCGCCCAGGATATGCTGCTCTTCTACGTCTTTTATGAACTGGCATTAATCCCGATTGTTTTCCTCGTCGGAGTGTGGGGTAGCCATGGTCGAGCTGCGGCCGCATTGAAGCTGTTCCTGTATACGTTCGGCGGATCGTTGTTAATGCTGCTGGCTATTATCGGTCTGCACCTCTTGCATCGTAATGCAGTAGCCGTCATCGATCCGACCTACACCGGTACATTTGCCCTCAACCAAATTGTGGCCGATATGCGTTCGGGCCTCTTTACGCTCGATCCGCTGGTCGCACGGCTCCTGTTCGGTGCGTTTTTCCTCGCCTTTGCCATTAAGTTGGCACTCTGGTCATTCCACACCTGGCTGCCTGATGCGTATAGCGTTGCGCCAACACCGGTAGCAATTATGCTGGCCGGGTTGATGGCGAAATTCGGTGTGTATGGCTTTATCCGCTTTAATATAACGCTTTTCCCAGAGGTTGCCTCTTGGGCAGCGCCAGGGATTGCGGTTCTGGCCGTTATCGGCATTGTGTACGGAGCGCTCATCGCCTTTACCCAGCGCGACTTGCAACGCATGATTGCGTATGCCTCGATTAGTCATATGAACTTCATCGTGTTGGGCATACTGGCTTTGAATACCATTGCGATGAATGGTGCTCTGCTCCAGATGGTATCGCACGGTATCGTCACCGCAGCACTGCTGATCATCGTCGCTGTTATCGAGGAGCGCCGCGAGAGTCGTGAACTTGGTTCATTTGGCGGTCTATGGCAGGTGACACCCATCTACGCCGGTTTTACCTTGCTTGCACTTCTGGCAATGGCCGGTCTGCCTGGTTTAAGCGGCTTTGTCGGTGAGTTTACGATGTTGCAGGGTATCTTTACCTCACCACTGCTCGGTTGGCCTTTTGCGGTGGGTGCGGTGATTGGCATAATCCTGGCAGCAGTGTATGCTCTGCGCGTATTCCGCGTAGCCTTCATGGGTGAAGTGCGTAATACGGTGAACTTTGATTTGCCAGATTTGCAACGTCGCGAACTGATAACACTGGGTGGGTTGACGCTAGTTATCATTGCCCTGGGATTGTTCCCGAATGTCTTGCTGAGTGGAACTTCCGGTTCAGTGCAAGGGCTAGTTGAAGCGATAACACCAGCCGTCCAGGCAGCAGCTCGATTCAATGGCTGGTAGAGCGAGCGAGAACGCCGCTTACGAGGGCAACTTGCTGAAAGAGCGGGTTGCCCTCGTTGTGTTTCCAGCGCTGTTCAAGGCTATTCCTGGACGGCAGCGGCAGTAGGCAGAGTGAGGCGGGCAAGGGATGGGTAGGTTCCTAACCCGTTTGTGGTGCGCGTTCTGTTGTCTCCCATACTACCTGAAGCGGCCCGGCGGCTTGCGTACCCAGGGGGGGCAGGCCCGAGGCAGGCTGGCGGCCCGCGTACCCAGGCGTGCAGGCCCGAGGCAGGCTGGCGGCCCGCGTACCCAGGCGTGCAGGCCCGAAGCGGCCCGGAGGCCCGCGTACCCAGGGGGGACAGGCCCGAGGCGGGCCGGAGGCCCGCGCACCCAGGGGGGGCAGGCATGAGGCAGGCCGGCGGCCCGCGTACCCAGGGGGGGGCAGGCCCGAGGCGGGCCGGAGGCTTGCGTACCCAGGGAGGCAGGTGCAAGGCGGACCGGAGGCCCGTGTACCCAGGGGGGCAGGTGCAAGGCGGACCGGAGGCCCGTGTACCCAGGGGGGGGCAAGCCCGAGGCAGGCCGGAGGCCCGCGTACCCAGGGGGGGCAGGCATGAGGCGGGCCGGCGGCCCGCGCACCCAGGGGGGCAGGTGCAAGGCAGGCCGGCGGCCCGCGTACCCAGGGGGGCAGGCATGAGGCAGGCCGGCGGCCCACGTACCCAGGGGGGCAGGCCCGAGGCGGGCCGAAGGCTTGCGTACCCAGGGGGGCAGGCCCGAGGCGGGCCGGAGGCTTGCGTACCCAGGGGGCAGGCCCGAGGCGGGCCGGAGGCTTGCGTACCCAGGGGAGCAGGCCCGAGGCGGGCCGGAGGCTTGCGTACCCAGGGGAGCAGGCCCGAGGCGGGCCGGAGGCCCGTGTACCCAGAGGGGCAGGCCCGAGGCAGGCCGGCGGCCCGCGTACCCAGGGGGGCAGGCATGAGGCGGGCCGGAGGCCCGCGTACCTAGGGGGGCAGGCATGAGGCAGGCCGGCGGCCCGCGTACCCAGGGGGGCAGGCATGAGGCGGGCCGGAGGCCCGCGTACCCAGGGGGCAGGCCCGAGGCGGGCCGGAGGCTTACGTACCCAGGGGGGGGCAGACCCGAGGCGGGCCGGAGGCTTACGTACCCAGGGGGGGCAGGCCCGAGGCGGGCCGGGGGCTTGCGTACCATTCATAGGTTCCGTTGAACGAAATGCGTGTTCAATGGTACCATGATACTCGTCGCAACAACCGCCGTTGTTCAGATAGAACCCTTATGGACGAATCAACCAATAGCCGCATGGTGGCAGCACTGCACGACTTTCAACGACTGCGCTGGCGGGCTGATATTGAACATCTCTTGGCGCGCCTACGGGGTCAGTCAGATGATTTGCTGCCGTTTGAGGAAGTTCGCCAACGAGTCCGTGCCAGTGTAGCTGGCGAACGTCAGTTGCGTGAAATTCCGCTCGACGCAATCGTAGGCAGTGTTGGCCGGTACCATGACTTCAACCGCAATTTCTTACCTCGCCGCGACGATGACTGGCAGCGTTGGTCACGAGTGATGGCTGCGGTTGAAAGCTGGCATGGCTGGCCTCCGATTGAGGTGTATCAGATCGGCGATGCTTACTTTGTGATCGACGGCAATCATCGCGTATCGGTAGCACGTCAAATGGGGATGGATCACATCCAGGCGTATGTCATCCCGCTGCAATCGCGAGTGCCGATTGATCCGTCAATGACACTAGAGGAGGTGATCATCGCTGGTGAATATGCTGGTTTTCTCGAAGCCACCCGGCTTGACACGCTGCGGCCCGGTTGTGATTTACGAGTAACTGTTGCCGGACAATATGAGAAGCTGCGTCAACAGATCGAGCATCTTCAACAACGACTGACCACAGCCGATACTGCGTCATCGTTCGTGGAAGCGGCCTGCATCTGGTACGATCAGGTGTATCGTCCGATTGCCGATCTGATTCAGGAGCGGGGGCTGTTACGCGATTTTCCGCAACGAACGACGACCGATCTCTATCTCTGGCTCTGTGATCACCGTGACGAGCTAAGCAAACGATTGAGCTGGGAAATCAGTCTGACCCAGGCTATTGATGATCTGGCAGAAGCACCTGGTCGGGCTGAACAACTCCTTGAGCGGATGATCCCCGACAACCTCGAACCAGCGACACCGGCCGGTGTCTGGCGTTGCCATCGTCGGCTTGATCCGGCATTCTGGTTGTTTCGCGAGGTGCTGGTGCCGGTGAGTAGTCAGCCTGACCAATGGCAGGTTCTCGATCAGTTATTGCAATGGGCTGAACGTGAGCCGATCCGACTACTCGGTCTCCACGTTGTGCGTAGTGCTCGTCAGCGTGATTCGGCTGCTGCTCGATCAGTCGTGCAGACGTTTATAGATCGCTGCGCTACCGCTGGTGTGCGCGGTGAGTGTGCCATCGAGGTTGGCGCCATCGGGCGGGCAATTCGCGAGCGGGCACGTCTGGTCGATCTGATCGCGGTTCAGGTAAACCATCCACCCGGTTCATCACCGCTGGCGCGTTTGGCCTCTGGCTTGCGCACAATTCTGCGTTGTTCAGTACGTCCGGTGTTAGCGGTACCCCAAACGGTTACGCAGGTCGAGCGGTTACTGTTGGCTTACGATGGTAGTCGTAAAGCTGAAGAGGCGCTCTATCTGGCGACATACCTCGCCGCACGCTGGCACCTGGCGCTCAACGTTGTCACCGTGCTCGAAGGAAACGCTAGTGCCGAACAGGTACGGTTACGCGCATTTCGTTATCTCGAACAGTATCAGATTGCTGCCGGGTATATCATCGAACGCGGTGAACCGGCTTCGGCAATCATCCACGCAGCCGCGCAGACTCGCGCCGATCTGTTGGTAATGGGCGGCTATGGCCACCGCGATCCGTTAAGCGATCTGGTTATTGGTTCGACAACTGAAGCATTGTTGCGTGCCCGTCAGTTACCGATTTTGGTCGTTTAGACGGTATGAGTATAGAAGTGAGCGTATGTCTAATGATTCTTTGCCCAGTATGGGTGATGGTTAGCACGTTGCAAAGTGCTCTGTTTTCACCTCATCCGACATAGGGACGGAGGGTAGAAGAAGAGAGGATCAAGGTACAGATAGATTCCGACCCGTCCGTAGCGCATGTGGAGGCCCGTTGCTTTCCGCTCAGATGAACGTTTATGGTACCTCTGGTTGGCTCGCCGATTATGCACGTCAGCAAAGCGGTGTTCGTTCACCTCACTTTCAATGCGGGCCAGAGGCCCGCGTACCCAGACCCGGGCGACCGCGCAGGTCAATGACGTTTATGGTACCTCTGGTTGGCTCGCCGATTATGCATGTCAGCAGAGCGGTGTTCGTTCACCTCACTTTCAATGCGGGCCAGAGGTCCGCGTACCCAGACCCGAGCGACCGCGTAGGTCAATGACGTTTATGGTACCTCTGGTTGGCTCGCCGATTATGCACGTCAGCAGAGCGGTGTTCGTTCACCTCACTTTCAATGCGGGCCAGAGGTCCGCGTACCCAGACCCGGGCGACCGCGCAGGTCAATGACGTTTTAAGCGCCTGAATGGTATTCATCGTTGTATCCCTCCGTCCGGTTACAGCGCATTGGTTCTCGTAAGACCAAAAGACATCCCCCCAACACTCCCCCACATTTTCGCAAGACGCGATATAATACAGGGTACCGGTACAAAAACGTTTTTCATCATCAGTGAGGAGTGCGCGGTGAGCGTGTATAATCCCAACGATGCCGATTTTGCGTTCACAATCGGGATCGAAGAAGAGTACCAGATCGTCGATCCTGAAACTCGTGAGTTACGCAGCTACATCACTCAAATCCTTGAGCCAGGTCGTACCATTTTACGCGAACAAATCAAACCAGAGATGCATCAGAGCATCGTTGAAGTAGGTACTCGTCCTTGCCGCACAATTAGCGAGGCGCGGGCCGAGATTACCCGGTTGCGCAGCACAATTGCTGGTCTGGCTGCTCGCCACAACCTACGGATCGTGGCTGCAGGTACCCATCCCTTCTCATCGTGGATGCAGCAAGAGATCACACCCGATGAACGGTACCGCATGGTTGTCGGTGAAATGCAGGAGGCCGCGCTCCAACTCCTCATCTTCGGCATGCATTGCCACATTGGGATGCCCAACAACGAGGTCGCGATTGAGCTAATGAATGTCGCACGCTATATCTGTCCGCATTTATTGGCGCTCAGTACCTCTTCACCGTTCTGGATGGGACGCAATACCGGTTTCAAGTCGTACCGTAGCGTCATTTTCAGTACGTTTCCGCGTACCGGTATTCCGCCAACCTTTCATTCGGCCAGTGAATTCGAGCGTTACGTACAGTTGTTAATCAATACCGGCTGTATTGATAATGGCAAAAAGATCTGGTGGGATTTGCGTCCTCACCCCTTCTTCGGTACCCTTGAGTTTCGCGTCTGCGATATTGCTACCAAAGTCGAAGAGTGTCTGGCGTTGGCCGCCACTATGCAGGCGCTCATCGTGAAGTTTTACACCCTGTTCGAGGAAAATATGACCTTCCGCGTCTATCGCCGTGCTTTGATCAACGAGAACAAGTGGCGGGCCCAACGCTGGGGGCTTGATGGTAAACTCATCGATTTCGGTAAACGGAAAGAAGTGGAGGCGAAGGCGCTGGTGTATGAGATCGTTGAACTGGTAGACGATGTTGTTGATATGCTTGGCTCACGACATGAGGTAGAATATCTGCTCAAGATTGTCGAGCATGGAACGAGCGCCGACCGCCAGTTGCGCGTGTTTGCCGAAACAAACGACCTGAAAGCTGTGGTAGACCATCTGATGACCGAGACGATGGAAGGCGTGCCGGTCATGGCATTTGATCCGGCAATCCATACTCATTGAGCAGCAGTACTAGAGAGGATTCCCTGTATGGATTTTGAATTGACACCCGAACAGCAGTTTATTCGACAGACCGTTCGTGAATTTGCCGAGAAGGAAATTGCACCGAAGGCCCGCTACGTCGATGAACACAGTGCGTTTCCGAGTGAGACTTTTGCAAAAATGGCTCAGCTCGGTCTGATGGGTTTGCCCTTCCCTGAAGAGTATGGTGGCGCCGGTGCTGATAGTGTGAGTACAGCAATTGCAATTGAAGAGGTGGCCCGCTGCTGTGGCAGTACAGCACTAGCATACGCTGCCCACATTGGCCTGGGTAGCGCGCCGATTGCGATGTTCGGCACCGAAGAACAGAAGCGTCGCTTCCTGGCGCCGGCCGCTCGAGGCGAATATCTAGCCGCTTTTGGTCTCACCGAACCACACGCCGGTTCTGACGCTGGCGCGACTCGTACTACGGCTCGCTTGGTGGGTGATGAATGGGTGATCAACGGGCAAAAAATGTGGATCACCAACGCGCCTATTGCCGGTCATATCATCGTTACCGCTGTTACCGACCCCGAACTCGGCAAGAAGGGCATCTCGTCATTCATCATTCCGTGCGGAACACCGGGACTGAGCTTCGGTAAACACGAACCGAAAATGGGTTTACGCGGCTCAATCAGTACCGCCGTGATGCTCGATAATGTGCGCGTCCCACGTGAAAACCTGCTCGGTGAGCGTGGTCGTGGTTTTATCCAATTCCTGCAAGTTCTGGATGGTGGTCGAATTGGCATCGGAGCGATGGCCATTGGTCTTGCCCAGGCTGCATACGAGGCCGCAGTGGCATACGCTCGCGAGCGCACGGCCTTCGGCAAACCGATTGGCGCTCATCAATCGGTGGCAAATATGATTGCAAATATGGCCGTTGATCTGGCAGCCGCCCGTGCTCTCGTCTATGGCGCCGCACGCTTGAAAGACGCCGGTCGCCCCTATACCCGCGAGGCGGCTATTGCCAAGCTCTTCGCTTCTGAAGCGTCAGAGCGTATTTGTCGCGATGCCATTCAAGTATTTGGCGGCTACGGTTATAGCCAAGAGTATCCGGTTGAACGCCTCTACCGTGATACACGTCTGCTGACTATTGGTGAAGGAACGTCGGAAATCTTACGTGGGGTCATTGCCCATTCTGTTCTCGGCCTGCGCGGGTAACAGCTTGTGCTACAATAAAAGACGCACGATAGCCAGTGTTTATGAGGTCTCAGACGAGGAAGTACTATGACGCAAAGCCAGCCCGAGACCGACCGCGCCGGTCCTGCGATCAATCCGGCTGATTTGCAGGCGCTCATTGCGCAGGGACGGCAACGAGGCTTCGTCACATTCGAGGATATTCAGCGGCTGATCCCTAACTCTGATGAATCGATCGAACAGATCGATAGCATCTACGCCATGTTAGCCGAGGCCGGTATCCCTGTGCAAGACGGCGATGAAGTGGTTCTGGAAGATGAGCCATCATCGCTGTCTGCAATGGATATCGATCTCGACGATGAGTTGTCAGACGCGCTGCTGAGCGATAGTGTACGGCTCTATCTGCGTGAGATCGGACAGGTGCCGCTGCTCACGGCTGAACAAGAAAAGCGCCTGGCGCAATTGATTGAACGGGGTCAGGAGGCGGAACGGAAATTAGCTACCCTCCCGCCCGATAGCCCTGAAGCGGCACGCTTACGGCAGGTTAAAGCGCAGGGTGATGAGGCCCGTCAGCAAATGGCGGCAGCAAATTTACGTCTGGTGGTCAGTATTGCCAAGCGTTATCGCGACCGTGGCTTGCCGCTACTCGATCTGATTCAAGAAGGAAGTCTGGGTTTGCTGCGGGCAATCGAAAAGTTTGATTACAAGAAAGGCTATAAGTTTAGTACCTACGCGACCTGGTGGATCAAACAAGCGCTTTCGCGCGCCCTGGCCGATCAATCGCGGTTGGTACGACTGCCGGTTCATCTGGGCGAGACACTCAATCGCATTCAGACAGCCCGTCGTCAACTTACCCAGACGCTCGGTCGCGAGCCAACCGATACCGAGCTGGCAAATCATCTCGGCATGAACGAGGAGAAGCTGCGTGAGTTGCGACGTACTGCGCAAGACCCGGTATCGCTGGCAACCCCAGTCGGGGAAGAGGCCGATAGCACGTTGGCCGATTTTATTCCCGATCCCCATGCGCTTGATGCAGATGACGCAGCGGCAAGTGGTATGCTCCGTCAGCAGATTGCTGCCGCCCTCGATCAGCTTAGCGAGCGCGAACGACGTGTGCTGGAGCTGCGCTACGGCTTAACCGATGGTCAGCCGCGCACGCTGGAAGAGGTGGGAAAGGCATTTGGTGTGACGCGCGAGCGAGTGCGTCAGATCGAGGTCAAAGCATTGCGCAAATTGCGCCATCCACGATTAGGGAAGCTGCTGAAGGATTTCCTTGATCAAGCTTGAGGTGCTGTACGCCAGAATGTCGGCAGGGGCACGGCGCAAACGTGCCCCTTTCTGGTGATCGTAAGTAATTGTTTTGCTGCTGGGGCAAGGCAATGCCTTGCCCCTACAGTTGTTCGGTTGTACGATATGGAATGGCGACGATCCGTTACGGTGTTTCATATTTTGTAAAAAATGGCATCCATTATTCCTATTATTTCGTATAATCTTGTAACAAGCCAGAAGATTATGACTGACGAGGTTATTCCATGTCGGTAAATACCACTATCGCTACTGCTATTCTGCTTATTGTCCTTGGGGTTGGCGGTGTCTTTTCTACCGGTGCAATAACGGCTACTATTCCTGCCCTGTTTGGAATCGTTCTCCTCGGCCTGGGAGTCGCAATTGAACGCAGCGGTAACCCACGTCTCTTTGAACGACTGGCCGCGCTCGTAGCACTGCTGGGCGTCCTTGCCCCAATTGGGAATCTTGTACGCATTATTGGTCAGCATGGCCTGATTATCAACGCCGCAGTGTTCGCCAATCTTACTCTGCTCGGCATCTGCGGATTGTTCCTGGTCGTCTGGTTGTGGGAACAGATCAGCGGTGAGCGGATTAAAATTAAATAGCAGAACAGGGGTACAACAAAAGATACCCCTGTTCTGCCAGATGTGTTTAATCGCGGTGCTGCCCAACTTCAATACCGGCCAGACGTTCAAGCGCCTTAATCAACGCATGATTACCCTCATTCCCCAAACCGGCGGCTTGCAGGGTACGGTAGAGATGAAAGGCGGTAGAAGTGGTTAGCATCGGCGCCCCGACCGCATCAGCCGCCGCTAAAACCAACCGCAAGTCTTTCTGCTGAAGATCAATAGTAAAACCGGGCCGCCAATCGCGCCGAATGACCTGTGGACCGCGATTTGTGAGCATCCAGCTTCCCGCAGCACCGCCACTGACCGCTGCCAGTGTCTTTTCGAGATCAACGCCACTCGCCTGCGCAAAGACAAGCGCTTCGCTGATAGCGAGCATTGTTCCAACCACCAGAATCTGATTAACCAACTTCACCGTCTGTCCGGCGCCATGGTCGCCGACATGGGTGATGGTTTTGCCCATTGCCTGCAAAACCGGCATCGCTCGTTCGACCAGATCAGCCGGACCGCCAACCATAATACTCAACGTCCCGTGCGCAGCTCCTTCACTGCCCCCACTTACCGGCGCATCGAGAAAGCCAATGCCGCGCTCTGCAAGGCGAGCAGCAAACTGCTGTGCTCCTTGCGGGCTGATCGTGCTCATGTCAATAACCAGCGTTCCGGCCTGTGCGCCCTCTACAACACCGTGCGGCCCGAATAGCACCGCTTCAACATCAGGTGTATCACTCACACAACTGATCACAATATCACTGTGTGCCGCAAGATCGGCTGGCGAAGTCGTCAGCCGTGCTCCGGCTGCTACTAACTCATCGGCTCGCCCCGGTGTCCGATTCCAGACGGTTAGCGGAAAGCCAGCACGGAGAATATTGGCTGCCATTCCGCGCCCCATAATGCCCAGACCAATAAAACCGATCCGTTCATGCATAGTCGACTCCTCAACACTTTGTCTGAACGTCCCTGACATCGGGGAATGGTATCATAAGCCGGGATACTACGTTACACGCAGGAGACAGCATAAGGAGTAGTTATAACAAAGAGTGTTAGCTGCCGGTAGAGGATTATGGTTTCAGCCCACCGTACAATGCACTGTACGAAAATTAACCGGTTGGCTATCATACGGCTCAGAAATACTCTTGTTCGTGGCTGTTTGGATTGCACTTTCTAGCCCTGTTTGTATCTGAAAAAGGTGTGTTTATGACTAGTGCTTTATCCGATCTGCTCATTCTCGATTTTAGTCGGGTCCTCGCCGGCCCTTACGCTACCATGGTTCTCGCCGATCTGGGTGCGCGTGTGATCAAGATCGAACAACCTGGTCTTGGTGATGAAACGCGCCAGTGGGGACCACCCTTCACCAAGGATGGACGCAGTGCGTATTTCATTGCCGTTAACCGCAACAAACAGAGTGTGACGCTCAACCTCAAGCATCCAGACGGTCAGGCCATTGCCCGCACTCTCGCCCAACGGGCCGATGTTCTGATCGAGAATTTCTTACCGGGGACAATGGCGCGGCTAGGACTGAGTTATGACGATCTGCGAATCGTCAATCCGAGACTGATCTACTGTAGCATTACCGGCTATGGTCAGTACGGTCCTGATGCGCACCGACCCGGCTACGACACCGTCATTCAGGCTGAAGGCGGATTGATGAGCATTACCGGTGATCCAGACGGTCCACCGATGAAGACTGGGGTTGCTATCGCCGATATTACAACCGGTCTCTACGCTACGACCAGTATTCTGGCCGCACTTCATTATCGAACGCTAAGTGGCGAAGGCCAATACATCGATCTCGCTCTCTTCGACGTCCAACTCAGTTGGTTGGCAAATGTCGCCTCGGCATACCTGATTTCTGGTCAACCACCACGACGGTACGGTAATGCCCATGCTACGATTGTACCTTACCAGCCCTTCGCCGCTGCCGATGGTTACATCATGATTGCCGTCGGGAATGACCGACAATTTGCCCGTTTCTGTCAGGTGCTCGACCGTCCTGAGTGGGTGACCGATGAACGGTTTGCCACGAATCCGGCCCGGGTCATCAATCGTGAACGTTTAATCGCAGCTATTGCCGAGATCATTGCCCGTGAACCGGTTGCGGTTTGGGTAGAAAAGTTGCATGCTGCTGACGTGCCGTGCGGGCCGGTCAACGACATCCCTACCGCGCTTCATAGTCGCCAGGCCCAGGCTAGAGCAATGGTACAGCAGATTGATGGCATACGGATGGTTGGCCCGGCGCCTGTCTTCAGCGCTACCCCTGCGACCATTCGCTCGGCGCCGCCTGTGCTTGGCGCTGACACAGAGGCTGTACTGGCAGAATTTGGCTATTCTGCCGAACAGATTCGTCGCTTCCGTGCAGAGGGCATTGTATAGGGGCGAGGTTCCAGACTCGCCCCTTCTTTGCACATCACCACAACGCAAACACCCGGCTCGGCCCGCCGGAGCCAGCGGCAATCTTCGGTGCACCGACCACTAATGTTGCCCCGCTGGGCGGAATAGACTCCAGATTCGCCAGATTCTCTAATCCCCAACGATTGGTTGGCAACAACGTATAGTGAACAGCAAACGTCGTTGACGGGCCATGGTCAAGGCTTAGCGTATCAACTCCAATTCCACTGATGTTACGCTCGGTAAGTAGAAAATCAATTGCGTCCTTCCCAAAACCGGGAAAATGCATCACCCCACTCGAATCGGTATTGCGGAACAGCTCTACCGAATGAGCGCGTGCGCCCCAACCACTGGCCATCAGTACTGCTGCATTATTGGGAATGCGACCGTACCGTCGCTCCCAGGCCCGAATATCATCTGGAGTAACCACCGTATCGGGATCACGTGCAGCGCGTTCGGTAATGTTGATCACGACCGCCGGGACGACCAGTGATCGCACCGGAATTTGATCGACGAAGAGGCCGTTGGGCGCAAAGTGCACCGGCGCATCCATATGGGTGCCCGAATGCTCCCAATAATTCAAGATACTGCCGTAATAGCCGTCGCGGTCGTGGAAGACCACTGGTGTAATCTGGAATGGCGCTGCGCCAGGAAAGAGAGGAAATTGGGTTCCTAACAAATGGGTCAGATCGGCAACATTCTGAAAACTCACCCGCGTACTGGTGGCTGCTTCAGCAGTAAACGGTGCAGCCACGGCTGCAACCGCTGCACCCAAGCCAAATTTGAGGAGACTGCGCCGACTGATTTCGGGCGACTGGATCGACTCGATGAAGCGTGGCGGACACATAAAACCCCTCCTTTTCAGACACTTGCTGAGAGACACATCGTGGCGTACTGATATTTTCTGATAATGTAATCAGGTACAGAAAGCGATTGTGACATCGCTACCAGAGCTTCAGCTCTCAATCCGCTCTACCTGTCCGTGGAGTGATTGTGGTTGCAACACCGCCAGCAAGACCGGACAAAGGCGTTCGAGATCGGATTGAAGGGCTTTCATCTCGGCATCACTGACATCACCGCGATACCGGATCGTATATTGCAGATCAGTGGGTGCCACCGGCACATCAGTGCTGACGGCCAGCGCACCGCGATAATCGATCTGACCACTGACTTCAACCTGTAAATCATCGATTGCCAGTTCACGATCAGCGGCAATTGCTAGCGCAGAATGCGCAATGCAACTGGCCATTGCTGCCAGCAATAGCTCAGGCGCATTTGGACCAAGATCATAACCACCGAGGGCTGGCCCCGAATCGCTCAACACCGTATGATCGCGTATCCGCACCGGACGTAAACCTGTGCCTGCTGCAACTGTAACAGCGGCGCTCAACCTGACCGGTGTCACTTGCTGATCCCGTAACCGATCACGAAACGCAGCCAGCGCCTGCCGCTTACGGACTAAAAACTCTCGTAAACTCCAAATCGGAGCCATAGACGCCTCATCGCAGTTCTATTTATTAGAAACCCAGGAATTGGTAATATTATGACCGAGAGCAATCTTTCTGTCAAATTAACTAACCCACGCAGGCTATTTCCGGCTACAATGTAGGTAACACAAGGGTGCGTAACATTCTTGGCACCAATCTCGTCCGATGCACCGGAGGCAAAAGAATGGTGTTCGATCGCAATATAACAATCTTTCTGCTCGGCATCGTCTGCGTAGCGGCAGTGAGCGTATTTGCGTATCTCTGGCCACGTCGTACCAGACCAGGAGGGATGGCATTTCTGCTGATGCTGGCTGCGATTACTGTGTGGGCAGGAGCTGATGGGTTGGAATTAGCATCAGCGACACTGGAACAGAAACTGTTTTGGCGCATAGCCCAACAATTTGGCATCGTCTTTCTACCGCCAAGCTGGCTCTTATTTGCCTTTACCTATCTTGATGTACAACCCTGGAGTCATTCACGGGCACGCTGGTTGCTGTTTTTCGTCCCTGTCCTGATGCTGGGAGTTGTTCTCACCAACTCCTGGCACCATCTCTTTTACAACGAGGTAAGGTTGAATGCTGACATACCACCGCAACTCGAAGTGGTGCCTGGATACTGGTACTGGTTTCATATCGGCTACTCATACTTATGCCTGACCAGTGGTCTGGCTCTGATTGCCGGCGCGTTTTGGCACGCTTCACCGCTTTTCCGGCGTCAGATGTTATTACTGGGCATTGGATTCGTCTTTCCATTTCTCTCGAATTGGATATACCTCAGTCGGACTCCTTACCTGGGTGTCGATCTCACACCGATTTCACTTCTTCTCTCGGCACCCTTCATCTTGTTCGGACTATACCAACATCGGTTTTTGAACCTGACTCCCATTGCCCGCAACCGTCTCATCGAGGTCATGTCTGACGCGATGGTCGTTATCAACGAACAATGGCGAATCGTTGATCTGAATCCTGCTGCCCAACAACTTTTCGGTTCTGCAATGGCAATCAATAATCGTCTGGAAACTGCCCTCAAATGGCCATCGTTACTAAAAGCAGTCGGTTTAGACGAGCCAGTACGGGTCGAACTCGGTTATCCTTACCAACCTGATCGGTTCTTCGATGTGACGATCAACCCTATCGAAGGGTATCAAGGGAAGCCGAGTGGTTATGTGTTGCTGTTTCGCGAGACCACGGCTCGTAAGAAAGCCGAGCAAAGCCTGCAAGAGGCTCTCCGTCGCTTTGCCGATATTATCGAGCAGACACCGCTGGTTGCTATCCAACGTCTTGATCGTCACGGTGTGATACTGGAATGGAATCGGGTATGTGAGCAATTTTACGGCTACACAGCAGCCGAAGCATGTGGTCGCCGTTTACAAGAGTTGATCCTGACCGGACAGGAAGCAAGGGAATTTGAACATCACATTGAACAGATTTGGCGAAGCGGTCATGCTCTGCCCCCACGAACCTGGCAGATGTGTACCAAAATCGGTGACGATCGTTGGATGTATTCAGCGATGTTCCCACTCTTCTTTCAAGGGCAGGTCAGCGATATTGTCCGTATGGAAGTTGATATTACCGATATTCGGCGGGCAGAAGAGAGCGTCCGTCGCCAACGAGATCAACTCGCTGCCCTTCACCGACTTACCCTCGATTGGCTACACTGCCGTGAGATAGATGACCTCTTGCAGGCAATTACCGATAGCGCTTACAAGTTGCTCAAAGTGAGCTACGCCGAGTTCCTGTTAGTTGAGGATGAGCAAACGCTTGTCATCCATGCATGTACACCTCCGTCATCGGCATGGACATCACGTCGTGAAACTCCTTCTACTGCTGTCTTGTCATGGCGTGCATATCATACCCGCGAACCGGCTATCGTTCTCAATTACGCTGAGTGGCCGGAACGCTCATCTGCGTATGAGTCGTTCCATTTTGGACCAGCAATGACCATTCCGATCATCGTTGAAGATGTATGTTTGGGTGTTCTGGGTGTGGCCCGCAATCAATACAGCTCGCCCTTCACGACGGAGGAGATTCAATTTGCGATGTTGTTATGCCAACTGGCTGCACTGATCCTCGACAATTCCAAACTGTACGCTGCTGCTCAGCGTGAAATTGCCGAACGTCAACAGGCCGAGCGTGAACAGGCAAGATTGCAGGCCCAATTGCTTCAGGCACAAAAGATGGAGGCTATCGGTCAATTGGCCGGTGGGATCGCTCACGATTTCAATAATCTTCTGACCGTCATTACCGGCAATGTAGAGTTAGCTTTGTTAGAAATAACCCCCGATCACCCAATCTATCCCGAACTTGAATCGATACGACAGAGTACAGTTCGGGCCAGTGAGCTGATACGGCAACTATTGACGTTTGCCCGCCGCCAGCCAGGTCAACCGCAAGTGATCGACATCAATCGCCAGATTCGTAACACGATGAGCATGATGAAGCGTCTGATAGGCGAACACATTGATTTACAACTCGAATTGAGTGATGCAGTAGAAAAGGTAAAGATTGATCCGAACCAGTTTGAGCAGGTACTGATTAATCTGGTAGTGAATGCCCGTGATGCAATGCCAGATGGCGGTCAATTAACGATTCGCACGACCAATCAGTATATCTCTGCTGATGATATTCCGCCACTCAGTCAGGCTCAGGCTGGCCGATATGTTTTACTATCAGTATGTGATACCGGCACTGGCATCGATGAATCCATTCGCGAACATATTTTTGAACCATACTTCACGACCAAACCGATGGGTAAGGGAAGTGGGCTGGGATTAGCTATTTGTAGTGGTATTGTGACCCAGCACGGAGGTTTTTTCAACGTTGATAGTCAGCCAGGTGTTGGAAGTTGCTTTACCATTGCCCTACCGGTAGTGTCTGCCGATACTATAGATGTCAATACTGACGTAATTGACAGTGAGAACCCGTGTGAGAACATTGATCGTGAAACGATCTTACTGGTTGAAGATGAACCTGGAGTACGACAGATGGCAGCTCGTCTGCTCCGCGAACATGGGTATACTGTTATAGAAGCAACTAATGCGCAGGAGGCAATAGCCATTGCGCAACAACACGAAGTCCATGTGTTGATAACCGATGTCGTATTACCGCACGGTGATGGGATCACACTGGCCCATCATCTTCAGGCGTCTTTCCCGCAGATACGGGTGCTCTTAATGTCAGGATACATGCAACATATCATGCCAAACGGCAACGCACCACCATTTCCGGTGTTGAGTAAACCCTTCACCCGTCATCAGCTTCTGGCCATGATTCGGCAAACCGCAAGACCGACATGCTGAGAGGTGCCCTATGGAACAGATCGGTGGAATCCTGATTGCGGTCGTCACGACCGTTCTTCTCGGACTGATCGGATTTGCCGCCTGGCGGTATTGGCGCGAGCAGGTGAACATTTCACCAGAAGATGAAGAGCATCTCCGTGAGATTGCCGAACTCAACGAACGACAGGCCTACCGGATCAGTGATCAACAATTGCGGACAACGATAGACCCAGACAAAGCGTGGCAGGTCATGGTCCAACGTGGTCGTAAAAATACTCGTCGTCGCTCACAATCGTAGGGGGCAACCACTTAGGTTGCCCCTGGTGCCGGCCCATCATACGTGCGCTGGCGCCTCATTTCCGGCCTCGGCTGCTGCTTTGCGCACGTTAACGAACAGCAGTAAGAGAAATCCACTGACAAAGAAGATAATCAGTGAGACAATCGCAATGCGATAGCTTGTGGTAAGCTGGTACGCTATCCCGAACAGTAGTGGTGCGAGCCAGCTTGTACCACGCTCGCCAACCTCGTACAGGCTAAAGTACTCTGCTTCCTGGCCTTTTGGGATCATCAATGAGAAGAGCGAACGGCTGATCGCCTGGCTTCCCCCCAATACGAGTGCGATTGCCGCACCCAGGGCAACGAACTGTGCTTCGTTATTAGCTGGCATAACGTAAGCATAACTGACCACCAGCGTCCAGATCACCAAACTACCCAACAGCACACGCTTCGAGCCGAGGCGAGACGCCAGGGCACCGAAGATCAACGCACCAACAAAGGCTACAAACTGTACCATCAAGATGGTGGCAATACGGGTAGACTCCCCAATGCCGAGTTCTTCGGCGCCAAATTGAGCGGCCAGGGCAATAACAGCCTGAATACCGTCGTTGTAGAGCAGATAGGCAGCCAGAAATAGCAACGTCTGTGGATAACCGCGCATCTGGCGAAAGGTATGTGCCAACTGACGAAAACCGACTGTCAAATAGTTTTCGCCTGGCGGCAACTGGCGAACCGCACCCCGATTCTGAAGTGTCCACATCGGAATCAGGGTAAAGATCGCCCACCACATCCCTGCCGACACCAGACTGATGCGTACTGCCATCGCACTCTCTACGCCAAACGACTCGGCATTGAGGAAGAAGACTAGATTGGCAGCCAGGAGCAATCCACCACCGAGATACCCAAGGGCCCATCCTTGTGAAGAAACCGCGTCACGCCGTTCGGCACTGGCAATATCTGGCAAGAAGGCATTGTAAAAGACAATCGAGGCGCCGAAGGTGAGATTGGCAATCAGAAACAAGATTCCACCTAACAAATAGTTTGTACCCTCGAGAAAGTAGAGGCCCATTGTCGCAAACGCACCTGTGTAAGCAAAGACAGCCAGCATTTGCTTACGGGCATTGGAATAATCGGCGATAGCCCCTAGGATCGGGAGGAAAAAGACCTGTAGCAGTACTGAGAGCGACACAACATAGGGGAAAAACGATCCGGCTGCCACCGGAATCCCAAACGGATAAACAAACCCATTCGTATCAGCCGCATTGCGGGCAATTGAAGTCAGGTATGGCCCCAAAAAGACGGTTACAACCGTGGTCGAAAATGCCGAATTCGCCCAATCGTAGAAGTACCAACCGATCTGTTCCCGACGATTGTCAATTGCGGATGCTACTACTGCCATGCAAGCTCCTTCACCTCACCATACCTACCGGTGAGTAAGCACAAACCCACCTTGCCAAGAGTATCTATAACATTTCAGTCCACTCGGCGTTGCTATTGTACCACGGTAGTAGTGAGGACAATGAGGGGAGGGTGGGTAATGTTGCCAACGGATGCTGCAATAGTGCCTGACGATTTCTGTAAGTGCGTGAGTTTCCGTCTTCGTTAGGTAGGTAAGAATTGCGCCTGACACGGTTGAACAAGGGTGTATCCTGTCTCAACCACCTCACATCGGTGTATAAACGATTACATACCTTGTTAGCGCACGCAGTATTTACTGAAAGCTGTCGATGGTCTGGTGTACGGCGTAATCTTCCAACGACTCAAAAAGTCCATAATGTAGAAAGGGTCGGGCAGGTTATCGCTTTTCTGAAAATTCGCTTCTTTGGGTGTGGGAATGATATTCCAGAGTAAATTGTGTGCCACAAAACATCACGGGAGCAAGTAGCTGGGCGAAACACTGTCTTTCCGGAGTAACTGACCGGAGTAAATGTAGGCGAAATTCTTCTTATAGACAAATTTTTAAGACAAGTGTCCTGGGAGAGAGTCTTTTGTCTGTGATTCAAAGAGTTTTTCAGCAATACTCGGAACGTTTGGGTTATTCTTCTGCAAATAATTGGTCAAATGACGCAGGCAAAACTTAGTTAGAATGCTTCGATTTTGTTGAAGGTAGAGCTGCCAGCCAGGGTGAATTTCAATAGCAGGAGCAGGAATATTCACAAATCTGTAGAGACAGGGCTGAGGGCTAGTAAATGACCAATCAGCAAGATCACGAATTTTTATGATCTATGGTTTCATTAACACTTCTGAAACAATTTCTCTGCCGTCATCCGATTGTGCTATGTCGCTTGTCCAAGAAGTGTACGCCCCTGACGGCGACGGGGATCCGGTATCTCCTGCAGAGAGGCGTGCAACCCGTTCCCGTTATTTTGCTCGTCTCTCATCGCTTCCACCTCCGATCCGAGTTCAGCCCCTCTTTCTACCACAATGTTGGAGAATTGATAAGCCCTGCCTCCTCCGGCAGGAACTTAATTCAGTCTTCCGACGCTTCCTTCTATTGGATGCGATCCCCCTCTTCGCGGGTTACCTTCTCCAGCAGAATCTTAATGTAGTCGTATTCCCCATTGCGTTCCTGGAAAAGGATGTGTTTTTCGGCGAACTTCGCCCAGTCCCATTTGCCGTCGTCGTAGTACTCATGAAGCTCGTTATAAGGCGTCGCGGAGATGATGAACGCATCCAATGTAATGTCTTGGCGATGGCTACGTTGAGCAATTTCCTGCGCCAGGGCCGGCAGGCGCTCATGCAGGCGGGCTTTTTCATCGTGAATGTAGGCTTTTGCATGCAGCATGCCATGGGGTTCGATGAAGATGATCCGCTGACCGCTCTGGTCCACCACCCACAAGATGAAATCAGGGTAAAAGCCGCGTTCTTCAAAGAAACCAATGCCATAGCCGCGGCTTTGATTGCGAAGGAGGAACACTTCTTTACCTGCCAGGGCGTTATCCTTTTCGGCATTCCAGTAGTCGCGCAGGTCGCGCACGAAGCGGGCTTCGCTTTCTTGCAATCCGGGCGGGACCAGCTGGGCTTTGTCCGGCATGGCTACCAGAAGCGGTTGATACAAATGGCGGTCGAAGTGAATGCGCGGCAGGCCGGCATTCTCCTGCTGATAAAGTTGTTCTTGTTCGGCGAGTAATTTCTGCACTGCCTCGATCAAGTGTTGGTTCGAACGCGGCACTCGGACCACATAGGCAGCTTTTGCTGCGCTTACGCCTTGCGGGCGGAAGTTCAGATTGGGATCCTCTTTGTCCAACGGACGGTAGATGATTGTCTTTTCGTCCCATTGCTCGCGACGCGTTTGATAAAACTTGTCCAGGTAACGGCACAGGAGCCGGGTTACCGCTTCCTGGAGACGGGTGCGGTCAGCCCAGGTCTGCGGACAGAGGACGGCCTCTTCCGCCACCACCTTGACCGTATCTTGTTCGATGATCTGGCGCAGGGTCTCCGGCCGGATGAGCAGGTTGGTTATTCCCTTGCGCTCTTTGTAGGCCAGCAGGTCGAGATAGGCTTGCTGCCAGTCTATGAAAGCCAGACTCTCCGGCGGGATGGGACGCGCCGCTTGGGCCGACTGCACTGTGGCCGACTGCAATCCAGCTCTGCCGCTTTCCAGGGCCTGCACATGGACGGATACATCCACCTGCACCGACAGATCGGGGTCGGGCTTCAAGAGCAGGGTGGCTTCGGCGGCGAAGTCGCGCCCCTCCGGCGGACGCGGCACGACCAGGCCGCGCTGCAAAAATTGTTCGTTGGCCCACACGAACAGGGGCAATTCGATCGCCGGTTCGACTTCCACGCCCTCACGTTCAAGATAATCGCGGAATTGCGCCATGTAATTGGCGCGCACGGCAAAGATGTTCAGCGTCTCCAGTAAGCGCAGGTGTTTGGGATGGTCACCAGGCAGCGCGGCGCTGCGCTTCAGGCTCAGGTCCTTGCCCTTCAGGCGCACGCCGCGGCCGAAGAGTTGGATGATCTGCGAACCTTCCTGCCGCCCAATATTGAGCAGGCCCATACTCGCCACGCGCCAGGAGTTCCAGCCTTCCATGAATTTTTTGGCGCCAATCAGGACGTGGAGGGCCGAATGGGGACGATTGATACGCTCGAAGAGCGAACTGCTGATGGCGTCCTGCTCCAGCACAATTTCCGGGGCATTGGCTTCAACCAGTTGTCGGAACGCGGTGGTGTCGCCAATGGTGATCAGGCCAAAGTAGTCCTCGGCGCCAGCAGCTTTCAACCCCAGTTCTCCGGCGCTGCGTTTGATGTCGCACAGGTGCAGGCCGCCAGCAGCGGAGGTATGGAACATGCGCTCCAACATGTCGTTGTAGAGCGCAGACGGCGTATCGGCCAAACCAGCCTCGCGCAGGAACGGGAACCGCTCGGCAAAGATGTCGTGCCCATCAGGAGAGACCAGGCCCGTCTTGCCTTTCAGAACGCTTTGGATGGTTTTGACCGCCCAGGAACGGTCGCTCAGCACACGGTGCAGAAAACGTACCACGGTCAGCACATCGCTGCGTGGCAGTTTGTTTTCGGTATAGACGGCGTTGACCGTGCTGCCGACGAACACCCACAGCGGCTTTTCCAGGTTGTAGGGGCGCAGGGCGTCGGCCTGTTCCTCGTAAAGGCGCACCTGTTCGTAGAACGAAAGCAGGTTGCCGAGCAGTAAGGTGTCTGTTTTATCGGCCTGGGTTTCTTCTTTCAGGTTGAGAATGCGGAAGTCCTTGCCGAAGCCATCGCCGTAAAAGTAGCGGTAGGAATAGTCGAAGAGGATGGCCTTGCCATATTCGGTGGTGAGGGGATCGTTGCGCGCCGCCGAAAGCGCCTGGCCAAAGGTCGCGGAGTATTCGAAGGTGAAGCCGGTGGCGCCCAGGGCGTCGCGGTACTTGCGCCAGGCCTCGCCGCCGGAGCCTTTGTGCCCTTCGTCCACGAAGATGAGATTGCGGCCTTCAAAGGCTTCTACGGGAACGCTTACGCCGCCGCCGCGCTTTTCTTCCACCAGTTTGGTGATTTCGATGACCTGGACCACGTTCTGCCCACCGTTCCACAGGCCGCCGACGCCCGGGACGAAGCGCTGCGCCGGGATGCCGGAAGCGGCCAGTTCGGCCAGGTGCTGCTCGCTCAGGCCCTCGTTGGGCGTGATGAGCAGGATGTTGTCCAGGGACTCACGATTATAGTGCAGGAACTGGTGGTAGTTCAGATGCAGGATGAGCGTCTTGCCGCTGCCGGTGGCCATCCAGTAGGCCAGTTTGGTCAGGTCCTTCTTGGTGAATTTGGCGTCCTGCGGCTCGACTGGCAGACGGCGGGCGTTGCGCTCCTTCACAAAGGCGTTCAGGTCTTTCAGCAGTTGCTCTTCATGCTTGAACAGGCGGTCGAGGAAGATTTCGGTGTACAGGGCGGCCAGGTACTGGAAGTAGCGCAGGGTGATACGCTCGGTGCGCCCGCGGTTGATCTTCTCGAGATGCTGGCGAATGTTGTCATCATAGCGCTCCAGGTCCTCTTTGGGAATCTTGACCTGACTGCCGCGGGCAATCAGATGATGATGAAGATAACTGCGCTTGTCTGCCCCGAAGCCTTCCTCGGTGCGCTGTGTGTCCTCGAGCAGGGCACGATGGCTTTCATAGCCCAGCAGGCTGTTCAACCAGGCCAGCAGGACCAGGCGGTTTTCCAGTTTGGTGTATTGCTGGATGCCGTTGGGCATATGCCTCACTCCTCGCCCAAGGCCTCTGAAAGAATCTGCACAAGCGGCGGAAGCCCCTCTTGTACCGTCCTCCATAGAATATCCAGGTTGATGTCAAAATACGCATGAATAAGCCGGTGTCGCATGCCGATGATCTTGTCCCATGGAAGTCCCGGCACCTCCGCCCGAGCCTCTGCACTGAGTTGATACGCCGCTTCTCCGATAATCTCAATTGCTTGAACCGGCGCCCATACAAGTTGCAGATCATGCTCCAGGTCTGTCCGGCTGCGATGCTGTACAAAAGAAAGCGCTTCGCGTGCTGCGTCGCGCATATGGCGCAAACGAATCCTGTCTTCAGACTGCATACTGCACCTCGGCCTCCGCGAGCACTTTATCTCGAAAATAGCGACTGAGATCCTCAGGAGTGCGCAAGTCCACTTTTCGACCCAAAAGTTCGGAGAGTTCCTTCTCCATCGCCGCAATGTCAAAAAGTGTGGGGATAAAGGCGCTGTCAAACTCCACAAGGAAGTCAATATCACTTTCGGGGCCGAAATCCTCGCGCAGCGCCGAACCGAACACCGCCAGACGCCGGATGTGATGGCGACGGCAAAACTCGGCAATCTGGTCTTTAGGAAACACGATTTGCTTATTCATCTTACGCCTCCACTGTTGCAAACATGCGCTCTTTGAAGATCGGGTCCAACGAGCGTGCGCCGGGGATGCGCGAGTCGCCGTTGACGTAGATTTCGTCCGCGCCGGCGATCAAGTTTTGCTCCGCGACAAAGGCCGCCTCGCGTTCGTAATCCTCCACTCCCCAGCCGGTGATGTCGCGCCAGAGGATAACGACGGTGCGGCCGTTGCGCAGCGCGCCGCGATAGACGAGGTAGCGGCCCTCACCCCCGGCCCCTCTCCCAGAGGGAGAGGGGAGAACGCGCCGCGTTTGCACGTCCAGGCCCAGCAGATAGGCGAACGTTTCGGGCAGGTCCACGGTGCGCTCTCGGGTTTCGCCGTCGCGGTGGAGGTGGAGTTTGTAAGAGAAGGGCGCTTGCAGTTGCTCCACGTTGAGCAGGGTTTCGCTGTGGCGCGTCTCCCACTTGAGCATGTAGGAGAGGAGGTAGTCGTCGCGGAAGAGTTCCAGCGCCTGCTGGCTGCTTGCGTCGTCGAAGGTGAGATTGTTGAGCGCGTCCTCGTAAGATTCCAGGCGGATGACCTTGACCAGGCGTGGGGAGCGTTCGGCTTCTTCGGCGGTGGCCATGCGCTTGGGCTTGCCGTCCTTCCACTCCGGCGTGAACGTGACTTTTTTGATGCGCGGCAGGAGCACGGTATCGAAGTAATCGGCCATCTCCACCAGGATGAACTTGCGCCGGCCGCCGTCCTCGCGGTTGAGGTTGATGACGGCGTGGCCAGTGGTGCCAGAGCCGGCGAAGAAGTCGAGAACAATACCGCTATCCGGTGTCGCTGCTGCCACCAATTCCTGGTAAAGAGATACGGGATGGCAATACGGGAAATCCAGGCCCATGACATCCAGGTAGTCCTTGCCTTTCTTAGCATCTTGAATGACAGAACGCACCTGCATTTGTGATTCTTCAGTAAGGAGTCGTTTCTGCTGCGGCTGAGTTGTTTCGTCCGGGCCGAACAGTATTTCGCCGCGCTCGACCATTGCCTTTAGTGTTTCAGGTGTCCTTGAAAACCCATTTGGAGGGACAGCACAGGGTTTGTTTGTGACGGGATGGATAAGCGGTTGAAAGAACTTTGGGTCTGTCCGTGGTTCAGGCGCTCTAAGGCTCACGGGACGATAGACTCGCCCTTGTTCATCTATGTAGCAGTAGGCTTTCTCACCACCAGAAAGTTTGGGATTTTTCCGAACCCACTCAGCATATTCACGTCGAGCATCTTCAGTCACTCCGCCATACTTTGCGATAATTGCTTTGGCGGTTTCCAGCATTTCTACAATGTTCGTATTCTTCTGATAGATTGAATCATCAATTGCCGAGCGCCAAACGATGTATTCGTGCTGCGTGGCTACGCCTCGCCTGGCAGTCATAGGGTTGCGCTTGTCCCAAATAACTGTGCCTGCATCAGGAATACCCATGGTATCAAAGAGAATCTTGAGACGTTCATACTCATTCTCGTCAATGTGACTTAGAAAATGACCATCGTGCAACAAAAGATTCTGTGAGACACGAACACGATTCTCCATCATCGCCAGCCAACTTGAATGCTGGTAGTCGTTTTTGTACAAGAAACCGCTTGTCTGCGTGTTGTATGGCGGGTCAATGTGAATGCACTTCACCCGCTCGCGGTACTTCTCCTGCAACAGATTCAGCGCCTGCCAGTTTTCGGCGTGCACCAGCAGGCCGTCGGTCATTTCGTCCAGATCGTCAAAACTTGCCAGCAGGCGGTCGGTGAAGTCCTGGGCAAAGTGGCGGGTGTCCAGCACCAGGGTGGGGTGGGCTTTCAAGAAGGCCAGGCGGCCTTCGGGGGTTGCCAGGTCGCCGGAAAGGAGGTCTGTGGGCATTGCGTCAACGGCAAAAAGCGCCTTCCACTCGTCCCATTGCGCCTCGCAGGCGGCAATCTCCGGGTAAAACGATTCCGGGATGTTGCCGATGGTGATGCAGTAAAACGTCTCGGTGACGAATTTGCGCTTCTCCCAGAGCATCTTCTGGAAGTCCTCGATCTGCGCCAGAAACTCGATGATGCGCAGGCCAATGCGCTTGATCAGCCGCAGGAGTTGGAACCAGCCCTCGGCCAGGCCCTCGCCGGCGGCTTCCATCTCCTCCAGGTTGAGCACTTCGTTCTTCAGGTAAAAGTCCAGTTCACGGGAAAGAAAGCCCTTCAGGTCTTTGTGGATGAAAAAGTCGCTGGTGTTGCGGCGGGTGTACTGGCGCAGGTGATGCTCCAGATAGGTGACGGTTTCGCCTTTGTCGGTCGTGCGCCGTTCGGCGGTGAGCGCGGCCAGGGCATCGGCTGCCTTTAGGCGTTTGGGAATCTCCGTTACAGCCTTTGCGATGATGACTTCCTGCTGGTTCTTCTGACCGTAGGTGATGGCCTCCTGGGCGGTCAGCGGGCGATATTCGAAGGGGATAACCACCTGACGCGCCGCCTCGTCCCAGGTGATTTCGTCCAGGCGCGGCAGGAAGAAGCGCTTCTCGCCCTTGACGTTGTTCTGCTCCACATCCGCCTGGCGCAGTTTGAAGTGGACGGTGACGCCGTTCGGCGCCTTCCAGGTGTAATCGGTGAAATACTCCCCCGTTTTGATGTAGTACTGGTCGTGGTTCGCCCAGTAGAGATAAACTTCCTCGCCGTTGTAGGGGATGGCATAGCGTTCTTTCTTCGAGTAACGGCGCCTGGAGATAAAGTCGCCCTCTTGCCAGTAGCGGCTGAAGAAGGTGTAGAGGTGGTTGTAAACCGCGGCTTCCAGAGCCTCAGAGGAACGCGCCGCGCCTGCCTGCTGACGCGCGGCGAGGTACTCCTTACCAGTTCTGGTTTCGCGATACTTCTCCGCCAGGTCGCCATGTTCATCCAGCGCGTCATCACCCAGGGCTTCGAGCACCTTTTTTCGCGCCGCTTCCAGGGCCTGCACGGCCTGGGCCTGTTCGGCCAATGCCCCGCGCTCCAGTTCTTCCGTGATGGCCCGTGGCAGGTCTGCGGTAATGAAGCGCTCAATCACGGCCCGCTTGTGATTCATAATGCGGTAGATGCCGAAATCCAGGTCGGCGCAATCGAACTGGAAGAGTTCGCGCAAAAGGGATTGGAACTTAACCTGGTTATCACTCATATCGTTTCATCCTCTGGGCGTATTCAGGGGCAGCTAACTTGTGCTTATCTCGACTCTCTGTTTTATCTTGCAAGACTCTCTATCTTATGCCATGCTGCAGCCACCGTTGACCGTAGACTCACCCCGTTCGACGCTATTATACAATGAACCCCCTGTCAAA
>Ga0209162_1001169_pt1 | contig 26710 bp, 20 predicted proteins | sample YNPNPMetaG_FD_187121 | JGI IMG/M metagenome (GOLD analysis project Ga0209162, IMG submission 187121) | Anoxygenic and chlorotrophic microbial mat microbial communities from Yellowstone National Park, USA - YNP NP MetaG (SPAdes) (version 2) ...
ATGAAGATCACGTCCGGGGCCGCGTCGCGGATGTTCGCGAGCTGCGCGCTGAAGTCCGTATCGCCGTCGCCATACGCCTGTTCGGTCACGATCGTCCCGCCCAGCTCGACGAAGGTTTTCTTGAAGAAGTCGTTCAGGCCGGTGGAGTAGGCCTGCGCGCGGTTGTACAGGGTCGCCGCGCGGGCGGCGCGGAGCGGCTCGCCGCGCGCGAATTTCGCGCACACGTACCCCTGGAACGGATCAATGAAGCACACGCGGAAAATCATGTCGCCGATCTCGGTGACCCGCGGGTTGGTCGAGGATGGCGTAATCATGGGGACGCCGAAGCGCTGGGCCACCTGCCCACCGGCAATGGAACGGGAGGAGGCGACCTCCCCCAGCACGGCGACAACCTTGTCCTGCGTGATCAGGCGCGTGACGGCGGTCGCGGACTCCTGCTGCTTGCCCTGGTTGTCGTAGGTGATGACCTTGAGAAGGCGACCGCGGACGCCGCCGGCTGCATTCTGCTCCTTAATGGCCAGGCGGATGCCTGCATCGGTCGAAACGCCCCAGGTGGCTTCGGAGCCGGTCATCGACGCGAAGTGACCGATGAGTATGGGACCGGACCCGTCGGCGGCCGCCGCGGGCGCGCTGCTCGTCGCCGGCGGGCCGGAACCCGGCGGTCGCTCGCAACCGGTCACCCCCAGCGCGAGACTGAGCAACACGAGCACAGGGCCTTTCGCCCACGAACAGCAGCTTGGCCAGCGCATGAGAAACTCCTTCGGATAGCGTGATGCGATACGCGACGGGCACACGGGTGTCAAGCCGGAATGTCGTGGACCGAAGGACGTCGCACTACACTCACTTGCCCTCCGGCGGCGAAACGCTATCGTCCGTATCACCGCGGCCACGGCCCCAGCCCCAGCCGCGCGAAACAAAGGTTTGCTGTGACACCACGGGAACGAGCCGGACCACGTGAGCGACCACACAGCCGCGTCCTGGGCGCCATCCGGGCCCTGGTCCGGACGCGGGTGAGCGCCGGACTGATCACCATCCTGCCAATCATGGTCACGATCTGGCTGGTGTGGATCGTGTTCGGATGGTTCCGGGGTCTATTCTCGTGGATCATCGGCTTGGCGATGAAAGGGCCGTGGGGCCCGAAGCTGGCCGCTACCTGGGGGGTGGATCCTGCTCAGTGGCGCGCGTTGGGCTTGCAAGCATTGCCAACACACTTGCAGTGGGTGGTCGCCGCGTTTGCGATTTTGCTGACCTTTCTGCTCCTGTACCTGATCGGCCTGTTCACGGCGAACGTCATCGGCCGGCGGATCCTGGAGTGGTTTGACTATCTGATTGGCCGCGTGCCGTTCATCAAGAGCGTGTACGGCGCCCTGAAACAGATCGTGGGCATCTTTTCGGGGCAGCAAACTCAGGGGTATCAGCGGGTCGCGCTCGTGCCCTTCCCGAACGAGCTGACACGATCCATCGCGTTGATCACGAACACCTTCCGCGACCCGCGGACCGGCGAAGAGCTGTGTACGGCGTTCATCGCCTCTACGCCGAACCCCACCACGGGATTTGTGTTCGTCATTCGGCGTTCCGACATCATCGAGGTGGACTGGAGTGTAGAGGAGGCATTCAAAGCGATCATGTCGGGCGGGACGCTGATTCCCACCACCGCCACCATGGGCGCGACCAAGACACCGAGTTCCGCGTCGAGCCGAACAGCGACCGCGTCGCGTCCGGCACCGCCCGGCGGCGACGCGTGAGCCAAGAGGGCCACATCATGGCCTACGAGATTACGAAGGAGTACGTGTGGGCCGGAAGCATCCCGGACGAACCGGGCGCGCTGGCGAGCCGACTGGAAGCACTGCGCATCGGCGGGCTGAATCTGGAACTCATCCTGGCACGTCGTGCCGGCCCGGGCGAAGGGGCTCTGTTTGTGGCCCCGTTGCGTTCGTTGGAGGATATCGAAGTTGCGGAGCGGGCCGGGCTGTCCACCGAACAGGCCTTTCGCATCATTCGCGTGCGCGGGCCGAACGTCATCGGGCTGGGAGCCCGGGTGGCGACCGCCCTGGCGCAGGCCGGCGTGAATCTCCGGGACTTCTCGGCTGCCGCTCTGGGTGAGCAGGCCGTCATCCACATTGCGTTCGATTGTGATGAGGACGGAGACCGCGCCATCGAAATTCTGAACCGACTGCTCAATCCGTGCGGATAGGCATCCGGACGAGGCCCCACGATGTACGACTGTCAGAGCTGCGGAGCCTGCTGCATCGGGAGCGACGTCTTACTGACCGACGCGGAGGCGGAGCGGTTTGAGCGTGACCCGCAACTGGCACCGCTGACTACCCTCGTACATTGCGCCCCCGGCCTGGTCCTGCGTTTCATGCGAAAAGATGCCGCGACCGAGCGCTGCGTGGCGCTGGCCGGGCCCTTGGAAAGTTGCCGCTGCACAATCTACCCACAACGGCCGCTGCTGTGCCGGGAGCTGGCGCCGGGCTCACCGGACTGTCTGGAAGCCCGGCGTCGCCTGGGTCGAGAAGGGTAACGGCCCGAGCCGCGTAACACACTTCATGGCACGCCGCCATCCGCCGGCAGCACCCCCAGTTGCCGCAGGCACGCGTTGACGGCCTCGGCATAAGCCCGCGCTCCCCGCCGGTTCGGGTGGCCGACGGAGGCGTAGACGCAGGAAATCGTCTCCTGCTTCACGTAATCCGCGAGGCAGTTATCCAGCCGGAAGTCGCGCAGCGGGTCCTCGGGAAACAGATCGTAGTTGAGCGCCAGGCCGCGTACGAATGCCGCCTCGGACGTCAACCCCCACAACCACGGGTCGGAAGCGAATGTGGCGTTCTGAGGACCGAAACCCGGATCGGCAAAGGCCGCGATGGTGGAACCTGACGCGTCATTGAGCTGCTGCACTGCGGCCCGCAAAGATGCGTGGGCCACCCGACAGAAAAAGTCGCACTGGGCCGCCAGCTCCGCGACGACCGACGCGCCGCCCTCGCTATCTAAAGCGCCACGGGTCTGGTCCCAAATTTGGAGCGCCAGCGCGTCACTCTCCTCCGAGATAATCGGGTAGTACCCGACCACGACCAGCAACGCTTGCGGGGCTACGCGCCCCAGCTTGAAAAGCAGTGTCGCCATCTCATCGCGACAGAAACGCTCGGTGAGGGTCGCAAGCTGGTCGTCGGTCGTCGCGGGGGTCAGGAGCGTATCGAGCCCGACATCATTGATGCAGCCACTGAGCAGCACCAGGTTCATCCGCTCCGGTCGCTCGATGAGGTCCGCCTGCACCATGACGGAGGTCGAAGCGACCGGGACTTCGCCCGAGCAGCTCCACAGGCAAATCGAGTCGCCGCGGGTCGGGACCAGGCGGGCTCCGGATTGAGCGTATCGTTGCCAGACAACCTTGCGCTGGAGGGAGCGCTCGATCGTCCGCATGACCAGCGCGGTAAACTTGTCCTGCTCCTCCAGGCCGTTACCCCACGCGATCGAGTCGCCGATGATCGCGACGTAGAAGAAATCGCGAACCAGCTCCAGCCGCGCCGCGTTGATGGGCGTGCCGTCGTCGGCCGTGCTGGTATACATCTCCAGCCAGACAAACGGGCCCAGGACACTTTCCGGAACGAGCAGACCGAACCGGTGTCCGCCGTCCGCCGCTCCCGTATACCAGAAAACGCCGGCCCCTTCCGCCAGCCGCTCGTACGCGGCCCGATTGAACACCCGGGGCGCGGCGCCGGCCGCCTGCTCGTATGGCGTAGCCGGCCCAGCCAAGCGGAACAGCATCAGCGAGCGGCCGGTCTGCACGTCCACCAGGCGAAAAGCGGTACGAGCCGGGTCGGCTGTAGCAAGCGTCACGAAGAAGCCCGCTGCGCGGCCGGCTGCGGGGTCATTCTCGTCCATGCTGGTCCAGAACGCGGGCCGGTACACCGGGTCGCTGAACGTGATGACAGGACGCTCGAGCTGTTCGGTCTTCAGCAGAACGACCGGGGCGTACGGCCGCTGGCGCTCCAGCCCCGCCAGCCATAACCATGGGCCGCAGCCCGCGAGCGGCAGAACGAACGGCAGCGCTGCGACCAGGCCGGTCAAGACCGGAACGAGCCGAGCGCGGTCAAGGAGCGGGCAATCGTCCGTCCCGGCCAAGGGCGTACGCCGCCAGAGCTTATTCAACAATCTCAAGCACACGCTGAACCTCGGCGATCGTTCCCACCTGGCACGTGACGGTAAGGTCTGTGCGGACAGCCAGTTCGAGGCGCGAAGTCACTCCGGGGGTGGTGATCCGGTCGAAGTCGGCGTTCTCCAGCCGACCGCCCTGAAACAGGTGGTAGGTGACGCCGTTCTCGCCGATCCAGACGGGACACGGCCCGTTCCGGTCAATGACCGCCGCCGTTCCGCTCAGAATGAACGGCTCCCCCTTGACAAACAGGGTGTTCTCTCCAGGGATGTTCACTGTACACCCCCCGAACACGGCCAACGCCACGGCGGCCAGCGAGATATACATGCGTGGAAACACCGCACACCTCCATGCGCTCGCAGCGCGACGAGACACGCCAGACCACCACACCCGACACGTGTCAACGGTCGGCGCGCCGGCCCGCGCAGACCGCGCTGCGCACGCATTATACCGTAGAGCATGTGGCCCAGTGGATTTGGATCAGAGCAGGTGTGGCGACGAGGCCGGCTTGCGTGCCGAGCCCCCGCTGAGCATCATCGCGGGTCAGCGAGGTGCCAGATGCCGGCGAGGATTCTCGACGGGGCGGCCTATGCCGCCGAAATCCGTGCAGCCGTCACGCGTCAGGTCGCGTGGTTCAACGCGCACCACGGCACGATCAAGCTCTGCGCGATTCTGGTGGGCAGCGACGCCAGCGGCCGGCTGTACGCGGAGTCCCAGCGCAAGTTGAGCGTACAGGTGGGCGTGCAGTACGAGCTGGTGGAGCTGCCGGAGCAGACCACGCAGGCCGAGCTGCTGGCGACCATCGACCGGCTGAACGCCGATCCGAGCGTCACCGGGATCATTCTTCAGTTGCCGCTGCCCGGGCACCTGGAGCCCGCGGTCGCCCAATATCGAATCGACCCGTACAAGGACGTGGAAGGCGTCAACCCGGCGAACATCGGCTGGCTGTTCTATGAGGACCCGATCATCGTGCCGTGCACCGCGCTGGCCGTCGCCGAGTTGATCCGTCGCAGCGGGGTCGTGGTCCGCGGTGCCCACGCGGTCGTCGTGGGTCAAAGCCGCATTGTCGGCCGGCCCATCACCATGTCGTTGTTGACACAGATGGCCACCGTCACCGCCTGCCACATCGCCACGCGCGACCTGGCCGCGCACACGCGACAGGCCGACATACTGGTTGTCGCGATCGGCAAGCCGCAGGCCATTGGACCCGAGCATGTCCGCCCTGGGGCGGTCGTCATCGATGTGGGGATCCACCGGCTCGGCACGCAGGATGCGAACGGCCAGGCAGTTCGACGGACCGTCGGCGATGTGGACTTCGAACGGGTTTCGGAAATCGCCGGGGCGATCACGCCGGTCCCGGGCGGCGTCGGGCCGCTGACAGTCGCCATGCTGTTGCGCAACACGGTCGAAGCGGCCCGCAAGCAGCTTGATCGGCGTCGGTGATGGAGGAGCAGCGCGGGCAGACCGGAAAACTCGCGCTGAAAGGGGTAGGAAGCGCTATCCGCAGCCTCCGCACTCCTCCGTGCGGGTTCCAGAGACGTGCGCGTCTGCCTCAGCGTTCTGAGGCTTTGACGCCGACCCGAGCGTGCTGACATCGCCGTCCCGCATGTGCGCTTTCTCGTACTCCACGATCTTCTGCACGCGGCGGGCGTGGCGGCCGCCCTCGAATTCGGTAGTGAGCCAGCAGCGGACAATCCCCTGCATCAAAGCATCGCCGACCAGATCGGCCGGCAGGCACAGTACGTTGGCGTCGTTGTGACGGCGGGCCATCTGCGCGGTGAGTTCATCATGACACAGGGCCGCCCGCACGCCACGCACCTTGTTTGCCGTGATCGACATCCCGATGCCGCTGCCACAGAAGAGTATGCCGCGCTCACAGCGGCCGCGGGCGACGTCTTCCGCGACGGCGAGGGCCGTGTCCGGGTAGTCGGAAGCCTGCTTGGCATGGACACCCTTGTCGTCCACTTCGAGGCCCATATCCAACAGCAGCGCCTTGATCCGCTCCTTGGCCTCATACCCGCGGTGATCGCTACCAATCGCGATCTTCATCGAGGAACTCCTTGAGGCGCAGCTCCACCGCCCGCTCGATCTGCATGGCACACGCGCGGTACTGTTCCGCCGACCCGCCAATCGGGTCGGGCACCGGACCGTTGGGGTCCAGCAGCCACGCCCGACCGGCCGCCGCCGGCACCAGGTCCAGCACAGCCTCCAGATGCTCCGGCGCCATAGCATATATCTTCTCGGCCCGGTGGACCAACTCGATTGTCAGCGGCTGGGCCCGATGCGGCCGCAGATCGATGCCGCGGCGGGCCATCTCCTCCAGCGCCCCGGACGACGCACCAGACCCGGCGAACGCCGCCGTACCCGCGGAAGTCACCCGATAGCCGGCCGCCTCCAGGGCCTCGACCGGGGATCCCAGGCGCGCGGCCAAACCGTGACGGAACAGGTACTCCGCCATCGGGGAACGGCACGAGTTTCCCGTGCAGACAAAGAGGATCTCGCTGCACGCCAGTCGCTCGATCGTCCGCGGCTCGATCGCCCCCGCCCGCTGGACTCGCCAGCGGTCGCCGCGCACCTCCACGATCGTCGAAGCCGTCTGGTAGCGCGTCGGGCCCCCGTCGATCGCATACTCCACCAATCCGTCCAAGTCCCGCAGCGCCTGGTGCACGTCCAGCGGGGGCGGCGCCCCCCTGCGATTCGCACTGCTGGCCACGACCGGGACGCCGGCCTCGCTCAAGAGCCTCATCGCCACCGGGTGATCCGGGCACCGCAGCCCGACCGTGCCATCGCTGTAAATCTCGCGGAGCTGCTCCGGGGTACACACCCGAGCAATCTCGGCCCGATCGGGGCTGGGCTCCTCGCATATGAGCGTCAGCGGCCCCGGCCACGCTTTCCGCGCCAGCCGACGTACCAGAGGTGACGGGTTGCTCAGGTACCGCCGCGCTTCCTCTCGCTTTCCCAGGTGGACGGTGAACGGCTGCGCCGCGCCGCGGCCTTTCACGTCCCGCAGACGCGCCATGGCCGCGGAGTCCGCCGCGCTTGCGGCCACGCCGTAGACAGTCTCCGTCGGGAAAATGACAAGCGCGCCGGCGCGCAAGGCCGCGGCGACCTCAGAGATGGCCCGTGCGTAAGAGTTTGCTTCGCCGGTACTTATTACCGCTGTGGTCATGAACGAGCTCTGCTGGCCGGATGATTCTCGGCGCGTGCTGCAAGGCTGTCAACCGTGGGTCGCACCGCCCGAGCCCCGCACGCAAGCGCCCGGCGCAGAGCGACCTTGCCACCGAGCTGCGAACCAGGTAGGATTCAAGTCTTTGCGGCGGAAGCGCCGCACGGAGCACGCTATGGATATCAAGCCCGGCTCAATGGTTACGATCGAAATCACCGCCACGCCCGCTACAGCGGCCGCGTGCAAAACCCTGACCCGCGTGTGTCGCAAAGACCCAGCCGTACAACGCCGACAGCGACAGCAGGACCGCAAGCGACCATCCTGGCAAACGTGGCGTCGTGGCGGGCGCTACTGGCATCACCAGATGAAGAGCGCTCCGGGCGTGGCACTGAAGCCGGGGCAGCGCTATTCAGTCTTCGCGAGCGTTGATGTCCTCCGCGACCTGGAGAGCATCGCACGCTGGGTGAAGGTAACGCCCGCATAGGAGCGTAGGACCGGGTTCTTTGAACGTCGCGGTCTTGGCCCGGAGCGCCCGGACCAAGGCCGCGGTTCTTTCCCCGCCCGCCAATCATCAAGCGATCGTCAGTCGGACTCAGGGGCGAGGGTCACGGCTGACGTCGCAGTGAAATCATCCAGCGACGCAGACCGCACGCCGTCGGGCGTCACCGCGTACGCCGTCTGGCCGATGAACGCGCCGCGGCGCCAGTCTCCCCACCACCAGTCGTACCCGCTCGCCGCGCTGCTTACCGCATTTATGCGTCCCAGCTCCGTAAAGCCCTGCTGCGGATCGACCCGGAAGACAACCACACCGTCGAAGGCCGCGTCGCCATACTCCCACGGAATATCGTTCAGCGTGGTCAACTTCATGGGCACCGCCAGCAGATTGCTGTCCGGCATGAAGGTGAACGCCTTGTGCGTGTAGAGCACGTCGGACTCGCTGCCGCGCCCGCCGAACTGAATCTGCTGAACAACCCGCGGGTTGGACCAGTCGGCGACGTCGAAGAGCGACAGTTGAAGGCCCTGATACCAGTCGAAATCGTTGTCGTTGATGACCCACTTTCCGACGCCGATCAGGTGCTTATCACCGAGCGGGTGCAGGTAGTCACTGAAACCGGGCATGGTCAGCTCGGCGACAACGCGCGGGTTGGTCGGGTCGGTCAGGTCGAGGATGAACAACGGGTCGATTCTTCGGAATGTGACGAGGAAGCCGTGGTCGCCCAGGAAGCGCGAAGAATGGACGGTCTCGCCGGGCGCGATGTTCTCGACCTTGCCGACTACCTCCAGGTTTCCGTCCACTTCGCCCAGCACGTAGACACCCGCATATTGCTCCAAGCTCCTGGCACTCACCACATCGCCGTCCAGGGAGGTGGACCAGCGGCTGACCTCGGTGGCGATGCGGAGATAGCCCTCGTGTTCGCCGAGCGAAAACTGATTGATGGGCCGGCCCGGCACCGCCCCGCTGGCCGCGTATTCGGCTACCCCGTCCGCGTTGTATTTGAGCTTGTGAATGATGGTCCGCGGCCCTTCGTCGGCGTCACCGGCACCCCAGCCCGTGCCGGTCAGGTACAGCGCCTCGGTCGTTGCGTAGATCGTGCCTGCCTCCGCCATCACCGCCGTAGCCCCTACCACCCGCGACACGTCCGACGCGTCGAGCGTCACCACCGCCGTCGTGTAGTACCCGTCCGGCGACTCGGGGCGGTACCAGTTTTCCACCGGCACAAGGACGGCCTCCGTCCCCGCACTGCGCGTGCGCGGCAACACGTCGTCCAGCGTCAATAGAGCGATGCCGAGGGGTCCCGGCGGCATTGGCGGCACGAACGTGAGAATGAGGATGAGTCGGCCATTCGTGAGGCGCGACGATACAAGGACGCCGTCCAGCTCACGCTCCGTGACCACACGCGGCGACCGCGGGTCACTCACGTCGATGGCGGCAACACGGACCGTCGCCCGTGCATCGTAGGGCGGCCAGATCATGATCTCGGCCCCGTCGCGCAGCCCCGGTGCGGCTGAGTCGCCATACTGCTGCATCAGGACAATCGCCTGACCGCCGTTGAGATACAGAGAGTCGATCGGGGCTCCGAGGTCGAGCCTGGCCAACTCTTCCATCTCTGCGGCCGGTGAAGCGCGGACGATCCGCAGCGACCGACCCTTGCCGATATAGAAGTTGACCCCGTCAGACTTGAACACGTCGCTTTCGTCGACGCCGGTCTCCTGGAGATTGGTGGTAGAGTAGGTGGCGCCTTCGCTATCGCCGGTCTCGGCCCCGTTCGCCGAAGCCGCCGGCGCGCCGCCGAGCAGCCCCAGCACCCCGCCAAGGCCGCGGAAGCCGAAACCCGCGCCGGCGTTGCGTGCCATCGCCTGCTGGCGGAGGTAAGTGAGCAACTCGGGCCCGGAGTTGAAGCGGCGGAGTCGCACGCCTCCCGTCTCGTTGGTAGTCGGCGGGAGGAGATTCCACGCGGGGCACCCCCCCAGAGACAGCAGACAAATTCCGCTCGCGGCGAGCCACAACAGGTTTCGTGAGCGCAAGATCGATCGCATGGTGTTTACTCCGTATTCGTCGGCATGCCATCACGAGGCGCGGCACACGCCCACGAGCGCGACAACTCCGCGGTTACTGCTGTGCCGCCTGACCAAGCGGTCGCCCGAAAAGCAAAGGGCGTCCTGTCCGCTCATAGTTTACGGCAAGTCTATGTGTCCTGCATGAGCGTGTTTCGTGCGCGCTCACGTGGCAAGCGTCCTATAATATCGTACCTGGTTAGCTATTCAGGAGGTAGTAGAGCCGTGGTTCTGGGGCTGAAGTCCGATTTGCCGCGCTGGGAAACTCGATGTACAATTTCTGTCGGACGCCGCTTGCCAAACCATGCGGGCGTGCTATTATACGGGGCCCCTGTGGGGCTGGTCTTTGACAACTGAACAGTGGACGAAGCCGAGAGAGTGTGACGGCCCGTAGCCCCCTGCGCAAGCGGGGCGACGTGCCGGAGATGACATGGAGCCCGGCCGGTGGCACGGTGTGTCTGCCGGGTCGGGCAGGTCAGCACTCTCGTGCGCAGCGAGGTGTTGAGCCTCTCAAGACGAAGATGGCAGCCTACGGGCTGAGATCGTCGGATTTCCTTGAAGAGTTTGATCCTGGCTCAGAACGAACGCTGGCGGCATGGCTAAGACATGCAAGTCGTACGGACCGGAGTAGCAATATTCCGGTTAGTGGCGGAAGGGTGAGTAATGCATGGGTAACGTACCCTGGACACGGGGATAACAGCGGGCGCAAGCCCTTTAGCGAAAGTGCTGCTAATACCCGATGACGTCACCGGGTCGCCTGACCGGGTGACCAAAGCTGGGGACCGCAAGGCCTGGCGGTCTGGGAGCGGCCCATGTCCTATCAGCTTGTTGGTGAGGTAACGGCTCACCAAGGCTGCGACGGGTAGCCGGACTGAGAGGTCGGCCGGCCACATCGGGACTGAGACACTGCCCGGACACCTACGGGTGGCTGCAGTAACGAATCTTGGGCAATGGGCGCAAGCCTGACCCAGCAATGCCGCGTGCAGGAGGAAGCCCTTCGGGGTGTAAACTGCTGTCAGGGGTTCGCAAGCAAAGGGGCCGAACAAGCCCCGGCGTTGAGCAGCCCCAGAGGAAGCCTCGACTAACTCTGTGCCAGCAGTCGCGGTAAGACAGAGGAGGCAAGCGTTGTTCGGATTCACTGGGCTTAAAGCGCGTGTAGGCGGCCCGGCAAGTGTCGTGTGAAATCCCACGGCTCAACCGTGGAACGGCACGGCAAACTGCCGGGCTTGAGGTCGGTAGGGGTGCCTGGAACTCCAGGTGGAGCGGTGAAATGCGTAGATATCTGGAGGAACGCCGGAGGCGAAAGCGGGGCACTGGGCCGATGCTGACGCTGAGACGCGAAAGCGTGGGGAGCAAACAGGATTAGATACCCTGGTAGTCCACGCCGTAAACGATGCACACTAGACGTCGGGATCTCTGACGGTTTCGGCGTTGTAGTAAAAACACTAAGTGTGCCGCCTGGGGAGTACGGCCGCAAGGCTAAAACTCAAAGGAATTGACGGGGGCTCACACAAGCGGTGGAGCATGTGGCTTAATTCGAAGCAACGCGAAGAACCTTACCCAGGTTTGACATGCACGGATGCAAACGGGTAATGCCGGGCGCTGCCCTTCGGGGTGAAACGTGCACAGGTGTTGCATGGCTGTCGTCAGCTCGTGCTGTGAAGTGTCGGGTTAAGTCCCTTAACGAGCGAAACCCCTGTCGCTAGTTGCCAGCGGGTCATGCCGGGGACTCTAGCGAGACTGCCGGCGTCAAGCCGGAGGAAGGTGGGGACGACGTCAAGTCATCATGGCCTTTATGCCTGGGGACGCACACGTGCTACAATGGGCGGGACAGAGCGATGCAATACCGCGAGGTGGAGCAAATCGCAAAAAACCGCCCCCAGTTCAGATTGGAGTCTGCAATTCGACTCCATGAAGTCGGAATCGCTAGTAATCGCGCATCAGCCACGGCGCGGTGAATGTGTTCCTGAGCCTTGTACACACCGCCCGTCAAGTCATGGGAGCTGGTAGTACCCGAAGTCCGCTTAGCCAACCGCAAGGAGGCGGCGGCCGACGGTAAGACCGGTGACTGGGACTAAGTCGTAACAAGGTAGCCGTAGGAGAACCTGCGGCTGGATCACCTCCTTTCTAGCGGATACCTAGAACGGCCCCCCTCCCGGGGTCGGCCGGTTCAGGTCAGCACACTCTCGGAAGGCCCCAACGGGCCGACCGTGTGGCGGAGCGATCCGCCCGCCGACTTCGTCCGCTGTTCTTCTTTTTTTGCGCCCCGTCTGCCGCACGCCCGGTCAGTGACCGACCGAGCCCCGTCGGACGCGGCCGGAACACGCCACGGCCTCCACCCCCGCCAGACGCCCCACGGCCGCCAGAAACTCGTCCACCGGCTGAACCTGCGCATCCGCCCGGCCACGCACCAGCGCCACGGCGCCGTCCGGCAGCGCGATCTCGAAGTACACCGGGCAAGGACCAGAATGTTTGCGACACAGATCGCGGAGGCGCGGCAGCGTCTGCTCGGCGGCGGGGCCGCTGCGGAGCCGGATGACGACTTCGCGCGCGTACTCACGCCGCGCCTGGTCCACGGGAACCACTCGCGCCGTGCGAATCGACGGCTCTTCGCGCCGCCGATCGACGGCTCCTTCGACAAATACGATCGCGTCGGGCTTGAGTACGGGGAAACTGATCGCCTGCTCGTCCGGAAAAACGAGTGCGTCCACCGAGCCGGCGAAATCCTCGATCGTTGCAATCACCAGCTTCTTTCCGGCCGACCGCCCCGTCCGGATGGGCACCGACCGCACGCGCGACACCAAGCCGCCCAGGACCACTTGGGTCCCGTCCGGCAATTGGGCGAGCCCGGCGGTGTCGCAGGTGCTGAACCGTCGAATCAACTCCTCGTACTGCGTCAGCGGGTGCTTGGTGATATAGAAGCCGAGGGTGGCCTTCTCGTAGGCCAGCATCTCAGCGTCGCTCCACTCTTCCGTTCCGATCGGCGGCGGCTGGGGCGCGACGGACGCGCCAAACTCGCCGAACATGCTGAGCTGCCCGGCGCGTCGGTCGCGTTGCGCCTCCTGCCCGAGCTCCATGGCTTTCTCAAGCACGTTCATCAGCGCGCGGCGCATCGCCCCGGTGCTGTCGAACGCCCCGGCCTTGATCAGGGCCTCGAGCGTCGCGCGGTTGACGGCCGCAAGGTCCACGCGTTCGCAGAAATCGTAAATGTCGCGGAAGCGGCCCCCCTGCCGCCGGGCGTCGAGAATGGCCTGAACGGCCTTGTGACCGACGCCGCTGATGGCCGCCAGCCCGAAGCAGATGTAGCCGGCCGGGGCGGCGCGATCCGTCGGCGCGGCGGTGACGCGCCTGGCCGACGGACCGGCGGAGGCCAGCACCGCCGGCTGCGCAGCACGCCGCGGATACACGACGGTGAACGCCTCGTCGCTTTCGTTAACATCGGGCGGCAGGACCTGAATGCCCATGCGGCGGCACTCGTCGATGTACTCGGCGACCTTCTCCGCGTTGCCGCTCTCATAGGTCAGCAGCGCGGCCATGAATTCCACCGGGTAGTACGTTTTGAGCCACGCGGTCTGGAAGGCCACCAAGGCGTACCCGGCCGAGTGAGCCTTGTTGAAGGCGTATCCGCCGAATTTCAGGATGTCTTCAAAGATCTGCTCCGCGACCGGGCGCGCCAGGCCATTGGCGACCGCCCCCTGGAGGAAGGGCTCGCGCTCGGCTTCGATCATGCTGGTTTTCTTCTTGGAGATCGCCTTGGCGAGCCGGAAGGCCCGGCGCAGGGGCACGTTGCCCAGTCGGTGTACAAGCCGGGAGACCTGCTCCTGATAGACCATGATGCCGTAGGTCTCCGCCAGCACGTCCGTGATGATGGGGTGCGGCGCACTCCAGGTCCGCCGGGCGTGCTTGCGGGCGATGTAGTCATCGATGTACTCCATGGGGCCCGGCCGGAAAAGCGCATTGGCGGCGATCAGATCCTCGATCCGGTTGGGCTTCATTTTCATGAGCACGTCGCGCATGCCGCCCGACTCGAACTGGAAGACGCCCCGTGTCTCGCCGCGGGCCAGCAGGGCATAGACGCGCTGGTCCGTGAGGTCCAGCTTCTCCAGGTCGATCGTAACGCCGTGATGCTTCTCAATCAGCTTCTTGGCCAGATGGATCTGCGAGAGCGTGCGCAACCCGAGCAGATCCATTTTCAGCAGTCCGACCTTCTCGACGGTCGGGCCCTCGAACTGGGTCGTCACGTCCCGCGAGTCCGGCGGCTTGTGCAGCGGGATCAACGTGTCCAGAGGAACATCCGCGATCACGATGCCGGCCGCATGGACCGAGGCGTGTCGGGCAAGCCCCTCCAGTCGCCGGCCGATGTCGAGCACCTTGCGGATGGTCGGCTGCTCTTCGTACAGACGCCGCAGCTCGGGCTCGCGCTCCAGCGCCTTGTCGATGGTCATCTTGAGTTCTTCGGGCACGAGCTTGGCCACGCGGTCCGCCTCGGCCAGAGGCACATCCAGCGCCCGGCAGATGTCGCGGATGGCCGCCCGGGCTTTGAGCCGTCCAAACGTGATGATCTGCGCCACGTGCCCGTACTTCTGCCGGACATACTCGATGACCTCCCCTCGTCGGTCCTGACACACATCGACGTCAATGTCCGGCATCTCGTCGCGCTCCGGATCCATGAAGCGCTCGAAGTACAGACCATAGCGCAAGGGATCGACCGCGCTGATGCCCAGACAATAGCCGACGACAGTGCTGCACCCGCTGCCGCGCGCCACGGCGGGGATGTCGTTTTCGTGCGCGTACCGCACCACGTCCCAGACGATCAGGAAGTAGCTGCTGAAGCCCTTGGTGGCGATGACCTCCAGCTCGTAGTCGATCCGCTCACGCAGCTCCGCCGTCACTTCCCCGTACCGCCGGGCCGCCCCCGCGTACACCAGCTCGCGCAGATACTCGTCCGCGGTCTTGTTTTCCGGCGGCGTAAACTTCGGCGCATAGCGGCGTGAGAAGTCCAGTTCGAGATCGCACAGGTCGGCTACGCGGAGAGTGTTGGCGAGCGCTTCGGGGAACTGCCCCAGCGCGGCCGCCATCTCGGCGGGCGACTTCAGGTAGAACTGGTCCGACTCGAAGCGGAAGCGCTTGTCATCCTGGACGCGGGAGCGGGTCGAGATGCAGCACAGGACATCGTGAGCCTCGACGTCCCCGTGCGTCAGGTAGTGCACGTCGTTGGTCGCGATCACCCCGACGCCGAGTCGCCGAGCCAGCGCGACCAGCTCGGGGTTGATCTCGCGTTGCTGTGGCAGCCCGTGGTCCTGCAATTCGAGAAAAAAGCGATCGGGTCCGAAGATGGCCAGGTACTCTTCGGCCGCCGCCCGGGCCGCCGCGACGTCGTGCCGACACAGCGCCGTGGGGATCTCGCCACCCAGACAGGTGCTGGTGCAGATCAAACCGGCGGAAAACTCGCGCAACGTCTCTTTGTCGATGCGCGGCTTATAGTAAAAGCCCTCCAGATACCCGATGGTGGCGAGCCTCACCAGGTTCCGATAGCCGGTCAGATTCTGGGCGAGCAGGAGAAGATGATAGCTCGCCTCGGCCAATCCGCGAGCTTCTCGATCCCGACGGTCGCCCGGCGCCATGTACACCTCGCAACCGATGATCGGCTTCACCCCCGCGGCCTTGGCTGCTGTGTAGAACTCAATGGCACCGAAGAGGTTACCGTGGTCTGTGACCGCCACGGCCGACATGCCCATCCGCCGACAGGCATCAACCAGGTCCTTCACGCGGCAGGCCCCATCCAGCAGTGAGTACTCGGTATGAACGTGGAGATGTACGAAATCCTGCGGCGGCGAATTCACCATCGGTCGCATGCCTCCCGCGGGCATGACCCTCCGGAACGCTGGACCTGATCCTACGGTCAGCCGCTCGGCTGGGCAACCGGCAAGAGCCAAGCGGCTATCGCACACTGGCGCCGGTGGTGACAGGTCGCCGGCACGCCGCCCGCCAAGCGAACAGGCTGCCTTTTCACGCGGACCTCGGGTCTACCAGTGTCTGGGATGATGCTGCCGCCATTGTAAGAATAGTCTTACACCCCCATAGGAGTATGGCCTAAGTCGGCACGCTGGCCGGCTATGTTCCCCGTTTTTCTCGAAGTTTGGCGCATGCGTGGCCGATTCAAACCACGTGCCGCGTCGATCCGGCGCGCCACAGGCGAACATGCGAAATCGGCAGTAGCTCGCGATACCTCAGACGCGCACACAGAAGGTCGCGCAAGTTTGCATGCGCGTGGCACAAGTTCGCCAGCGAAGCCGGATACCTCAGGAGACGCTGCGATGACACTGGGTAAGAAAATCGTACTTTCAAAGTTTATTGTTGTGATTGTATGTCTGGCAGTTACGATCGCGCTTGCTTTGTGGCAGGCAGCGGCCGGGATCTCGAAAACCACCGCGTACGCCCGTACGGCCTTCGAAGACAACACCCGGCTCGCGCGAGACGCGCTGCTGGAAACCGGCAAAGCGGATTTGATGCACCAGGCCCAGGTTGTCCACGCCATGTGCGCGGCCCAGCAGGAAGTCCTTGAACAAAACGTCCGCAACGGCCTGAAAGTCGCCCACGACCGCCTCCAGCAGGCTGGCGGACTGACCCTTGGTACCGACACCGTCACCTGGCACGCCGCCAACCAGTTCACCGGCGAAACCACCACCGTCAACCTGCCTAGCTTGCTGATAGGCGGCACGGCTCTCACTCAGAATCCCGACCCGCAGGTGCCCAGCCCCATTGTCGATGACGTCCAGCAGCTCGTCGGCGCCACCTGCACGCTATTCCAACGCATCAACCCCGCCGGCGACATGCTCCGCGTCTGCACCAGCGTCCGCGGCGCCGACGGCCAACGCGCTATCGGAACCTACATCCCCGCCAAAGAGCCCGATGGAACCCCCAACCCGGTCGTGGCCGCCGTCCTCGCGGGCCAGACCTACACCGGCCGCGCTTTCGTCGTCGACCGCTGGTACATCACCGCCTACGAACCGCTCAAGAACGCGGCCGGCGAGATCATCGGCATGCTCTACGCGGGCGTGCCCCAGGAGAGCGCCCAATCCCTCCGCCAGGCCATCATGTCCATCCGCGTCGGCAAGACCGGGTATGTCTACGTACTGAACGCCAAGGGCAAGGACCGCGGCAAGTACGTGATCTCCTATCAGGGCAAACGCGACGGCGAGAACATCTGGGACACCCGCGACGCGGACGGCAAGTACATGATCCGCGAGATCTGCGAGAAGGCCGTCACCCTCAAGCCCGGCGAGGTGGGTGAGATCGCCTACAACTGGAAGAACGCCGAGGACCCGGCGCCGCGGGAGAAGATCGTCAAGTACACCTACTTCGCGCCGTGGGACTGGGTCATCGGCGTCGGCGCATAAAGCGACGACTACTTCGACGCCGTCAACGAAATCGACAAGCAGGCGCAGCAGGCCCTGGCCGCCGCGGAGCAGGTCCAGCGCAATTCGCAGGCCAGCGTGGCAGCATGGTGCGGTGGCGCTGGCGTCGGCACGTTGGTCCTGGCCTTCGTGATCGCGACGCTCATCACGCGCAGCATTACCCGGCCGATCAACCGCGTCGTGGCTCAGCTCAATGAGGGCGCCGACCAGGCCCGCGAGGCGGCCGGTCAGGTCGCACACGCGGCCCAGCAGCTTGCGGCCAGCGCGAGCGAGCAAGCCTCGTCACTGGAGGAAACGTCCAGCGCGCTCGAACAGATGGCCGCGATGACCCGCACCAACGCGGATCACGCGCAGCAGGCCAACGGCCTGGCCGACCAGGCCCGCGCCAAGGCCGGCGACAGCACCAAGACCATGAACGATCTCAACCACGCCATGAGCGCCATCAACGAGTCCGCCAGCAAGATCAGCAAGATCATCAAGGTCATCGAGGAGATCGCCTTCCAGACCAACCTGCTGGCCCTCAACGCCGCCGTCGAGGCCGCCCGCGCCGGCGAGCACGGCAAGGGGTTCGCCGTCGTGGCCGAAGAGGTGCGCAACCTCGCCCAGCGCTGCGCCGGCGCCGCCAAGGACACCACCAGCCTGATCGAAGACTCCGTCAATCGCGCCCGCGAGGGCACCACGGTCGCTCAGACCGCCGCCCAAGCCCTGGAAGGCATCGCCAACGACGTCACCCAGGTGGCCGACCTGCTGGCCGGCATCAGCCGGGCGTCCCAGGAACAGGCCCAGGGCGTGGAGCAGATCAATACCGCCGTCGCCCAGGTGGACAAGATCACGCAGCAGAATGCGGCCGGCGCCGAGGAATCCGCCGCCGCCGCCGAGCAGCTCAACGCCCAGGCCGAGTCCGTCAAGAGTCTCGTCCGCGACCTCGCCGCCATCGTCGGGACGAGCACAACAACCGTGGCAAACCCCGCAGAGCCCGCACCCCAAGCTACGCAGCCGTCCGTCTAGCGCCCCCAGCGCTCGCCGTCGCACAACCGTGCCTGCGGCCACGCCGATACACAGTCGGCGTGGCCGCGGGTCTTATCTACCGGATCGCGGCGGACGGCGAAGCAACTCGGACCGCACGGCCGCCAGCAGTTCTTCCGGCTCGCTCATCCGCCCTGGACCGACCTCGCCGCACGCCAGCCAGCCTTCCTGCGGGCCGACCAGAAGATAGCCGTGCTCACGCAGGAACGCGACGTTCCGCTGCACCGCCGGGTGCCGCCACATGCGGGCGTTCATAGCGGGCGCGAGCAGCACCGGGCCGTCCGCAGCCAACAGGAGTGTGCTGACGAGGTCGTCAGCGATGCCGTGCGCAAGCTTCCCCAGGATGTTCGCGGTCGCCGGGGCGACCAGAACCAGATCGGCAACCTCCGTCGGTCGCAGATGCGGCATCGCGTCCGACTCGTCCGCCGGCCACAGGGACGTCAACACCGGGCGCCCGGTCAGAGCCCGAAACGTCGTGGGCCCGACGAAGTGGCGAGCGTGCCGGGTCATCGCCACGGTCACGCCGCAACCGGCCTGCACCAGTTGCGAGACGAGCTGCGCCACTTTGAAAGCAGCGATCCCCCCTGTGACGCAGACCAACAGTTCGTAGCCGCTCAGCTCCCGGGCGGCCGGCATGTTGGCGGCATCCCGGACCCCGGGCGCGTCATCGCTGTTCGCGCTTGGGTGGGGCAAGGTTTGAGGCCTCGTAGTCGATGCCGATCTTATCCTGAAGGATTTCCTCGATCACAACCTCCATGGGGGTCTTGCCGGTTGGATCGACCAGGGGGCGTGCCCCGCGCATAAGCTCCAGCCAGCGCCGCTGGATCAACGCGGTGAGTTTGAACCGTCCCCCGACCTTGTCGATAATGTCATCGTTCCGCAGTGCTTCGATCATCATCGCGTCTCTTGGTCGATAATCTCAAGGACCCGCTGCACCGAATCCTCCAGTATATCGTTCGTGATGAAGTATGGGTAGCACCCGCTGGCCTGGGCGGCGGCAATCTCCCCGTCTGCCTTGGCCAACCGCTGCCGCTGGAGCTCTTCGGATTCCGTCTTGCGCCCCTCCAGCCGCGCCTTCAGCGTCTCCATCGTCGGCGGAAGCACAAAGATGCGGATCGACTCCGGCATACGTCGGGCCACCTGCACACCGCCCTGATAGTCGATTTCCATGATCATTACCTGACCCGCCGCCAGCGCTTCCGTGACCGGCGCCCGCGGGGTGCCGTACCAGTGCCCCAGGTATTGGGCGTACTCGAGCAGCTCGTCCCGCTCCACCATTCGCCGAAACTCCTCCGGCGAGATGAAGTGGTACTCCCGCCCGTCCACCTCGTTACCGCGCGGCGGACGGGTGGTCACGGAGACCGACCACCGGCTGTTGGGGATACGTCGCAGCAGCTCATTGCAGATGGACGTCTTGCCGGCTCCCGAGGGCCCGCTGATTACGACCAAGGCACCGCGCGGTTTGTCAGTCATGGCGAAGGATTATGCTGCCCCGCCGCGCGTTTTTCCACTACCGCCAGCGACGTAGCGCGGCGGTGGCCGGCCTAGCGCGCGGTGGCGGGCTCGGTCGCCGATCGTCGGGAAGCTTCGGAAAGACGATACCCGACCCTAGCATCAGCAGGGGTTCTGCCCGCCGGTGCAACGTCGGCCGACGTCGCGGACGCCGTGATTCCTTACGGGCACGTCGTCCCGATCAGCGCCACAAAGGCATCGATGTCGGCGAAGCTGACGTCGCCGTCGCCGTTACAGTCCGCATTCAGCCATGGGCAGGGCCAGTGCGTCCACGCGGACTCGCCCGACAATGCCTCGACGAACCGGTCGATGTCCGCAAAGGTGATCTCACCGTCGCAGTTCGTGTCACCGGGCGTCAATTGACCAACGACCGTCAGCGCTAGTCCGGGCGGATACGTCACCGCCTGCGGATTGCCATTGGAATCGGTCCGGCCCACTTTCAGGCCGTGCGGCGTGCTTAGCGCGAAGCCGGCCTCGTTGGACGGCGCCAGCGTCACCGTCGTCGTGCCGCTCCCAATCGCCCGCAGTTGGATTCGGTACAGGTCGGCCGCCGACCCGAGTCCCTGGCTGAAGCTGGTCGTGTGGCCGTTGATCCGCCGCAGTCCCAGATCACCCGACAGCCCCTGCGGCGACTCGAGCGCCGCTCGCGTCTTCGCGAAGGCCCCCAGAGCCGTAATCGTCTCGACCCGCGCGACGCCCGCGGTGCTTAGAGTCACGTCGTGCACGAACTGCATGATGCCGTTCTGCTGCTGCGGCAGGGTGTTCGCGCCCGTCACCACCTGAGCGCGTACGGTCAATTCGACGACGTCGCCGGCCACCAACCCGTCCAGCGGCCGGCCGCTCGGCACCACCGCCGTCCACGTCACCGCGCAGGTCACCCCGGTGTTGGGGTTCAGGTAGACGCCGGTCGCGGCGGGCGTCGTGCTGTCGTACCGCCGACCAACGATTCGTCCGTCCGTGTTTCCCTGGAAGTTCAGCACCCATTGCAGGTCGCTGGGCTCCACGCCGTTGTCGCCGGTGGCGTCTACGTCCCACGGTCGGGTCTGCGTGGCCGGATCGCCGTCGTTCCCGGCCGGCGCACCGGCGTACGCGTTGCTGAAGATCCAATCGGGTTCGCCGAAGACGGCCGCGACCTTCGCGAGGTCATCCGCATCGCAGTCGCCGTCGCGATCGGCGTCGCCCGGGATATACGCCACCGCAAGCGGATTGATGCGCCCGGCCATGATCTGATAGGTGAAGGGTGCCGCGAAGTTGTAGTCCGGCGCCTGGCCGTCGGCCAGCCACAGCGGGACGTTCGTCAGATACGGCTGAATCGCATCCGGGTTGCTATTTGGACTGTTGTCGAGGAAAAACTGCGGGTTGCCGCCCTGCCCACCGCTGCCGACCACGCTCTCGCCGCGGATCCACTGCTCGGTGGCGGTATCCTGCCAGTTCATTCCGTTCGGACCAGCGCCCGTCGCGCCCGGCGCTGGCAGCCAGCCGGGGCCCTTCGTGCGGTAATCCACCCGGATCAGAACGTCCGGGTTGAAGCCCTGTGGGTCGTCCAACGCATGGACGCGCCGCGGCGGCAGCCCCGGGACCGGGCTGTCGAGGTCGACCTGCCGTGCGTCCACGTCGTATTCCCAGCCGCGGTCGTCCTCGTAGCTCACCTCGTCCACGACCTCGAGGTCGTCAAGCAGATCGCCCGGCGTGCTCGCGCCGACAAAGTCGAGCGTATTTCCGCCGTCGATTCCGTTCGGCTGGCCCTCGTCCAGCGCCCCGTCGCCGTACTGATCCACGAGCTGATTGGTCTGCGGGTCCAACACCGGCGTGAACAGCTCGTCGTCCGGAATAATGTCCTTGCCCCATCGCAGCCCCGCCGGATTCGTCGGGTCCGCCTGTGTCTGTCCGGGCCGGCGCCGTAGCAGAAGCACCGTGTTGCTGCCGTCGTTGTTCAGCTTGCCCGGCGTGTCGGACCCGCCGTTCCACAGCGTCGTCCACTGCCGGAAGTTCGTGTCCGCCAGCAGCGTCGGATACATCGAGCTTGTACCAATGCCGATGACCAGCAGACCGTTCGGCCCGAGCCGCAACCCGTCCAGACTGAAGAACTCGTCGATCTCCTGTGCCACCGGCCGGGGCGGAATGGACCCCAGCGGGTAGTACTTTGTCAACGCGCCGTTGACCAGCGCAATCGCATATCCGTCGAGGCTGCGGCCCGGCGTCCCGAGCAGCTCGATGAACTCGCGCGTGTCGTCCGCCGAGCTCCCCGGCGGATTGATAAACACCTCGTTGATGAACACGGTCGCCAGCGAAGCCGGCACGGCCGTCAATGTCATCAGCACGAACAGCAGCGTCTGGCGCATGAAAGTCCTCGCGTTGAAACTGAGAAATGGCCGTTGTGATCCAAGCACCCGTAGCCTGGGCAAGCCGGCCAACGAAGGCCCCGAGTGCTTACGAGGTCGAGTCCGCATGGGTCCGGCTATTGCAGCGTCCAGGCATCCGCTGAGCGACGGCCGAGGCTCAGCACGCCGTCGAAGACCGCTCCCTCGTCCAGGTCTTTCTGCCTTGGAAGATCGCCCGAAGTGTCCAGCCCGAACTCGCCGTCACGATCCCGATCTACGAAAACCCGTACATGTCCGTCGGCGAAAAGCACATTGGCGCGGGCGCGATTGTGGTCTTTCTTGCCGAATATCCAACTCCCAAACCCGTGCGCAGGGCCGAAATCGCGCCAGTTCTGCACGCCGAACGGACCGTCCCATGGCCCGTCCGTCATGGTCTTGACCGCCCGCTCTCCGAGCACGCGGTCGTCCAGATCAGTCCGACCGTCGCCCAGCAGCGGCACACGCGCGTCGCCGGCGCGGACGAGTCTTCCGGTCTGCAACGGCCCGCGCGTGGCGCGCACACGCTTCACGTTGTAGTCGTTCTGCGCGGGGTTCCACTCCGTGCGGGCCATGTACCAGGCCTGCGTATAGTTCGTGTTGTAGCCCCGCGCGATCAGGTCGCGCGCCTGTTCCGGGGTGTACGAGTCCGAACCCGCCGCTTGCGCTCCGAGTTTCTGGTTGTAGCGCGCTGGATTGGACGGACAGAGCTGCGTCGCCGGGAACGCCAGCATGCCGTTGACCAGGTCTGCCACCCAGCCGACCCGGTCCACCGGCCCGTCACGCCCGTTGGATACCTCCGGGTCGAACGAGCCGCTGCACAGATAGTCACGCTGCTCGCCGGCGTACGTATGAAATCCCAGGCCGAAGCTCCGCAGCCCCGCTGCGCACTTGGCCTCCTTCGCCTGCTCCCGCGCCCGCCCAAGCGACGGCAACAGAATCGAAAGGAGCAAAGCAATGATGGACACGACCACCAGAAGCTCGATCAGCGTGAACGCTCTCGCCCGTCGCTGCCCGCTCTGCATCCGGACTCTCCGATCAATGTGACGGCCCGTCGGCCGAGCCCGCCGTGCCCGGCCGACGGCCGCCTTCGAACCGACGAACCACTTACCGGCGGCGAACCGCCAGAACGCCCAGCGCAAGCAGGGCCAAAGCGCTCGGCTCAGGGATGTACACGCCCGGATTGCCCACGTCGCCGCCCGTTGACGTGTACGAGCCGAACGTGTCCCCCACCGTCGAGAGCGTCCACTGGTAGACGTCGTTGGCGCCAAGCGCCGCCGGCGTCATCGGGTTGCCGCTGCGGCCCTGTGTGCGAATGGAACCGGAGAAGCTCTGATCGCCGTACGTCAGCCGATCGACGAGCTGGCTGCTCGCGTCGAACAGGTTGATCTCATCGTTGCGGCCGAGGTTGTTCGTGACGCCGCCGAGCACCTTCACCCAGGCGGGCAGGTTCCAAGCGACGCGGAAGTCCGCCGCGCTGGACTCGGTGATGACGACCGACTCGCCCGGCTGGACGACGCCGAACCCGCTCAGGCTGAACACGCCCGGGATCTGGCTGTCGTCATCGTAACTCCAACCCGTCATGTCCACCGGCACTGCCCCGACGTTCGTGAACTCCACGAACTCGCCGTTTTGGCCACTGTACATCCACTCGGTGATCCGCATGCTCGCCTGCGCCGCGCTGCCTAGCGCGCACACCACCGCCACCGCCGCCGTTACGCGATACAGCATCTCTTTTCCTCCTCCGAGAAACGCGAAAAGAAACCTCCAGACAAACAGACTCTCGGGCCCAGACCGCACCACCGATGTCGGACCCGAGCAGTCTTATCCACGCGAGATGTTAAGTTGGCGCTAACTCGGCGCTTGATGAGCGCAAATAAACGCAGAACCCTTGCCGGCCGCGGGCCACCTGCCCAGAATCCCGCCGTCGCTCTACGACCGGGCCCCGCCGGAGGATCAAACGATGTCCGCATGGCGCTTCTTGCTGGCACTCGCTTTTTCGACATCTTCTCAAATTCCGCGGCTGCTGGGCGACCCCTTGCCGTCCCCCTCGGCGACTGAAGGTGTCTCCTCCGGTCCCCGCGCCTTAAAGTTCGTCGCAGCCATTCCCGTCTTCTTCGCCGCCGACCCCGCCTCCGCGGTGGCACCGCCCGTCGCGGTTCGTCAGCTCTGGGCCTCGCACGGCGTCGAATATGCGGAGACGGACTCACTGGCCGCTTGCCGTCTGCGCGACGGCGGCGTACATGTTTTCGCGACGGCCAAGCGCGGCGACCGACTCGACATCTTCGACGCCCGCGACGGCCGCTGGCTACGAAGCGTGGGCCGCACCGGCCGCGGGCCGGGTGAATTCCGCTACCCCAACGGTATCGCCGTGATCGACCCCGCAAGCCGGACGGTCGCTCATGCCCCGCCATCAACGGGCGAAGCCCAGCCTGCCGCTACCGCCGCCGGTGCGCGACCGGTCCTCGTGGTCGTCGAGCGCGACAACCGCCGCGTCCAGGCGCTGGACGCCGAGACGGGCCGCCCCCTCGGCACGTTCGGCGAGTACGACCTCCACCGCCCGTACGGCGTCGCTGTCTCGTATCAGGGCGATGACGTGCACCTGTACGTTACCGATACCCGCGTGCCGCCCGAGCAAACCGTCAAGCAGTTCGCCATGACGCTGGGCGCGGACACAGCCACCGGCCGCCTCGTGCGGAGCTTCGGCGCAGCCGACGGGCCTGGCGCGATCGGCGAAGCCGAGTCGATCGTCGTAGATGATCGCCGCGACCGCGTGTACCTCTGCGACGAGGAGCGCAAGAACGTAAAAATCTACACGCGGAACGGCGACTTCGCCGGCCGGACGATTGCCGACGGCGTTATACGCGGCGACCCGGAGGGCATCGTGTTGTACGAAGGCCCGACGGGACCGTGGTTGATCGTCACCGACCAGCGGCCCGAAGCGACCGTCTGGCACGTGTTCGACGGTGACACGCTCGCGCCGATTGGCCGCTTCACCGGCACGCCGCCGATCGCCAACACGGACGGCATCTGCCTCTGCCCCGGCCCGGTCGGGGCGTGCGCGGCGGGCCTGCTCCTGGCGGTCCACGACGACCGCGAGGTCCGCGCGTACTGTCTCGACGACGTGCGGAAAGCGCTCCCGATCGCCGGCACCACGCCGGCAGATCGGAGTAAGCCGCCCTCGCGGACGCCGTGATTTCTTACGGGCACGTCGTCCCGATCAGCGCCACAAAGGCGTCGATGTCGGCGAAGGTGACGTCGCGATCGCCGGACGAACTGCATGCACTGGCAACGCCAGGAGGACAAGCAGCACCATCCGACAATGCAGCTTCGCGTTCATGGGCCCGTCCTCCCTTGGCCCTGAACCTTGGGCAGTGGAGCCGGAAGTGCGACGTTAAGCACGTCGGCGTCCTCTGCAAGCTTGGCCAGACCCGCCCTGGTCACCCAGCCCGAAAAACAAGGAGTCCGATCGCTCATTTCGATCACGTTGAACTCATGCGCCGACAGGCGCGCCAAGACCCTGTCGTTGAGCGCGCGACCCCTCCTGAATGACTCAACCGTGCGCTCCTCCTGGCCATCCTTGCCGCGCAAGGTCACCCAGACGCGCACCTCGTGCTCCTTCTCAAGCGCCGCTACGACCTGGGGGCTGATCTTGGGCAGTACGCCATTGACCAGATAGCTGCCCTCATGATAGAAGTGCGCCTTGTGCAGGTCGGGATACGGCTTGTCGTCCAGGTCAATCGCCCGGACGTCCTTGTTTTCCGCCAGCTTCTTGAGCCCGGCTTCATTGACGTACCCAATGATTGCTGGGCGATCCGGAAAACGCAGCCAGTAACGGAAGTCCACCGCGGTCAGCTTCGACAAGACCGAGTCCTCAAGCTGCCGGATTGCCGCCCGGTCGGCCGCCGAGTCGCCCTTTCCTTTCGGGCGATACTCAAGATGTACAACCACGTAGACGTAGCCCAGGAACGCTTCCGGCCCCTCGATCTCCACGACATCGATCCAATCGCTCGCCCCCTCCACCCAAGCGCTCGCTGTCTCGAGGTTGTCCTCCAAGTGCTTCTGATACGCCAGCGCCCGGCGCACGTCCGGGTGCACCTTGCCATGCTCCTGGATCCACGTCGGCTCCTCCACGCCCAGCGCGATCCGCTCGCTCACCGGGACCCATCCCCGGTCGCCCCGCTTCTCCACCCGCGCCGGTCGGCTGGCCTGCCCCGCCGGCGTCTGCGCCGGGGCCGTCGAACCGGCACCATCTAGACCCCCAAAAACCAAGCCCGCGGCAAACATCGTTGCCAATCCCATGACCGCTGACCTGCGGGACATGCCTTGGCCTCCAAGAACCGGGTTGAACTGAAGATGCACTGACGCGCTACCCGTGTATACGCGCCAGCGGCCGGCGGGTTACCCTGAAGTGTCCCAATCGGGTGCCGCCCTCCGTCCCCAACTGTGCAGCATCCGACCAAAACCCCGCACGACAACGACGCACCGCACGCGGCGTGGCGAACGCTGACCTATCGCGTTCGCC
>Ga0209162_1001171_pt1 | contig 26704 bp, 20 predicted proteins | sample YNPNPMetaG_FD_187121 | JGI IMG/M metagenome (GOLD analysis project Ga0209162, IMG submission 187121) | Anoxygenic and chlorotrophic microbial mat microbial communities from Yellowstone National Park, USA - YNP NP MetaG (SPAdes) (version 2) ...
TGTGCCTGACCGGGCGTTACAACGTGAGGGAGTACGTCATTGAGCCGCAGGTCCTGGAGCGTGACTGTTTTCGGTGCCAGGTTTTGCAGGGCGCAGCGGAGGAAGTCGGCTCCGTCCACATCATTCAACCCTCATGGCAATGCTGGCCCGCGCGGACGCACCGATACGACGATTTCGGAGTGCCCTCCAGCTTCGTAGACTGGTGTCCGGAGCCCATGTTTCGGCTGCTTGCTTCCGAGCTGCCTCCAACGTTGGCCGCGCGCCTTCAGGGTTTGCCGGTCACGTGGGGGCTGGCCCCGCACGACAATGAGACGGCGCGGGCGCTCGTTATCGACATGCGACTGCTTCAAACGTGGCGGTTCCAGGACGGCGGGTACGGTACTCCGGCTGGTGCAGAGCTACGCCACGCGCAGGAGGCCGCCCGTCAGCCAGGTGAGTAATTTTGCCGCGGGCCGGCTCCACCTGGACTCACCCTCACGTGTGGTCGCGGCCCCGCGCCCGCTGACGACCGGTCTTGCCGGACGCGTGGTTCATGATTGCTATCCGGGCGGCGTGGGCGCGAGCGGGGACGGACGGGCAACTGGCGGGATGCGGACTTTGACCGTTGCGCGTCACGCCAGTAGTCTTAGCCGGGCGAGCCGGCTCGCGGGCGCGCGGCGTCGTGCTCGCCATATGCGAAGGATGCGGGACTGTGAGCGAGCGACCCAAACAGCCAGAGAGGCGCCTCTCTTCGGTCAAGCCCGGGAAGGAACCGTGGACGGAGCAGTGGGCGTCCTTCATCGGGTTCTTCATCTACCTGCTGATTCTCAAGAGCTTCTTCCTGCCGCTGTTCATCATTCCAACCGGATCGATGGCGCAGACGCTGTATGGCGCGCACGCGATGCATACCTGCCCCAACTGCGGAACGGAGTACGCGGTCGGTTGGCAGCAGCCGCAGGACTGGCCTCCCAGCGTCGGCTTTCACCCGCTGACGCAGTGTCCGAACTGCCGTTGGCGAGAGTACACCGGCCCGGAACAGGGGCTGGCCATGCGCCGGCTGCTGCCGGACAGTCGCCTGGAGCAGCCGCTGCGATCGGCGGCGGGGGACCGGATCTTCGTGCACGGCTGGCCGTTTGACCCGCTGTTTGCGGGGCTGGACGAGCTGGGCCCGGCCCGCTGGGACGTCGTCGTGTTCAAAGTGCCCACCGACGGCCAGACGAACTATATCAAGCGTCTGATCGGACTCCCGGGCGAAAAGATCGAGCTGATCGACGGGGACGTCTTCGTCAATGATCGCCTCGAACGCAAGAGCCGTCAGGCACAGCGCTCGCTCTGGTTTCCGTACTACGACCAGAATCACCCGCCGCGCCGACCCGCCGCACAGGCGAACTACTTTCCGCGATGGGTCCCGCTGGCCGGTCAAGGGGCGTGGTCCGGCCTTGAGACGCGCGTGCTGCGCCTGGACAGCCCGGGCGGCGAGCCGGCGATAATCCAGTTCGCCACAGATCCACAGCGGCCCGCGGAGCCCGGACTGATCCAGGACGTGTACGCTTACAACGAGCCCCGCGCCGATATGCCGTGGAATCTCGTCCGCGATGTTCGCATCTCCGCCGAACTCTCCGTCGAGCGCTGGGACCAGGCCGGCTACATTGAGCTCCGGCTGCGTCGCGGCGAGCACAGCTTCGCAGCGCGGCTTTCCGCCGACCGGCGGATCGCGCTTACGCACAGTGTCGAAGGGGATCCGTCCGCGCTGGAGACCTGGGGCGAGTGCGCCGTCGAACCACGGGATCAACCCCTTCACATGGCGTTGGCGCACGTCGATGGCATGGTCGTCGTTGAGCTGAGCGGGCGACCGGCGTTAGAGACAACGCCGCAGCAGTACACGATCACACCGACCGAGGCCGCGCGACGGGGCGTCGAGCGAAAGCCGGTACGCGTTCAGGTGGCCGGTTCCGGCGTCCGAGCGGCGCTGCGCCATGTGCGCATTGACCGCGATGTGTATTACACGTCTGAAACGCGCGGCGCGCTGGGTTATGGTGTGCAGGGGCGACCTATCCAGCTTCAGGCCGACGAGTACTTTGTGCTGGGCGACAACAGCCCGAATAGCTTGGATGCGCGGTTTGCGTTCTCCGGACCGCGCGGCGACCCGGTCGGCCCGCACCTCAAAGAGGCGGCAGCGCGTCCGGAAGGGCCCGGCAGATTCCACCCGGGGACGGTACCACGCAACCAGCTTATTGGGCGGGCGTTCTTCGTGTACTGGCCCGGGTTTCAGCCATTGAGCCCGTGGGGGGCCGACCGGCTGCCGAATCTGCTCCCGGACTTGGGGCGGGTGCGCTGGATTCGATAGGCCAATCTGGATTGGCAAACCGGCGGCGCGCTCAATCAGGGCCCGCCATGCGAGTGGCGGGACGGCCCCGCGCTGGCGTGCGGAGTTCGGATCGGGCGTCGTCGAATTCCGAATGGTCTTTTAGCAACATCGGCGGCTGCGGACGCGCCAGGAGACGAACAGCCGATAGAAGAGTGTGACCTTCCGCTCGTCGTCGCTTTCGGAACGGATTTCGTAGCTTTCTTATTTTCCGGAAGTTACCTACGATGCTTGGGTGGGAGGGTTGCTAAGGGGGTCGCGTCGAATTCTCTTGTCGGGACTTGACAGGCGACGGCGAATGGCCTAATGTACATATGACCATGAGTGAGACAGCCAAGTATTCGCGGCGGCAGTATGAAGCACGAGCGCGGGTCGCGAAGGCTCTGGCGCATCCGAGTCGGTTGCTCATCTTGGATGCTCTCGCCGACGGGGAGAAATGCGTTTGCGAACTGACGGCGCTGGTCAACGCCGACCAGTCCACCGTCTCCAAGCACTTGGCCATCCTGAAACAGGCCGGGATCGTCGAGGACCGCCGGGAGGGACCGAAGACCTATTACCGCCCGCGTATTTGCTGCCTGAAGGCGCTGTGGGACTGCATCCAGAACGTATTGCGTGAGAACCTGAAAGCTCAGCAGGAGGCCTGCGGGGGGTGAGAGGCGCGGAGCCGTGCCCTTTGCGCCCGGCGAGGTCCCGCGGGCTCTGCTGACCGAGGAGCGCACCCGTGCGCGAATGGAAGATAGCGGCCGCGTTTGTTGTCATATTCTTGATCGCGTATTTCCTACCGCTGGCGGACCCTAAGTACAGCACCGCGATCGTGGAGGCGTTCAAGCTGCTTCAGTGGTATGCACGCAACCACACGCTCGCGTGCGTCGTGCCGGCCTTGTTCATCGCCGGCGGGATCATCACCTTTCTGTCGCAGGCGTCGGTGATGCGCTACCTGGGCCCCAAGGCTAACAAGATCGCTGCCTATTCCGTGGCTTCCGTAGCCGGAACCGTGCTGGCGGTCTGCTCGTGCAGCGTCCTGCCGATGTTCGCCGGCATCTGGAAGATGGGTGCGGGGCTGGGGCCGGCCGCGGCCTTTCTCTACTCCGGCCCGGCGATCAACATCCTGGCCATCTTTCTGACGGCGCGCGTGCTCGGACTGGACATCGGCCTGTGGCGCGCCCTTGGTGCCATCGGGTTCGCGTTTCTCGTTGGCCTGGGGATGGCCTTTCTCTTTCGACGGGAAGAGCAGCAGAAACTCGAAGCCGCCATGCTGATGCCCGAGCCGCCGCCGGCGCGGCGCAAGGGGTGGCAGAGCGGTTTGCTGCTGGCCTGCATGATCGGTTTTCTCGTGTTCAGCGACTGGTTCAACCCCGGCGACGCGCTTGTCCGCCGGACGGACGGGACGGAGATCCGGGGCGTTGTGCTTCAGGAAATGCGTGATGAAGTGATGATTCAGGTGCAGCAGTCGGTCGAGGGGATCCGCGCCGGTGAACGGCTGACGCTGCGAAAGGCCGATATCGCCCGCATTGAGGAGGCGCGAAGCTGGGTGATGGATGTGTTCCACGTCCGCTGGTACTTGGCCGGACTGATGTTCCTCGCTGTCGCGGCGATGGTCTGGCGCTGGGTGACCCGCGACGAATTCAAGACCTGGATGGTGAACACGTGGAGCTTCGCCAAATTGCTCATTCCGCTGCTGTTCGGCGGCGTCTTCGTGGTCGGGTTTCTCTCCGCCCTTTTGCCCGATAAACAGATCGGACAGCTTGTCGGGGACAACAGCCTGCGGGCGAATTTCATTGCTTCGGTAATCGGCGCCCTGTTCTATTTCGCCACGCTGACGGAGGTGCCCATTACACAGGCGCTGATGGAACACGGCATGGCGCGCGGTCCGGTCGTCGCACTGCTGCTGGCCGGGCCCGCGCTCTCGCTGCCGAGCATGCTTGTTCTGATTCGCGTCATGGGTGTAAAGAAGACAGCCGCATTCTGCGCGCTGATCGTCGTCATGGCGACCGCCTGTGGAATGATCGCCGGACGATTCGTGTAACCGCTGCCCGGACTGGCGGCAGAAGCCGGAGGTTTTTTATGACGGCGAGTTGTTGTGGTAATAGCGGAGAAACGCTGATTTTCACCTGTGCCGGCGCCGCGTATTGCGGCCAGTTAGCCAATCGTGTCGGCCTCCAGCTTATGCAGCAGGGGGTGGGCGGGCTTTTCTGCATCGCGGCGGTCGCCGCGGGGATCGGCGACAAGACGGAGCGGGCACGCCAGGCCCGGGAGCGGATCGCGCTGGACGGTTGCGAGGACCAGTGTGCCCGGAAGATCCTGGAGAAGGCCGGTCTGGCTGTGGACCGCCATGTCGTGCTGACGGAACTCGGTATCGAGAAGAGTCCGCAGCAGCCCAACATGATCAGTGATGCCCGGAAAGTTGTGGATTTCGTCAGGCAGGGATCGCGTGCGACTCCGCCCGCACCGCGTGGGTGCTGCGGCAGGTCGGCGCCCGGTGAAATGCGTTGAGGGCAGATGCGATGAAGATCGAGATCCTCGGACCCGGTTGCCCCAAGTGCAATCTGCTGGAGGAAACGACGCGCAAGGCGGCGGACAAACTCGGCGTGCAGTATGAACTTGGCCACGTCAAGGACCTGAACAAGATCATGTCCTATGGCGTGATGATGACGCCGGCCCTGGCCATCAATGGAAAGGTTGTCGTGGTCGGCAAGGTGCCCAGCGAGGCCGAGATTACGACCCTGCTGACGAATGCGATGGCGGGCTGAGCGCTGGAGAGGAAGGCAGGCAATGACAAGTGCGATCGCGCCCCGGCCACGGGGTGGCGCTGGGCTGGTGTTGATCTCTTCTCTTGTTTGCGTCGCTTTCCTCCTCGGGTGCGAGCAGAATGGCCAGAGTGCGAAGGACGGCGGCGCGCCGAATACTTCCCGGGCTACCGCGCAGACGGCCCCGGAATCCGCCGGCAACATATTCTCGTCTGGACCGGCGGCGCCCGCGACGGATTCCGGTTCCGTCGCCCCGACGGCCGATCACAGGGAAACGACCGCGCCGGCTGCGGCCGCCGCGGTGCCCGCGGGAAGGACGATTCATCGCCGCATTGCGTACTACTTCCATCGCACGTTGCGCTGTCCGACGTGCCTGGCGATCGAGCGCCAGGCGCGGGAGGCGATCGAGGCCTTTTACGGTGGGGAACTGGCCTCGGGTGCGCTCGAGTGGCACGCGATCAACGTCGAGGAGCCACAGTACGCCCACTTTGAGAAGGACTTCGAGTTGACGTCGCAGTCGCTGGTGCTCGTCGAGATGAACGGCGAGCGGGTTGCGCGCTGGAAACTGCTTCCGAAGGTCTGGGAGCTGGTGGACGATCCGTACGCTTTCCAGGACTACGTCGCGCGGGAAGTCGGTTTGTTTCTGAGTGGAGACGAGTCGGAGGCAGGTGAGTAGCGTGGCCGGCGAACGATGCGGGCTGCCCGGACGCGTCGGCTGGAGGGGCGCGTATGTGCGAGTGTCACCGGAATGATCCGGCCCTGGTGCTCGCGCTGGTGGGGGCCGCCAGCCTGCTGGGCGTCTGGATGCTTGTGCGTGGAGGTTTCAGGACAATGAAAGTCAGCAACCTTGTAATCGTGGTCGGGGTAGTAGTCCTCGTGGGTGGGGTGGCGTGGTACCGCACCACGCGTGAGGCAGCGAGCGGCGGCTCCGTGTCCGCTCCCGGTTCGGTCGCAGCAAGCGCCCCGGCCGCGGGCGAGCGTCCGGTGGCGCCGGGCGAGCTGTGTCCCGAGCCGCCGCCGGGTGCGAATACCCGATCGACAGAGGGCGGCCCGACGTCGGCGCCGGCGCCGCGCAAACTTCCGCGCGTCGTGGACCTGGGTGCCGACAAGTGCGTGCCCTGCAAGAAGATGGCGCCGATTCTGGACGAGCTCAAGAAAGAATATGAAGGTCGCGTCATCGTCGATTTCATCGACGTCTGGAAGAACCCCAAGGCCGGCGAGCCATACAAGATCCGGGTCATCCCGACGCAGATCTTCTTTGACGCCGACGGCAAGGAAGTCTGGCGCCATGAGGGCTTCCTGCCGAAAGAAGAGTTCCTTGCCAAATTCGCGGAAATGGGCGTGAAATAGGGTCTGCGCAACGGTGCCATCTTTGCTGAGACGCTACGACATGGGTGGCCGCTGTGCCGGTCGCGCTCACGAGACCGTCAGTCAGACGCTGCCGGCGAGCGGGGTGCGGGACTGGCCATGGGAGTGAATCGTCGGGTGCGCGTCCTGCTGGTTGTCGTCGGAATCTGTGCCATCCTGGCAGGGGGGGGTGTCGCCGTAAAACGCAAGCAGCGGGTGCTTGCCAGCGCGCCCAAGTACGGAGTCGAGCCGCTTCCGGTACGGGTCGCCTCGGTACGAGGGGGCACGCTGGAGCTGACCCGCGACTACCTGGCCGTCGTAGAGCCTTTCCGAACGGCGACGCTGGCCGCGCGGGTGACGGCACGGGTGGAATCGGTCGAGGTGGATGAGGGGGCGGCGGTGCACGCGGGCGACGTGCTGGTGCGTCTGGACAGTACCGAGATACGGTTGGCCGTAGCCGACGTGAAGGCACAGATCGAACAGGCGGCGGCGGAGCGGGAAGGCAACGCGGCGACGGTAAGCGCCCTGGAAAAGTCGCTGGCGTACTGGCGAACTGAGGCGGACCGGCTGAAGCGTCTGCTGGAGCACGGACAGAGCAACCCGACGGAGGTGGGCGCTGCCCAGGACAAGGTGGATCTGCTGACGGGGGAGTTGCAGGCCGCGCGGGCCAAGTCGGAGTCGCTGAGGTGGCAGATCGAAGCGCTCCAGCACAGGCTGGGGGAGGAAGAAACCCGGCTGAGCTATTGTGTCATCGAGAGCCCTTACGACGGTGTAGTGGCCGAGCGCCTGGTGGATCCCGGCGACCTGGCGGTGCCGGGTAAGCCCCTGCTGGTTGTGCACGATCGCCAACAACTGAAGCTCAGTTTCGACGTGCCGCAGGCGGATCTGCCCGAGGTCCAGACGGGCCTGACCGTGCGATTCGGCATCGCGCAGAGCCGGCGGCAAGTGCCGCTGACGCACCTGTTCCCGGCACTCAATGAGGCTCGGATGCAGCGCGCGGAGGTGTGGCTCTCGCCGGAGCTGGGCACTGACCTGGTATGTGGCGCGTATGTGCCGGTAACCGTGGTTCTGCGCCGGCTTGACGATGTAGCACTGGTTCCGGCGACGGCCATCGTGGAGTCGCCCGACGGACGCCCACACGTGTTCGCTGTGGTTGCTCAACGACTTCGGCTGGTGCCCGTGACGGTTCTCGGCCAGAGCGGCGAGGACGTTGCGGTGGAAGGGGTGGCGGTCGGGCAGGAAGTCGTCCTGAACACGTTCCTGGGCTGGGCACAGCTCGCGCCGGAGCAGCCAGTGGAGGTTCTGCCGTGAACCTGACCACCTTCGCGATGAAGAATCCGTACGCCATCATCGCGCTGGTATTGGTGGTCGTCGCGCTGGGGGGCTTCGCGTTTTTCCGGACGCCCACCGACCTGTTTCCCAACACGGTACCACCGCAGGTGACGGTGATTACTGTTCGCGCCGGGTCCGACGCCCGCGACGTAGCCGACAAGATTACCCAGGTCATCGAGAAGGAGCTGAACACTCTCGGCGGCCTGACGAAAGTCACCAGTACGAGCCGCGACGAGGTATCTTCTGTCAATGCGGAGTTCGAGTACAGCAAGCCGATCGGCGAGGCCGTTCTAGATGTGCAGAACGCCTTGAACCGCATCCGCGCGCAACTGCCCACCGATATTCAGGAGCCGCGCATCTACCGGGTCACCGACGCCACGCGTCCCCTCCTGACGCTGGCCCTTTCGCCCAGGCCCGGTAGCAACCGCACCCTGTCGGAGATCCGCCTGCTCGCCGAAAACCAGATCAAGGATCAGCTTCTGACGCTGCCCGGGATTGCGGACGTGCACGTGTTTGGCGGCCATCAGCCGGAGGTGCAGGTTCTGGTGAGCCGGGATCGACTCGCCGCCAACGGGCTGTCGATCGGCGAGGTGATCGCAGCGCTGGCCAAGCAGAATGTCTCCGCCCCGGCGGGGACTGTTTATTCACAGCACAGCGAATACCTGACCAAGGTGAACGGCGAGTTTGTCGATCTGGAGCAGATACGTCACCTGCCGATCCGGCATTCCGAGCAGGGCTGGCTGCGCCTGGCGGACGTAGCCGAGGTACGCCTGGGCGAGGCGGAGCCGCGCAGCATCTACCACGGCAACGGCAAGCCGGCGATTGCCATCAATGTGTTGCGCCCGGACGACGGGCCGACGGTCAGCGCCATCCGCAGTGTCAAGAGTTTTCTGCCCGAATTGGAAGCTCGGTATCCCGATATCGCCTTTGACATCACCGATGACCAGCAGCCGATCATTGATTTGAACGTGGATGGTATGCGCAGTTCGCTGTGGCAGGCCGTCGTCCTGACGGTGCTGGTGATTTTCGCCTTTCTGGCAGACACGCGGGCGGCCGTGGTGGTGTCGGTGAGCATCCCGCTGGCGTTTCTGGGCGGCTTGGTAGTGCTCTGGTTCAGCCCGTATACCCTCAACATGGTGACGCTCTCCGGCCTGATCATCTCGGTGGGCATGGTCGTGGACGCCAGCATCGTAGTCCTGGAAAACATCTATCGGCACCACCGGGGCATGGACACCCCCGACGCGGTTCGGGCAGCCCAGCAGGGCACGAGCGAAGTGGCCCTGGCTGTTGCCGCGGGCATGCTAACCACCGTGATCGTGCTGATTCCCGTGATGTTCAGCGGCGGCTACTCCCAGCAGACCATGCGCCCGCTGAACCTGATGATCTCGTCGACGCTGGTCGTTTCTCTGTTGATTTCGCTGACGGTGGTGCCGCTGATGGCGTCACGGCTCCTGGCGCGGTCACAGGCGCACCGCAACGCCGTCGAACGTCTCTTCGCCCGGACGGACCAGGCCGTGGACCTGCTGGCAGGCTTCTACCTGGGCATCCTGCGAGGGGCGCTCCGCTGGCGCGTGCCGACCCTGTTGCTGGCGGCGGGCTTCTTCTTTCTCACGATGAAGGTGGTCCGCCCGCTGATCGGCGGGGAACTGATGCCGCCGATGGACACCGGCATCGTCACGCTGGAGTTCGACACCCCTTCGGACGCGGCGCCTGCCGAGGTCGAAAACACGCTCAGGCAGATCGAGGCTGTAGTGTATAGGCACCCCGGCGTGGAAATGGTGTCCTCGGTGGTAGGGTCGGAGCCCGGCCAGATCAGCTTCGGCGGAGGCGGGGCCACGCTCCAGTCCGGCAGGCTCACGATTCACCTCGTCGATCGCCAGCATAGGAGGGAAACGATCTGGCAGATTCAGGACCAGTGGCGTCAGCAGTTGCGTTCGATCGCGGGCCTGCGCAGTGTGCGGATAACCGAGTACGGCGCGACCCCGGTGTCCACGACGCGTGCTCCGTTGGATGTGATCGTAAGCGGAGAGGACTCCGAGATCATCAGCCGGCTGGCCGATCAGTGCTTGGCCGCATTGAAGGGGCTGCCAGGTTTGGTCGACGTGCGCCGCGCCTGGTATGTTGACAAGACCGAATACCAGGTGGATGTCGATCCGGCCCTGGCGCGGTTCTATCAAACGACGCCGGCGGATATCGCCCAGGAACTCAAGGCGGCCGTCAAGGGTGTGACCGCTTCATGGATGCGGCTGAGCGGGTACCTGGACATCCCGATCACCGTGCAGTACGCGGGCGGGGACTTGAGCGCTCCTATACGGTTGTCCGAAGCCTACGTATCCAGCCGGTTCGGCCCGGTCCCGCTGCGAGCCCTGGCTGCGCTGACTTCCCAGCGCCAACAGCCATTCATCACGCGCGAGCGCCTGCGAAACACCCTCGACGTGACCGGTGTAAACCGGGTTTATACCGTCGGTCACATAGCGGGAATGGTGCAGAAACGACTGGCGGGGATTTCGACGCCGGCGGGCTACACCATCGAGGTATCCGGGACCGTCACGGATATGAAGACGGGCAACCGCGAAATGGGCGGGGCCCTGCTGATCGGTTTTGTCTTGCTTTATATCCTGCTGGTGGCCCTTTTCAAGTCCTTCGTCCACCCTGTGACGATCATGGCGGCCATTCCGCTGGCAGTAGCCGGAGCCCTGTGGGGGTTGCTCCTGTTCGATAAACCCATGTGCAAACCGGCCACGATGGGCATGATTTTGCTGGGGGGAACGATTGTCAACAACAGCATTCTGCTTCTGGACTTTATCCTCAACGCCCGCGCCGGAGGGATGCCCAGAGATGAGGCGATCTTGCAGTCCGTTCGTCTCCGCATCCGCCCCATCCTCATGACTACCGTCTCCACCATCGTCGGCCTGATCCCGCTGGCACTCGAAATGGCCGTCGGTCTGGAACGTATGAGCCCTCTGGCCGTGGTGGCGGCCAGCGGCCTGCTGGTGGGCACGTTCCTCACCATGATTGTGGTCCCTGTCGTCTACTCCGCACTCGACACTCTGGGAAGTGGCGGCGCAATCGTCCTGCGCTGGCTGGGCGGGCGGACGGTCAGCCGCCACGCAGGAGTATCATTGCCGTGAGTAGTCCGTATTGGCGTCGTCCTCGCCTGGCGCGTCGACAGAATGGCCCGCGGCCTACGCCCCCCGGGCTCGCCAGCAGCAGTTTCGTCGGTCGGTACAGCGTGCCGGAGTCTGCCAGCGTGCGGCACCGGCGCCGGTTGTTAGTGCGAGCCGGGAGTCAGAAGCATGTTGGATTCTGCGGCAGAGAAGCTTGGTGAGTTGATTCAGACCAATATGTGGCTCGCGCCCCTGGCCGCCATGCTGGGCGGGCTGCTCACCGCGGCCAATCCCTGCGTGTTGGCGGCGGCGCCACTGATGGTCGGCTATGTGGCCGGCCAGGAGAACCGCAGCGTCGGACGGTCGTTCGTACTGTCCCTGATGTTCACCATCGGGTTGACGATCATGTTCGGCCTGATCTGGTTCGGCGTTTGGTCGGCCAGCACGCTGCTGCCGGCGACCGCGTGGGCGTACATCGCCGCCGCCGTCTGTTTCTACATGGGGTTGCATCTCCTCGGCGTCCTCCGTTTCTCGCTGCCGGCGCCGGCGGGCTTGCGGCCGAGGCAGAAGGGCTTGGTTGGGGCGTTGCTGTTGGGACTGCTGTTCGGCCTGATTTCGTTGCCCTGTGCAGGACCGGTGCTCGGGGCGCTGATCGTGGTCACGCCGCTGTACGGAATGGCGTTCGGGATCATGCTTCTGGCGGCGTACAGTCTGGGGCACTGCGGGCTCGTCCTGGCAGGGGGAATCTCGGTCGGCCTGGTTCAGCGGCTGGCGGACTCGAAGGGCTGGACACGGGGTACCGTCGTGTTGCGACGGGTGGCCGGCCTATTGATCCTGGGCGTGGGGGTCTGGGTGCTCTTCTACGCGTGACAGCCGGGCGGATGGCCTGAGCATGCGTGGTTGGGGGCGGAAACCGGTCGTGGGTGCGCCGAGGGCTTTTCGGCAGGCTACATGGCAGATAGTCTCTGTGGCGGGCTGCGGTATACTTCCGCCCGGGTGCGCGCATGGCTGACCAAGCCGCACAGAGCTGTCCGCAGCGGGATGCTACTTCCGAGCTGGCCGGCGATCGGCTCGCGGGGCCCGCTCGCGCTGCGGCCGAGGCCCACCTCGAGCAGTGCGAGGCTTGCCGCCTCCTGTATCGCCGCCTGACCGATGGACGCTTTCCGCGTTTCCGGGGCTATACCATCTTGTCGGAACTCGGCCGCGGGGGGTTCGGCGTCGTGTACAAGGCGTTCCACCACGGCAAAGCGCGGACGGAGGCGCTGAAGGTACTTTTTTCCACTACGCCGGTGCGGGAAGCGTATTTCCAGAACGAAGTTCACCTGGTTGCCCGGCTGCGACATCCGAACATCGCGACCCTCTACGAAGCACGCCTGCACAGTCCGCCGTTGTACTACGCGATGGAGTTCGTTCCGGGCCAGCAGCTCGACGACTACATTCGATCGCAGCGCGTCTCGCTGGAGGAGCGGATTCGGATCGTCCGCACGGTGGCGGCCGCGATCGACTACGCCCACCACGAGGGGGTGATTCACCGTGACCTCAAGCCGCAGAACATCATTATCGACGCGGAAGGTCAGCCGCGCATCGTCGATTTCGGGATCGCCAAACGTCTGGGGCTGACACGCGAGGAGGACCTGGCGCAAGCGGATGCTGCGCCTCGCGAGGGTCCGCTGGGAACGTACGGTTACATTGCTCCAGAGCAACTCAACGGCGATCCGGTGGACGGCCGGGCGGATGTATACGGTCTGGGGGTTCTGCTGTTTCACGTGATTACGGGCCAGCCGGCCCGTTTCGCGACCCAACTTGAGCACCTGACGCAGATTCTGCGGGAGCGGGAGGTCAATCGGGCGGCGGACCTGGCGGCGATCATCGCGTGCTGTGTGAACCCCGATCCGGAGCAGCGCTACGCGACCTGCCGGGCGCTGGTCGAGGATCTCGACCAATACCTCGCCGGACGGGAGATTCGCGCCCGCCGCGACGCCCCTCCGGGTTACCGAGCGGCACGCATCGCCGCGCTGGTCATCCGGAATCACCCGCGGCCGATTCAGGTGATGGTTGCCGTGCTGAGTGCCGCGTTGCTGGCCGTCACGCTTTGGAAGGCGGGGGCGCAATGGGCCACGCCGGGGGCCAGCGTGGACGAGTCGGCGCTCGTGGCGCTCACACCGTCGACTTTGGAGGCCATGCGTCAGGGAGTCTTCGCCGATGTGCCCGGGCTATCGGCGGACGATCGAAAGAGTTGGCGGCTGCTTTATGGCCGATTGATGGCCAGCCTGGCGGCTGCCCGGCCGCGCGTCGTTGTGTGGGATTGCTTCTTCCCCGATTGTCGTCCAGAGTATGACGAGGAGTTCATCCGCGGGGTGCAGGCACTGGGCGCCCCCGTGATTGTCGGAGTCAGTCGACTGGATGCGGACGGCGAGCCGGTCCTGTGCCCGGCCTTGCGCGCCGCCATCCACGGTTGGGGCATTCTTCATTCCGGTCGGCTGGACCGGTTCGAGAATGAAGTCGAAGTGCCGCTGGCGGCCCAGCGTGAGTTCGGCGACCCGGTGCCGTCACTGGCCACCGCCGTGTTCACGGCCGCCCGCTTTCCGGATAGCGAGGCGGTCTTGCGTATCCGCCCGGACCGGGTGGACATCGCCTACCGAAAGCGCGCGGCGGCGCCGGGCGAACGCCGCTGGCGTGCGGAGCGGGACAGTCTGCCAGTCTTTTCGGTCACAGAGGCCGGGGTCGGGATGCATCGCTTCGAGGCCGGGACGCGCATCGTCCACGGGCGGTTCCCGCTGGATCGGCTGCGAAACCACGCCGAACGGGCGATCCCGGTCGAGCGGGTCCTGTTGGCGGAGACGGCAGAGCGGCGACAGTGGTTTGCGGACCGCGTTGTCCTGGTCGGTCAGATGTTGCCCGGGATCGACGAGTATCCGCTGAGGTCCGGTGAGCGCGTGTTCGGGTGCCTTGTGCAGGCGTCGGTGATTGATGCCTTGCTGTCGCAATCGCACCTGGTCCGGTTACCGCCTGCCGCCATCGTGCTACGGGCTTGCCTGTGGTGTGCGTTGGCGGCGTCGTTGGCCGGACTGGTGCGCGCGCGCCCCACGTGGTCGCGACGCATTATCGCCACGGCGGCGGCGACGACGTGTGTGGTTGGCCTGGTCCTGGCCGTATTCGTGGCCGTGCGGGTTACGGATCGCGCCATCGTGGAAGTCGCGATTGCCGCTTGTGCCGGGTTGTTGACGATCGCCCCCGTCCTGCTGATTAACGTGTTGCACGAGCGCCAGTTGCACCTGACGCCCACGGCGAGCTGGTGGAGCGAAGGTGCAGGCTCATCGACGACCGTTCCGGCCGCCACGCCGCGGAGCAGCGTACCCTAGGTGCGCCGCCGGTCGTGGTCGCAGGCCGGTACGGCCCGGGTCGAGCGGAACTGCCCAGTGGCCTGTTACGCGAGCCGTTGCGCCTCAAGCGACCAGCCGAGCAGGAGGGCGAGCACCGTGCCGGCGGTCAGCCAGAGCGCCGTGGCGATACGGCTGCCCAAGGCCAGTTCCGCGGGTGTTGGAGGGTGGTCGGTTGGCTGGCAGCCCATCGTCAGGCCTCGGGCCCCACGATGATGTAGTCGTAGCACTGCGTCAGCATCTGCCAGAAGTCGATGATCCACCCGGGGATGATGGACAACGGAAGCATAAGTACCTCCTTCAGCTTCCGCGACCCCTCCGAGGTACTACAGATCACGCCTGACCATATGACCTCCAAAACGCGTTCTTGCGCTACACGCATCGGCATATTGGGGTGGGGCCTTCCCAAAAAAGTGACGGGAATCCGGCGGACGGGCAGAATCTGCGCGAAAACTGCGCGCGCCCGAGGTACCCGTTGTTCGGCGGCCAACCCGGCGGTTATTCCAGGACGGATTCTCGGGACTGGCCGTGGAAAAGGCTGCAATATCCGCTGCCCAACCCGGAATACCCGGGTGCGGATCGAGCGCACCGGCTCCCAGCTCGACGGTGCGCTCGCCGGGCGCCAGGCCGGCGTCCCGCAGCCCGTGGGCAGCCGCGGGCTCCGGGATGGCGGCCCGCGAGGATCACCCATGTTTGCCCGTTGGTTCCATGTTCGTGTTCGGGCTGCCACCCGGGCCATTCGCCAAGGTCGCTTGGATGACGCGCTGGCGATTGCCCGGGAGCTTCAGCCGACCGACGACAGCGACTACGAGAAGCTGTGCGACGCGCTGGCCGGACCGTTGGAGGCCCGGGCACGCCTGCACCGGCAAGCCGGTCGGTATCGCGAGGCACTCGCGGACCTTGACCACCTGGCTGCCTTGAACCGGGAGGGGACTGATGCCCGGGCACTCCGCCGGCAGATCATCGAGGAAATACAAGCCGCCGCGGAACAAACGGCGGAGGAGCGCGCCGCGTGGCGACGGGCTGCGGCACATCTGCGGGCCGGCCACCTGGAAACCGGGCGCGCCGAGTTGGAGCGGATCGACAACCCACGCCTGCGCGAGCAGCTCGGTGCGGAGCTCGAACGGCGCGCCGGCCGGGCCGAGCGCTTGCTTCAGCAGGCCGACGAGGCGCTCGCACGCGGAGATGTTCTCGCCGCCGTGCGCCACTGGGACCAGGCCGGTCGGGAGGGCCACACGGCCCAGCGGGAGCGACTCCTGCCCAAGCTGGCCAGTGCGTGTCGAGAGCTGTTGGACCGGTGGCACGCGGAAGGACGCATTGAGGCCCTGATGGCGGCGCGCTCGGCTGTGTCGGCCCTGCTGGTTCGCGACCCGGCGTTGTCCGATTGGGACCTGCTGATCGAGCTGTGCGGCCGCGCGGCCAGCCAGTTGGCGGCGGCCGATTACACGGCCTTGCGGCAGACTCTTCTGCGCCTGCGCGCCGCACGCGGCGATGTAGAATGGGTCCGGGCTGCACTCGGTGCGCTGGCACGGATTGCGGAGGGAGAGGAGCAGCTTCTTGCGTCGCCGCTGGGGTTATATGCGTCGATGGCTCCACGATGGCCGGCGGCGGAAAGGGCTGGGGAGGTGCGCACACAGGAAATGTCAGCCGCAAGCCAGTCTCCTCAGCGGGACGCTGTGCGTCTGGACACGCCTCTTCTGGTCGTGGTCGACGGTGGAGGCAGTAGCATGCTGTTGACGCGGGAACAGGTGCGAATCGGGCGGGCCGGTTCTTCGGCGGTGGTGGATATCGCGTTGCCTGCCGACGTGGATTCCCACCATGCTGACGTTGTGCGCCGCGGGTCGGATTACTTTGTGATCGCGCACGGGCCGGTCGAGGTGAATCAGCGTCCGACGCGGCAATGTCTCCTGCACCACGGCGATGTGATTGCTCTGGGCCGGGTGCGACTGACGTTTCACAAGCCAAGTTCGCGGAGTCAGACGGCGGTCCTGCAATTGCCGCACCGTTGTCGGCTCGCTGAGGACGTGGGCAGCGTGGTACTGTTCTGCGACACGTGTCTTGTTGGTCCGGCGTTAACGTGCCATATTCGGACACGCGAGAACGAAGGGCAGGTCGTGCTGTTCGAGCGATCTGGTGTCTTGTATGTGCGACAGATGCCGGAAGGACCAAAACTTGGAGCGTCACCCCGAGCAGAGCCGGTCGTGGCCGGCTGCACCATGGAGCTCGCGGGTCTGCGCTTCACGGTGAAGCCGTATGCGTAGTTGCCGGGGAAATATAAACTCGCCGGCATGGCCGCGCGGGAGCCGCACCCGTCGGATGACGGTTGACCAACCCGGGCCCCGGCGAGCGCGGGCGGTACTTCGGACGCCCCTGGTGTAAGAGGGAGGAAAGGACGTGCCGTACACCTACAAACACGGCGACCGGCCGCTGGCGGGCTATACCGTCCAGCGGGCCATCGGGCGCGGCGGCTTCGGCGAGGTGTACTACGCCGTGGCGGACTCCGGCAAGCAGGTGGCATTGAAGTACCTGCGGGAGAATCCGGAGGTTGAGCTGCGCGGCATCGGGCATGTTCTGAATCTCAAGAGCCCGCATCTGATCACGATCTACGACGTGAAGCAGAACGAGAATGGCGACTGGTTCGTGATCATGGAGTACGTGACGGGGCCGTCGCTGCGCGAGCTGCTGCTGGCGGAGCCGGCGGGCATGAGCCCGGCGAAGGTGGCGTTCCTGCTGCGCGGTATCGTCGCGGGGCTCAGCTACTTGCACGAGCGTGGGATCGTGCATCGCGACCTCAAGCCGGCGAACATCTTCTATGACGACGGGTATGTGAAGATCGGAGACTATGGGCTAAGCAAACATATCTCCGTGTCGCAGCACAGCGGCCAGACGGTCAGCGTCGGCACAGTCCACTACATGGCCCCGGAGATCGGGTCCGGCAGCTACACCCGGGCGATCGACATCTATGCCCTGGGCGTGATCCTGTACGAGATGCTCACCGGCCACCTGCCGTTCACCGGCTCGAGCATGGGCGAGGTCCTGATGCGTCACCTGCGGGACAATCCGGACCTGACCGGTGTGCCTGCGCCGTTCGCGGCCGTGATTGCCAAGGCGCTGGCCAAGGACCCGAACGACCGCTACGCCAGCGCGGAAGCGCTGCTTGCGGCAGTTATGGAGTCCGATGAGCTGTGTCAGGAAGTGGAGGGTTTCGACGCGAGCCGGCTCACCCTGGTGCCACGTGTTCCAGAAGCTTCGGATGCGCGCACGGTGACGTCTCCGCAGCCAATTCGGCCGACTCTGGACGTGCGAGCGGGACCGACCCCGGAAGTCGGCGCTCCCCCCGACCTTCCGCTTCAGGTCCGTCGTAAGCTGGACCGCTTGAACCGCAAAGCGGAAGCGAAACGGGCCAAAGCAGAGGCGAAGATCGCGCGCATTCAGCAGAAGTGGGGGCAAAGGGCGGCCGAGCCGCAACCCACGGCTAACGCGCCCGCGGGGGCAACTCCGCACCGGCGATCGCAGCTCGCGGTGCTGGCAATTATCGCGGCTGCTGTGGGCTCGGCACTTGGACTGTTGCATGGCGACGGCCGGTGCGGGGTGGACAAGGCTTTGGCTTTGGTTCTCTTCATCGTCGGTGGCGTAGCCGGTCCGCTAGCCGCGCATCTGTCCGTCCTGCCCAGAGCCGTAGCATACAACCCGCTCCTGGTCAGACTGGTGTATGCCGCCTTGGCAGGACTGGCCATGCTGCCGGCGTATAACATCGCCCGGGGCAGTCAGGCGGGCGAACTCCACCGGTTGATCTTCGTGCCGATGCTGATGGTCGCCATTTGCGATTGGCACAGCCGTATCGAGCGTGGACGTCGCGGCGAAGCGCGGGGCCGTGTGGTCTTCTGGCCGGCCATCATCGGCCTGGCAGGTGCCGGGGTGGCCGGAGCCGACGGGTACGAATGGGTGAGTGCCGTTGTCTGTACGACGATTGCGCTGCTGACGCCGGCGGCTGCTGCCCTGTGGCCGGTGGCCAAGGCTGGCGATCTGCCTGTGGCAGGCGTCGGGCCGCAGCGACCCGCGGCACCGGTCGTGCTACCCTCGGGTTTGGCCGCGGCACCGCCCAATGCGCCCACGCTTCCCCGCGGGGAACCCGTCGAGGGCGGTCTTCAGGCTGATGCGGGCGGGGAAACGGCGCGACCGTCATTTGCGGGTAAGGGCACGCATGCCGGGACAGCGTTTCTGGGAAAAATGCTGTTGCTGATTGGCCTCGTGTTGGCGCTTGGACCGGGTCTGCGGTGGGTCCCGTACGCAGCGCTGGTGTCCTCCGAGCGTGAGAATGTCCACGGCCCCTGGTTCTGGCGACTTGAAAGCTTTGTCGAGCTAGTCAGCGCGCCGAGGGTGAGCAGGGTGGCGATAGCGTCGGCCATGCTTGTGGTGGGAACGATCGCTTTGGTGGCCGCTCGCCGGGGACAGGGCTGGGGACATGCGCTGCGCGGCTTGGTCGGATGCACCCTGCTCGTCGGCGGGGCGGTGTGGGCCGGGATCATGGCGTGGGACATTTCTCAGTTGGTAGGCGACGGACCGCGGAAGGCGCTACTTGAGCTCGCGACTCAAGAATGGGAGTTGCTCGCCGTTGCGGTCGGTGCCACCCTGCTGGGTCTGGTTGCACTCGCGTGGCCGGCACGCCGTGGGGGCTACACTACGTGACCAGTGGGGCGGGCACGGGCGGTACGGGCGTTACCGCGGAGGGTTGGCCGGCGCGGGCGGGCGAAGTATGCTCGAGGGCGGCCGCCCACCGCGCCATTGCCGGGGGCGCGCCCGGGATGCCCGCAATGGCTCTCGACGAAGCCGAAGTGTATCTGATCGACGCCGTCCGTCGCGGTGACGCCCAGGCCTGGCGCGAACTGATTGACCGCTACCAGGGGCGGCTGCTGAGCTTTGCGCGGCGCATGCTGGCGGAGCGGAGCGAGGCGGAAGACCTCGTGCAGGAGACGTTTCTGGGTCTGCTGCGCAGTCTGGCCGGATACGACGCCAGCCGTTCGCTCGAAACGTACTTGTTTGCAATCCTGCGAAATAAGCTGAGCGACCACGTGCGCCGGCGACCGAAAGGCCAGCGGCAGAGTCTCGAACAGCTCGACCTCGACGAGGGGCGCTCGGCGTGGGTCGACGAGGATACGCCCAGTCGCCGCATCGGCAGGCAGGAACTGCTGGCAGCCCAACGTCGGGCGCTCGTGCAGTGCCTGCGGCATTGGGTCGAGCAATGCACGGCGCAGGGGCGCTTCCAGGACCTGATCGTCATCGAAATGCTCGTTGTCCTCGGGCTGCGGAATAAGCAGGTGGCGGCCGACCTCGGACTTTCTGAGCCGGCGGTGGCCGGGATCAAGTTCCGCGTCCTGGAGCAGTGGCGTAAGCTGGCGCAGAACATTCCCGACCTGCCCACGTGCGATGAGGCGGACCTGGCCGGCGAAAGCACGGTGGCGCGCATTTGGCGTGAAGAGGGCATCTCCTGCCTCAAGCGCTCCACCCTCGGACGTTACCTGCTGGGGGCGCTGGACGAAGATTGGGAGCATTACGTCGACTTTCACGTCTTGCAGGCCGACTGCGACCGCTGCAACGCGAACCTGGAAGACCTGCGGGCCGCCGATCACCAGGACGAAGCGCATCGCCGCGCGTTCCGGGAGCGCTGCTTCGCCTCCAGCGTCGGCTTTCTTTCGCACACGCCGGAAGGGCCGCCGTAATGGTTTGACTGCCGTGGCGTCCAATCTCCCCCAAGCCTCAACGACCCCACGAGCACCGTCTCTTTCGCCACACTAGCACATTGCGGACACGCGAAGTCGGGGGACCTCTGCCACAGCGCTGACCGGTCGGCGCTGGGGAGCTGGCCGCAGCACCGCGTTTGGGAAGCCAGACGTTGGCGTCCGCGCGGGCGCAGCGCGATCCCGCTGGGCAATCCGCTGGCGGCGCAAGCTAGAGCTGGGCGCCGTTGTCGCATGCCGTGCACGCGAGGCCGCGCAGGACGAAGTGCGCAAGTGACCGACCCGACGACATGCGCGTGCGCTTCCGCGATTGATGGCGTCTGATGCTAGTGTCCGGAGTTCACGAGAAAAAACTCCAGAATGTCTGGTCGCAGATGGGAAGGTGGCGACGCCGCGTAATGTGCCAACAGCGCAAATTTATTTGCCCGGCGCTGGAGTTGGTGTTATATTCGAGACTGTTGAACTCCGCGTGGCACATCACAAGTAGAAGCGCCAGTGGACGGTTAGTAGTAACGATGGTGTGACCAGAAGGAGGTCGCTTTCAAGCGCACGACCGGTTTTTTGACGTACACCTTGAATCATCGTTGAGGAGGGTCGTGAGATGATATCCAACAACAGGGTTTTTGGGCCGGCGTCGTTCGCGAAGGCATTGATCGGGGTGGCAGTTTTTACAAGTTTGTCTGCCAGTGCCGAGCTCCTGCCTGAACCTCGGGCGGCGAAACCGCCGGCAGCCGTGGCAGAACGCATGGACACCGTACTTTGGGAGGCCGATGCACTGTGGCATGCACTAGGTATGATCTCCGTACCGTATTGGGATGCGCTGACGCAGGCGTTTCTGCAAGCGAAGCTGGAGGGCGCCGGGCTCGACGTCACACCGGGCTTGGACATCTTGGTCGAGGTTGTCGGCCCGAACGACGGTGTGATATTCGATGTCGACGAAGAACTGCGGTCGGCGTTTGAGGCGGAGATCGACCAGGTGCGCACCGTGCTGGCCCAAAACGGGGCGCGGATTCACTCCGTCTGGATGCGTCGCGTGAGCGCATCGGTCCCCGTCGGGGCGCTGGAGCGTGTGGCGCGCGAGTTGCCGGCGGGATGGCGCGTGCAGAGATCGCTTCGCCCGGGCCTGGACGCCGTGGCGGGCCAGGGGCCCACGGTGACCAACTCCGCAGGCTACCGTGACGCGGGCGCCGACGGAGCGGGAGTGACGATCGGCGTCATCGATGTGGAGTACGATAACTACTGGGCTGCGGTCTTCAACGGTGATGCGCCGGGCGGGGCAACCATAGTAGACTATTGCACTGATGCCAACGTGTGTACCCCCTTTGGCTGGGGCGGACCACACCGACACGGTACTGGGTGTGTGGAGGCCGCCTACGACCACGCACCGGGTGCAACGTGGCGGCTTTACCGCATACGGAACCTCACGGACCTGGGCAGCGCTGTCCAGGACATGATCAACAACGCGTCCGCGCCTCGCCTCATTACCCATTCGCTGAGTTGGTACAACACGGGTTGGGCGGACGACACCGGTCCGGCGTGCGCTGCGGCGCTCCAAGCCGCACAGGCCGGCATTTTGTTTTTCACCTCCGCGGGTAATCGTGCCGACAGTCACTACCAGGCGACCTTTGCGCCGGCTCCTGGAAACCCGGTGCCCGGCTGGCACCGCTTTGCCGGCGGCGATGAAACGAATAACATTACCATTCCAGCGGGCGAACGGGTCGACTTTTTCTTGCAGTGGAATAATGCGGACAACGTTACCGACTATGACCTGTATCTCTACGACGCCAACATCACGGTAGAATTGGCCAGAAGCATTAATGTCGGTGCCGCGACATTTGAATACCTGACGTATACCAACACGACCGGTGCGGCGGTGGTCACGCACCTCGGCGTTCGGCGCATGGCGGGCAACGCAGTGGAATTTGAGCTCTTTGAGAGCCGTTCTGCAGCGACGTGGGAGTACCTGACACCTGCGAGTTCCACGACGTCGCCGTCCAACACCAATCACAGGAACGTCGTGTCAGTTGGTGCCGTGCATTACGCCAACTTCGACCAGCCCAATGGCACGCCAGGCCTCATCATGCCTTATAGCAGTCGCGGTCCGACCAACGGGGGGCTCACGGCACCAGACCTCTGCGGTCCGACGAATACAACGGGTTTCTCGTATCCGGGAGGCTTTGGAGGCACTAGCTGCGCCACGCCGAACGTTGCAGGAATGGTCGCAGCGTTGTGGTCGGCAGGCACGGGTGTGCTCCCGCAGGTGGTTCGGGACGCGGTGTACGAATGGGCCTTAACGTTTCGAGACTGGGGGCCCGCTGGTCGGGAGAACACGTATGGGCGCGGCGGCGCTATTCTGCCGCGCGTCACTGCTGACATTATGCCAAACCAGCTGCCTAACCCGATTGTTCTCGGCAGAGGGTACACTATCTACGTGGGCATTCTCGCCGACGGCGATACATTCACCAATGTCGCGACCGTTGACGCCGCGAGCGTGCGTTTCGGTCGCGCGCTGAACATGGCTGCTGCCGTGCCCGTGGCGCCGGCAGCTCAAATTGACCTGAACGGAGACACGAGGCAAGACCTTTTGTTCGGCTTTCTGACCAGCGAAGCGGGGTTTGATATGGCGAGCTGGCGTGGCGTGGTTCGGGGGTATTTCACAAACGGAGCACCATTTGCGTGCTGGGACACCGTGGTTGTGCTCATGCCTTTTCGAGCGCCTGGAATGCAGGGCCACGCGGAGCCTCTAGTGTGGATGGCGCCGCGCGCGGGACGCGAGGAGTGATCTTAAAAGGAGGAGCGTGTCGTGCGATTACACCTGATATGGCGGATGATAGCGGTCGGCCTGGGGCTGGGGGCTCTGCCTGCGAGCGGCTGGAGCGCCCTTGTAAACGGAGATTTCGAGGCCGGTGATTTAACGGGATGGACAACATGGGGCCCGGCGTATGCCCGGACGTTCGAGCTGGCGCGGGATTTCCTGGCACCCATTGATCCCCCGTGGCTTGCGGTGGACGGCGAGTTTTTCGCTGCGCTTTGGAGCACTGACAACGCGCAGTCGCCTACGGGCGGGTCGCAAATATCGCAGACTTTCTGGGCGAATGCGAACGACGTCTTGAGCTTTTGGTACTTCTTCGATTCGGGCAAACTCAACAGTATGGGACGCGACACGGCTACTGTTTACCTCTTCGCGGAGCAACAGCCTGGACAGGCGTTATTGGAGATAAACACGCCGGGCCATGAGCTTATGGATGACGCAAATATTCCGTGGACATCGTTTTCGTTCGCGTTGCCGGCCCAAGGCTGGTACACGCTGATGTTTACCGTTATGGACGGGGCGGGAGGCGCGTTCGGGTTCGAGTCGATCTTCGGCATTGACGCGGTGCAGGTGATTCCGGAGCCGGGTTCCGCACTCCTGTGTCTGGCGAGCCTGTTGTTCGGCACGGTGGCCTGCCGACGACCCGCAATTTCCGGCGCGGACGGCGGCTAGGTTGGCCCCATGGACCGGATGCGCTGCGCCTTGTCGCAGATCTGCGTGATGCGCAGGCCGAAGTTCTCGCCGACCTTGACGCAATTACCTCGGCCGATGCGGCGGTTGGCGATAAGAAGGTCGAGTTCCTCATCCACCGACTTGTTGAACTCCAGGATGGAGCCGACCGACAGGTTGCGGACGGTGGCGATGGACATTGGCCGTTGCGCAAGCTGCACGATTACAGGAACTTTCAGGCGCAGTATTCGTGCGAGCTGTGGGTCTTGCGCGGCAGTCGGCGAGGGGGGCGGCGCAGGGGCGTCATTGGGCGTTGCCAGGTGGGCTTGCGCTTCGTGGGCCAGCGTCGCCGCCTGGCTCAGAAGGTCCTCCACGCTGCACTGCTCGGGCTGTGCCATTGCCTACCGCCGGTTTGCCGACGCGAGCCGTCGGTACTGATACAGATCGGTCGGAACGGCCGGATGGCTCAGAAGTCAGTGGCCGGACGCCAGCGCTCGTGCCACAGGGCGAGCATGAGGAGGGCCCAAAGGCGGTGTTCATGGTTGCTGCGGGCGGTGATGTGGTCCTCCACGAGTTGCTGAAGGAACTGTCGCCTGAAGATGCGACTGGGCAGGCCGTCAGGAGCCAGGACGTGCTGCCGCAGAAGGTCCTGTAATTCCTGCCTCAGCCATGCGCCCACGGGGACGCCAAAGCCCATCTTGGGACGCCTCAGCATGGCGGCGGGCAGCAGATCCCGCGCCCAGTCCTTCAAAATGCGCTTGCCGCCTCGCGCTGCGAGTCGCCAGGACAGCGGCAATGAAAGCGCGAACTCGACGAGTTCGTGGTCAAGGAACGGAGCGCGGCATTCCAGGCTGCACGCCATCGAGGCGACATCGACCTTGGTCAGCAGGTCGAACGGCAGATAGCTCGCGAAGTCTGTGTGGATCGCCTGATTTGCCGGTGGCGCCGGTGCCGGATCGTACAACGTTCGGAACCAGTCGATAGGCTCATCAAAGTCCAGTTCCTTGTGAAATCCGTCCTGGTAGCCGCCGGCCAACATCGCGGGCGGGAAGAGGCTCACCCAACTCAGATAACGCAACGCGGGCGATTCTGCCAGCGCGGTGGCGAAGCGATACAACCGGTGCCAAGCAGTGCGCGGCGCGTGATGCGGCAAGAGGGCGGCGGCACGAGCCAGTAACCGCCGGCCCGCCGCCGGCAGGCAGTCGAGCCGCGCGGCGGCGTGCACAGCGCGATACCGGTCGTAGCCTGCGAAGCACTCATCGCCGCCGTCGCCGGTGAGCGCGACGGTAACGGACTGCCGTGTCCAGCGCGATACCCAGTATGTGGGGATGGCGGAGGAGTCAGCAAAGGGCTCGTCATAGTGCCAGGCTAGCGTGTCCAGCACCTCGCGTGTTTGCGGCAAAACGACATGCTCGTGGTGTTCGGTCTTAAAGCGCTCGGCCACCTGGCGGGCCCACGTGGTCTCGTCGTACGCGCGGTCGGCGAACCCGATCGAGAAGGTGCGCAGCGGCCAGACGTCAAGACGGCGCATGAGGCCGACGACGATGGAAGAATCAAGGCCGCCGGACAGAAACGCCCCCAGCGGTACGTCCGCGATCAGCCGTCTACGGACGGCAGTGGTAAGAAGCTCGTCGAGGCGTGCCAGCGCATCGGAGTACTTGCCGCGGAAAGGCGTGAGCGCGGGTTGCCAGTAGCGCTGTGCGGGCGCTGGGCTCACTGGCGACGGGTGCACCTCGAAGTGCCCGGGCGGCACCTTGCGAAAACCGCGGTAGATCGAGTGCGGGGCCGGAACGTACTGAAAGAGCAGGTAACGGTGGAGCGATTGCGGGTCGATGACCGCCCGCATGCCGGGGACGGCGAGAATCGCCTTCGCCTCGCTGGCGAAATACAGGCGGTCGTTGTGGACGGCGTAGACCAGTGGCTTCTTGCCAAACCGGTCGCGCGCCAGAATGAGCCGGCCACGGCGTGCATCCCAGAGGGCCACAGCGAACATGCCGGCGAGCCGCGGTAAGCAGCCGGTGTCATGGTCTTCGTACAGGTGGAGGATCGTTTCCGTGTCGGATTGTGTGGTCAGCCGGTGGCCACGCTGCCGCAGTTCCGCGCGCAACTCCCGGTAGTTGTAGATCTCGCCGTTGAAGACGACCCACACGGTTCCGTCTTCATTGCTCATCGGTTGGCGGCCGGTCTGGAGATCGATGATCGCGAGGCGCCGAAATCCCAGCGCGCACCGACCCTGGGGATCGATGTAGCGGCCCGCGTCGTCCGGACCGCGGTGACAAAGCTGGCTGGTCATGTATTCCAGCTCAGCGCCGTCCACACGCGTTGCGGGCGAAAGGCTCAGAATACCGGCGATACCACACATGTTGCGCCCGGGGGCTGGTCCTCAGTTGCTCGTGCGCCGTTTTCGCCGGCGCGTTGGCGCGACAACAGCGTCTGGCCTTCCGTCCTGACACCGCGGGCAGATATGCGTTCCACGTTGGCCCACCCGCAAGGCGATGATCGGCGTTCCGCACCGCCGACACGGTTGGCCAGCCCGGCCATAAACCCGCAGATGTTTCTGCATCCAGCCACCCGGGTAGATCCAGTCGATCGTGGTCCCATGCCGGCGAATCGCCTCGCACAGCACGGCCCGGATAGCCCTGTGCAGCCGGCGAATCTGCCGGTCGTCCAGCTGGTCCGCGCGCGTTAACGGATGCAGCCGGGCCCGGAACAGCGCTTCATCCGTGTAAATATTGCCCAGACCGGCGATTACAGACTGATCCAGTAGAAGAGGCTTGAGCTGCCGGCGCCGGGAGCGCAGTAGCGCCGCCAGTCGCGACGGCGTGAGTCGGGGGTCAAGCGGTTCGGGGCCCAGGGTCGCGGTGACCAGCCGCGGCTCGCGCGTGTAAATGATGCGGCCGAACTTGCGCGCGTCGCACAACAGTAGGCGCTGGCCGTTGTCGAGGTCCCAGGCAGCGCGGACGTGCGGGGGCTCGGGCTGCCCGGGGGCGGCCCACTCCAAGCGTCCGCTCATGCGCAGGTGAATCAGCAGTCGGGCACCGTCGCTCAGACAGAAAATGATGAACTTGCCACGCCGGCGAATTTGGACAACCGTCCGGTCACGCACCGCCTGTTGCACCGTGCGCAGGTCCGGCAGCACGTTTTTCGGCCAGCGCGACTCGAATGCGACGATGCGACGCCCACGCAGTCGGGCGCGGTTCGTGCGCACGATCGTTTCCACTTCCGGCA
>Ga0209162_1001173_pt1 | contig 26672 bp, 16 predicted proteins | sample YNPNPMetaG_FD_187121 | JGI IMG/M metagenome (GOLD analysis project Ga0209162, IMG submission 187121) | Anoxygenic and chlorotrophic microbial mat microbial communities from Yellowstone National Park, USA - YNP NP MetaG (SPAdes) (version 2) ...
GGCGGACTGGCCGTCCTCGGTGTGGTGGCCTATCGGCAGCGAGAGGGAGGCAGACGATGAACAACCCACGCCTCACGCTTTACGTTTTACGTTTTACGTTTTACGCCCTCCGCCTCCTGGCCCTGGCCCAGAGCGGCGGCTATGACCTGAGCTGGTGGACGGTGGACGGCGGCGGAGGGACGAGCAGCAGCGGCAGCTATGTGCTGATGGGCACGGCCGGCCAGGCGGACGCGGGAGCGCTCGCTGGCGGAGACTATGCGCTGGCCGGCGGCTTCTGGGGCGGCGCCGTTACCCGCTACGACATCTTCCTGCCGCTGGTGCTGCGCAATGCCTGACCCGTGGGGTGGCCGGCGGCACATTGCCGTCGGCCACCCCCTGGAGAATCTACGCCCGCAGTGCCGGTCATCTGTTTGGCGCTTCACCCCACCTCCTGGCCCTCTCCTCTCTCCCGCCAGAGGGAGAGAGGAGAGGGTAGGGGGAGGGGTGAGGTCCCCACGCCGCAGACAGCAGACAGTTACGATTCTTCGTATCTGCGGGCGCACCGTCTTGCGCTGCAGGGGCGGGGGCAAGCCCACAGGCATCAAGCCAGGCTTTTGGGGCTGCTTCAGAAGCTCCCAGCCGGTCTGCGACCGGCACCGTCGGCCTGAACACGTCGTCCCAGGCGGCCAGACGGGGGTCGCAGACCCCCCGCGAGCGAAGAAATGGGCCTGTCTGGCGACGCTCACATCCATTGGCGCACCGGGCCTCGATTCGCTTGATGCTTATGGGGGGCAAGCCCCGCCCCTACCGGCTATGGTGGCCCTTTTGTCGCCCCTACGGGCGTGTAAACACGACCCTGCCCTCGCTGACGTCGATCTGCACGGCATCCCCCTCGGCGAACTCGCCGCGCAGCAGGGCCAGTGCCAGCGGGTCCTGCACCTCACGCTGGATCACCCGCTTCAGCGGCCGCGCGCCGTACACCGGGTCGTAACCAACCTCAGCCAGATGCTCTTCGGCGGCCGGCGTCCAGCTCAGGCTGATGCGCCGCCCGGCCAGCAGGTCGCGCAGCCGGCCCAGTTGGATGCCGACGATACGCACCAGGTCCTCCCTGCTCAGGCCGTGGAAGAGGATGACCTCGTCGACGCGGTTGAGAAACTCGGGCCGGAACGTCCGGTCCAGTTCCTCCATCACCTGCGTCCGCGCCGCTTCGACGCCCAGTTCCTTGATCCAGCGGCTGCCCACGTTGCTGGTCATGATGACGATGGTGTTGCGAAAGTTGACCGTCCGCCCGTGGCCGTCGGTCAAACGCCCCTCGTCCAGCAGTTGCAGCAGCGTGTTAAAGACCTCGCTGTGGGCCTTTTCGATCTCGTCGAAGAGGACGACACTGTAGGGCCGCCGACGCACGGCCTCGGTGAGCTGCCCGCCTTCCTCGTAGCCGACATAGCCCGGCGGCGCGCCGATGAGGCGCGAGACGGTGTGCCGCTCCTGGTATTCGCTCATGTCGATGCGCACCATCGCCTCTTCGGTGTCGAACAGAAACTCGGCCAGCGCGCGCGCCAGCTCGGTCTTGCCCACACCCGTCGGCCCCAGGAAGATGAACGTGCCGATGGGACGGTCCGGCGCCTGGAGGCCAGCCCGCGCCCGGCGGACGGCGCTGGCAACCGCGCGCACGGCCTCGTCCTGCCCCACCACGCGCTGGTGCAGCACCTCCTCCATGCGCAGCAGTTTGTCCAGCTCGCCCTCCAACAGTTTGGACACCGGAATGCCGGTCCACTCGCCGACCACCTCGGCCACATCCTCCGGGCCAACCTCCTCCTTGAGCAGGGGGCGGTCGGACTGGAGGCTGCGCAGGCGTTCTTCCTGCTCGCGCAGCCGCCGCTCGAGCTCGATCAGCGTGCCGTACTGCAGCTCCGAGGCGCGGCCATAGTCCATCGCCCGCTGCGCCTGCTCGATCTGCAGGCGCACCCCCTCGATCTGCTCCTTGGTGTCGCGGATAGCCTGGATGGCCGTTTTCTCCTGCTCCCAGCGGGCGCGCAGCGCGCGGCTCTGCTCCTGCAGGTCGGCCAGCTCTTTCTCCAGGTTCTTCAGCCGTTCCTTGCTGGCCGCGTCCTTCTCCTTCTTCAGCGCCTCGCGCTCGATCTCGAGCTGCATGATGCGACGGTCGACCTCGTCCAGCTCGGCCGGGTTCGAGTCGATCTCCATGCGCAGCCGCGAGGCGGCCTCGTCGATCAGGTCGATGGCCTTGTCCGGCAGGTGGCGGTCGGCGATGTAGCGGTGGCTGAGCGTGGCCGCCGCGATGCAGGCAGCGTCCTGGATGCGCACGCCGTGGTGCACCTCGTAGCGCTCCTTGAGGCCGCGCAGGATGCTGATCGTCTCCTCCACCGAAGGCTCGTCGACATAGACCGGCTGAAAGCGCCGCTCCAGCGCCGCGTCCTTCTCGATGTACTTGCGGTACTCGTCCAGCGTCGTCGCGCCGATGCAGTGCAGTTCGCCGCGGGCCAGCATCGGCTTGAGGATGTTGGCCGCGTCCATCGGCGCGCCCTCGGCCCGCCCGGCGCCGACGACCTGGTGAATCTCGTCGATGAAGAGGATCACCTCGCCGGCGGCGTCGGTCACCTCCTTGAGCACGGCCTTGAGCCGCTCTTCGAACTCGCCGCGATACTTGGCCCCCGCCACGAGCGCGCCCAGGTCGAGGGCGACGATGCGCTTGTTCTTCAGCCCTTCGGGCACGTCGCCGCGGACGATGCGCTGGGCCAGCCCCTCGGCGATGGCCGTCTTGCCGACGCCGGCGTCACCGACCAGCACCGGGTTGTTCTTGGTGCGGCGGCTCAGGATGCGCATGACGCGGCGAATCTCCTCGTCGCGCCCGATCACCGGGTCGAGTTTGCCCTGCCGCGCCAGTTGGGTCAGGTCGCGCCCGTACTTTTCCAGCGCCTGGTAAGTCGATTCGGGCGTCTGGCTGGTCACCCGCTGGCTGCCGCGGATGGAAGTGAGAGCGCGCAGCAGGGCGTCCTCGCCCACGCCGTAGGACGCCAGCAGGCGCGCCGCCTCCCCGCCGTGCGCGCCCAGCAGCGCCAGCAGCAGGTGCTCGGTGCTCACATATTCGTCGCGCATGCGCCGGGCGATGGCCTCCGCCTCCTGCAACGTGTTGACCAGGTCGCGCGAAAGCCCCACCTGCGCGGTCGCCCCATAGACGCGGGGGCGCTCCCGCACGTGCCGCTCGACCGCGCCGGTCAACCCCGGCAGGTCGATGCCCAGCGCCTTGAGCGCCTGCACCGGCACGCCTTCCGCCTGATTCAGCAGCGCCAGCAGCAAATGCCCTGGCTCGATCTGGCTGTGGCTGTGCTCAGCAGCCAGCCGCTGCGCCGCCATGATGGCCTCTTGTGCCTTTTCTGTATATCGATTCAAATCCATCGTATCTGCTCCTTGAAACCAGAACCAACCCCCTCTCGCTTCCGAGGGGGGCCTTGCATTCATCGTATCGCGGAATCATTAGAAAAACGCAAGCATTCTGTTAGACGTGCATAAAGAAGGGACTGGTGCAGTACATCGGAAAGATGTACAATGACCCCTCTGAAAAAACCACAAAGTACACGAAGGATTTTAAGGGTTTGATGTAACTTTTTCAGGAGAGCCATACAATGGACAGAGCGATGGCCAAAAGCGAACGGTTCAAACTGCCTTCCGCCGTGCATCTGTTTCTGCTGCGCCAGGGGCAGGTTTTGCTGTTGCGGCGTTTCAACACCGGTTATGAGGACGGCAACTATAGCGTCGTGGCGGGGCACCTGGACGGCGGGGAGACGGTGCGGGCGGCGATGATCCGTGAGGCGCGCGAGGAGGTGGGCATCGAGATCGCGCCCGCCGAACTGGACGTGGTGGGGGTCATGCACCGCCGCTCGGACGATGAGCGGATCGACTTTTTCCTCGCCGCGACGGCCTGGACGGGCCAGGTGGTCAACTGCGAGCCGCAGCGCTGCGACGAACTGCGCTGGGCGCCGCTGGACGACCTGCCGCCGAACGTCATCCCTTACGTGCGCCGCGCGCTGCAGAACTGGCGGCGCGGCATTTGGTTCGAGGATTTCGGCTGGGGAGGAGAGAAGGCCAGCTTTGCCCTGCGCCCGCTAGAGCCAGCCGAGCGCAACTGGGTGGGCGAGTTCATCGCTGCGCGCTGGGGATCGCCGCAACTCGTCACGCGCGGCCGCGTCTATGACGCGCGCGACCTGCCAGGCTTTGTGGCGGTGCGGGGAGAGGAACGGCTGGGGCTGGTCCTCTACCGCCTCGACGGAGCAGAGTGCGAGATCGTCAGCCTTGACAGCGCGCAGCCCGCGCTGGGCATCGGCACGGCACTGGTCGCCGCGGTGCGGGAGGCGGCGCGGCGCGCCGGCTGCCGGCGGCTGTGGCTGATCACCACCAACGACAATCTGCGGGCGCTGCGCTTTTACCAGAAACGCGGCTTTCGCCTGGTCGCCGTCCACGCCGATGCGCTGACCGTCTCGCGGCAGCTCAAGCCCGAGATTCCCGCCATCGGGCTGGATGGCATCCCCTTGCGCGATGAGATCGAGCTGGAGATGGCGTTATAGGATCTCGATCTCCCAATCGACCACCTGCACGTCCGGGTAATAGACCTCGACCCAGTGCACGGCGTGTTCCAGGACGGTGTGGGCGTGGCCAGGCTCGTTGGAGACAACGGCCAGGCCAACGAGGGCTGACTGCCAGACATCTTGCAGGTCGATCTCGGCGGTGGAGAGGTTGAACTCTTTGTGCAGGCGGTTGAGCAGCGGTCTGAGGCGGGCGCGCTTTTGCTTGAGCGAGCCGTTGCCGGGCAGGTGTAGCTTCAGGCGGCAGATTCCGACGATCATTGTTGCTGACGGGTCACCAGCAGGCGGTGCACCGTGACATCGACGCCGCCAAAGCGGTACTTGTAGCGCTCGTCGCCGCGCAGGAAATCATAAGCACGATAGCCGCTTTTGATGGCGTGCTGGATGAGATAGCCGGTCAGGACGATGCCGGCGCCAAAGCCGGCGTCGCTCCCGGCGTCGAGGCCGGAGTTATAGACCAGCACGCGCTCTTTGTAGACCAGGTTGAAGTAGGCGGCCAGCTTTTTCTCGCCCAGGGCCAGGAAGGAGAGCTGCAACCAGCCAGCGTCGAAGGCAGCGCGGGCCAGGTCGTGGAAAAAGGCGCGCATCGGCGGGGTGAGGAAGGCAGCCTTGTCCGGGCTGCTGGCGGCCATCAACGCCATAAAGTCTTCTATCTCGGCTTGCAGGTCATGCTGCGGGCCGACGATGTACCAGCGCAGCTCTTCCAGCGCCTCGGCGCGGCGGGTCTTGCGGCGCAGCTCGTGGCGGTCTTTGCCGCGCAGCAACTCCAGGTACTCCTCCCAGGTCGGCGGCAGATCGACGACGGGACAGACATCCTGCACCGACGTTTCGGCGCGCCAGCCATGGCGATGGGCGATGGCGGGCAGCAGGCGCAACGTCGGCGAGTCGCGGTGGATGTTGCACAGGTCGATGCAGTCCCAGGCCGGCGCGGCGGGGCTGGCCAGGAAATCGAGCAGCGCCGTCAGCACGGCCTCCTCCTCCCCGCGCGCGGCGATCCAGTCCAGGTAATCCGAGACCTCGACGCAGCCGACGGTCTGGAGGACGCGGCCCTGGTCGGGCTGGGCGGTGATGAAGAGAGGCGCCAGGCCGAAGAGGGCGCCGTCGGCGTCGCGGACGGTCAGCAGGAGCAGGTCGCCGTGGCCCAGGTGCCGCCACCAGACGCGCTTGTAGGCGGGGGTGAGAAAGACCGTGTCGACAGCGGCGCGGGCAAGAAGGCCCGTCCACTCGGCGGCCAGCTCATCGAAGGCGGCGGGGCTGGTGTGGACAGCGACGGCAAGGCCCGCCATGCGCATCAGCCGCCGGAGATGACCGAGATGAGCCTGACCACGTCGTCCGGCTGGAGCAGCGTGTCCTCGGTCAGCAGCCTGCCCTCGCGGACGGCGAGGACAGTTTCGGGGACAAGGCCCACTTTTTCCACCGCCTGGCGGACAGTGAGGCGGCCTTCGAGTTCCCATTCCCGATCGCGGTGCACAATCTTCATAGCCGACATTCTACCGCAAAGGGCGGGATGCGCAAGAGCGACGCGCCTTCTCTGCTGCCCACGGCCAGACGCTGACCAGAATAACCAGGGCAGGCAACAGCGCCGTCGCTGCATAGCCCTTCCCACCCAGGAAAGGCAGGTTGGAGAGCAGCCATTCCACCCGCGAGACGGGAAAGGGAAGGAGAATCAGGAATTGATAGGCCGGGAAATAGGGTAGCGTCAGCGCCGTCGCTGCGATCACCGAACGCAGACGTGCAAGCCGCTCCATAGGCACCAGCAGCACCGGCAACCAGACCAACCAGGTCCACCAACCCAGCCAGGGCACCGGACTGGCGTTGGCCCAGTCAGCCTCCAGGGTATTGACCTGTTGCAGCGCGGCGCGCAGCCAGCGGATGGGCCAATCCCAACCCCATTGCAGAAGTGAGATGAGCACCAGTGCCGCCGGTATGATGAGGGGTTTCCACTTGTTGCGTGCCCACAGCCAGAGACAGAGCGCCGCAAAAATGCCGACCTGGGGCTTGAGCATACAGGCGAAGGAAAGGCCGATTCCCATGATCTCGTAACGCTCGCGTTCCAAAGCCCACCAGGCCAGAGCAAGGCCAGCGGCGATGTAAGCATCGATCTGGCCGTACCCCAGCAGCCAGACGAAGGGGAAGGAGAGAAAGACCTTCCAGTAGTCGCCGCCGCCCCAGCGGGTGGCAGCGACCAGCACGGCGACCGAGGAGAGCGTCAGCGCCAGGTAGTCCCACTTCCAGGGCAGCCGGGCAAACAGCCAGAAGAACCACAGGGCGAAGCGAGGGTTGCGGGGCAGCAGGCCTTCGATGTACGCGCCCCGCCCCGCCGGGCCGTAGGTGACCAGCATGTCCACGCCGGTCTCCGGCCAGAGGAACATGAAGACGACCAGAGCCAGGACGATCCCCAGCAACCAGGGGGAGAGCCGTCGGTTCGCGGATGACGATGGGCGCAACCAATTCATCACAGTTCTCCGTAGTGGATGCGGCGGATGCCGCGCTCGTCGAGCGCCTGGCGCAGCGCGGGGTCGCTCAGCGCCCGCCGTTCGCCTTCGAACTGGTAATGGGCGATCCAGCGATAGCCTTCGCGCCGCAACTGCTCCAGGTGGTCGCTGAGGTAGGCAGGGTGCATCATCAGCTCCCAGGTGCCGCGCCAGGGCCGGCGCAGGGCGGCCAGCACCCGTTCGGTGACCATCTGCCCGCTGGCCTCCAGGCCGACCAATCGGTCCGGTGTGCGCACGCCGCATTGGGCGACGCGGTGCCGCGCCCACAGCGAGAGCAGCCCCAGCGCCAGCGGCTTGCCCCCCGCCGTCCAGCGGAGGGGACGGGCGAGCCGCATCCGCCGCAGGCCGAACTCGTTGGCCAGGCGCAGGGCCACTTCCAGCAGTTGGGGATGCATGTGGATGTGCTTGTGGCTGTCCAGGTGGGTGACGGTCAGCCCGCTGCCCAGCACCTTCTCGACCTGGGCGCGCCACTCCTGCGCGATGGCTGCCAGCGCGATCCGCCCCGTCGCCAGGCCGCACAGAAGGTGGACATAACTCAGGAAGAAGCGGCCCTCTCCGTCTACCAGCCCCGGCAGCGCCCGCGCCGGCAGCAGCGGGCGGCCCTCCAGCAGCGCCAGGTGGACGCCGATGCCCAGCCCCTCCGCCGCCCGCGCCCGCTCGACCGCGTCGTCAAAGGCCGCGCCGATGGCCAGCAGCGAGGCGCTGGTCAGGATGCCCTCGCGGTGCGCCTCGACGATGGCGCGGTTGTGGCCGACGGTCAGGCCAAAGTCATCGGCGTTGACGATCAGCCGCGCCGCGCTCATGGCCGCACCCCGATCACCGCCGCGTGGGGATGGACATAGCCCCGGTCGAGACGCAGCGCCTGCGTGCGGAAGCCGATCTTTTCGAACAGGGCGACCCACTCCTCGAGCGGGCGGAAGGTGAAGGCGCGTTCCCGGCCCAGCGTGATCCGCAACACCCGCACGGCCAGCCACTCCTCCACGCGGTTCAGGATCAGCTTCCAGCGCGGGCGCACGTCCATTGTCTTGAGAATCAGCACCCCGCCCGGCGCCAATCGCTCGTAGCACGCGCGGAGCACCTGTTCCTGCTGGCGGGGGGTGAGCAGATAGTCCACGTCCACGATCAGGATCGCCTGGCACGGGCCGACGACGGGATTGTGCACGGCGTCGCCCTGGACGAAGCAGACGCGGCCCGTCGCCGCGCCGGTGGCCCGCGCCGTCCGCAGCTTGCGCGCCGCCGGGTCCACGCCCACCACCCGCCGCGCCGGCCCGTCCAGGGCTATCGCGTTGGCCAGCAGCCCGTGGCCGCACCCCAGGTCGAGGATCCATCCCCCGGCGGGGATGAACGGGGCGAGCCGCTCGAACGGGCAGATGGCCATGCGGATCGCCAGGTGCAGCCGGTCGCCCCACGGGGCGTGGTCGTACAGCCGTCTCGCTCGCTGCAGCGTCGCCCGGTCCATCATCCCTCCAGCACGGCGACCAGCGAGACGCCGACGGGCAACGGCGCCCAGCGCATGAGCTGTCCCTCCAGAGCCAGCAGCCCGGCGAGCAGGCTGTTGAGCGGTTCGGGGACAGGGAACATATCGAGGTGGGCTTCGCCCCGGGGCGGGAGCAGGCGCTGGACGGTGCGGGTGAGGAGGGCCAGGGGGAACAGGAAGCAGTTCTGGTAGCTCATGCGGCGGATGCGGAAGCCGGCCGTTTCCACCTTCTCCCGCAGGGCGCGGGCGGTGTAGCGGCGGACGTGGCGGTTGGCCTCGTCGTGGCGGCTCCACAGGAACATGAACGCGGAGGTCAGGAGCAAGGCCACGCCGCCGGGGCGGCAGACGCGGCGCGCCTCGCGCAGCAATCCTATGTCGTCCGGCACGTGCTCGATCACCCCCAGCAGCGCCACCAGGCCGAAGGTAGCGTCGGCGAAGGGCAGCGCCTCGGCGGCGCCCTGCACCAGCGCGGCGCGGCCCGGCGGGGCCAGCGCCAGGGCCGGCCGCCAGGGTTCCAGACCCACCACCGGCCCCCAGTCGGCCAGCAGGGCCAGGTTGCCGCCGCTGCCGCAGCCCACATCCAGCACCGGAGCGCCCGGACGGGGCGCGGCCCAGCGCAGCAGCGTCCGGTAGACCGCCCGCGTGCCGCGATACCACCAGTGGTCCTGCTCCAGGCGGTGCAGCTCGACGTAGGCGTGCTCTTCCACGAGGGCCTCCGGCGACGTCAGGGCAACCGGCGCACCCGCGTGCGCCACCAGTAGGCGAGCAGCTCCCGCAGCGTATCGCGCGCCGCCTTCAAGCTGTTGAAGCTGGAGCGCCCGCTGCGGCGGGGAAAATACTCGACCGGCATCTCGGCGATGCGGTAGCCGTAACGGACGGCCTCGGCCAGCAGTTCGCCGTCAATGAACGCCGAGCTGGCGGTCAGGCGGATACGCTGCAACGCCTCCCGCCGGATCAGCTTGAACGAGAAATTGACATCCCGCACGTGGACGCCCAGCAGCAGGCGGCAGAGGAGGTTGTAGACCTTCGAGTAGACGAAGCGGCGGGGCGTGTCGTAGCGGCGGATGCGGTAGCCGATCACCAGGTCGGCCTGCGGCCCGATCAGCGGCAGGGCGCGCCCGATCTCGCGCAGGTCCACCGGCTCGTCGCAGTCGGTGTAGAAGACCAGCTCCTTCGTCGCCCCGTAGAAGCCGCTGCGCAGGGCGGCTCCGTAGCCGCGGTTGCGCTCGTGACGGACCACCCGCACCTGCGGGTGCTGGCGGGCCAGTTCGTCGGCGATACGCTCCGAACCATCGGAACTGGCGTCGTCTACGATCAGCACTTCATAATCGTCGGCCAGCTCCTGAAGGACGTCGAGCGCCTTCTCGACCATTCGCCGGATGGTCCCTTGTTCATTGTACATCGGGAAGAAGATGGACAGGCTGGTCACGGTATGCATATCATTCGTCCCAGTGGATGTGATAGACGCGAATCAGGCCATAGGTCGCGTTGTCGAACCGATCCACCAGCGTGGCGTAGCGGTTCAGGAAACGATCCATCTCCGTGCGGGACACGCGCAGGTGCTGTGCATAGGGCGAATCGTCCGGGGTGTCGGTGATGAAATAGTCCCAGCTCTCGTCCATCACCAGCGTATCCGGGCGGAAGGCCCGCAGCGCGTCTTCCAGCGAACTGTCTGGAGCGTAACGCTGGTAGTAGACCAATCCCTCCCAGGAAGCATACGGGTGGTCGTACAGGCCAAACCAGTACGTCTGAGGGCCCATGATCGAATCGCCGGGCTGGATGCTGGCCGCGATCCGTGCCTGCGCGGCCTGGTAGGTCTCGTGGAAATCGTAGCGTAGCACGGACAGATTCAGCACCACACTGGCCACGCAGGCGGCCCAGACGATCCCTCGGCGGGCATAGTCCCACCACCGACCATGCCATGGGGCTGCGGCGACGTCGAACACCAGCGCCGCTGCCAGCAGGTCGAGCGCCGGCGTGAGCAGGATGGCATAGTAGGTGCTCGGGTTGCGGATCAACAGCGTGGCCGTGATGACGATGCCGACCGTGATGGTCAGCAATCGCCAGGCCTCGGCCGTGCGGGTCGAGAGCAGCCGCGCCAGCGACCAGATGACGATGGGGAGCAGCAGAGGATGGGTGAGGATGAGTAGCCGGCCCATCTCGACGAACGCACGGGCGATCAGGCGCGGTTCCATGGTCAACAGCGGCGGGGTGTGTGTCGGCCCGAAAGCCAGTTGGGTCAGCGCCAGGTAGGTCTGGGGATAGCGCAGGACGTGCAGGGCCGCGTAGAAGGCCAGTCCGACTGCCCCGCCGAACACAAAGCCCCAGAAACGCGGCTGCCGGAGGGTGGCTCTGCCCCCGTCCAGGATGTGCAACGCCAGCAGGGGAGGCCCGTAGAGCGCGCCGTTGGCGTGGACCTCGAAGGCCAGGCCAACGCACAGGCCGGTCAGCAGCCCGACCCACCAGCGGCAGCCGCGGTCGGCCAGGTGGAGGGCCATCGCGCCAAAGCCCAGGGCAGCCACAATGATGTCGGGGCGGGCCATGTGGGCCGAGGTCGAGAAGGGCCACGAGACAGCCACAAGAGCCGCGCTGAGCAGTCCATATGCCCACCCCCGCAGGCGCGCAGCGATGGCGTAGATTGCAACCAGCAGCAGCAGGCCAAAGAGCAGCGAGATAGGCCGCACGGCCTGTAGCGAGGGTTCGTCGGCCAGGCGCAGGCTCAGGGATTGGATGAAGGTAAATAGCCAGGGGAAGAAGGTCCAGTAGCCAGCGAAGCGGTCAAAGACCCCGGCGTCCAGGGTGCTGAACGGCCGCCCGGTGTGAATGAACGCCCAGGCGCGGGCGGCGAACCAGGCTTCGTCCACGAAGGGGGCCGGAAAGCGCAGCAGCGACCACAGGTGGAGCGCGGCGACCGCGCCGGCCAGGGCGACGACGAGCCAGCGGCGCGCAGCGCAGGAAGCGCCCGGCGGGCCGAGGTCGCGTCGCAGCGCGATGGCCTGCCGCAGGTTTGCCCAGATCGTCCGCGGGTTGTTGACCTTGGAGCGGCCGCTCATGCGCGGGCGCATCGCCGTCGGCACGCTGAGCACCCGATAGCCCCCCCGGTTGGTGCGGATGATCAGCTCCATCAGCACCGCCCAGCCCCGCCCGGACGACTTGAGCGCGAACTGGTCCAGCAGCGAGCGGCGGAACATCAGCACGCCCTGGAAGCGGGGCAGCGGGCCGAACAGCAGCCGGTACAGCAGCCGCTCCAGTGCCGAGAGAGCCTGGCCGAGCAGGGAGCGCTTCCGCTCCGGCAGGAGGTAGCCCAGCACCATGTCGGCGCGGTCCATCAGTGCCGCGAACTGGCCAATGATCGCGGCGGGGAACTGCCCGTCGGCGGGGAAGAAGGTGATCCAATCGCCGCGCGCCTGGGCAAAGCCGGTGCGGTAGACGCCGCCCAGCCCCTGGTTGACGGGGTGGTGGACCACGCGGACGCCCGGCAGCGTCTCGGCCAACCGGTCGGCCAGTTCCGCGCTGCCGTCGCTGCTCCCGTCGTCCACGATCAGCACCTCATACGGTCGCCCCAGCCCTTCCAGCGTCTGGTGGATCTCGTGGACGACCGCCTCCAGGCTGCCCGCTTCGTTGTAGGCCATCACGACGACCGATAGCTGCGGCACGGCGCCCTCCACGGATCAGCCGCGCATGCGGATCAGCCGCGCCGGCACGCCCCCGACAACCGCATAGTCCGCCACGTCGGAGGAGACGACCGCGCCGGCGGCCACCTGCGCCCCGCGCCCGATGTGCACGCCGGGCAGGATGATCGCCCCCACCCCGATGTCGCTGCCGTCCCCGATGGACACGGGAGCAAAGTGGAGCGTGCTGTGCAGGATGGGCCGCTCGATCTCGTCCAGGGCATGGGCCGAAGTGATGATCTTGACCCCCGGACCGATCCCCACGTCACAGCCGATGACCAACCCCCCCGCGCTGTGGAAGAAACACTGCTGGCCGATCCACGTCCCGCTGCCGATGACCATCCGGTTGCTGTGGTATCCCTTCAGGATCGTGTAGTGGCCGATGTAGACGCCGTCGCCGATCTCGATGTTTTCGGGGTGGAAGACCAGCACGCCGGTCTCGAAGACGACCCCCTGGCCCAGGCGGGCAAACTGGTCGAGAGAGAACTCTCCCGTTCCGTGGCTCACTGCCCGCCGTGGCGCACCGCCCTCTCCAGCCATCGCACCACCTCCTCGATGTCCGCCTCGGTCATCCGTGTGTGCAGGGGCAGGCACAGTCCGCGCTCGTAGGCGCGGAGCGAGTTGGGCAGCCGTCCCGCTTTGCCGGCGTAGTGCGGCTGGGCGCTGACGGCGTAGGTGCCGATGGCCGTCTCGATGCCCGCCTCTGCCAGCGTGCGCATCACTGCCGCCCGCTCCACGCCCTCGTCGAGCAAGATCACGTAGGACTGCCAGACGTGCCGCGTGCCGTCCATCGCCGTGGGCCGCGTCACGCCGGGCAGTCCGGCCAGCGCCTGGTGGTACAGCCCGGCCAGGTAGGTGCGCCGGGCGATGATCTCCTCCAGCCGGCCCATCTGCACCGCCCCCAGCGCGCCCTGGAAATCGGTCAGCCGGTAGTTGAAGCCGGCATCCACAAAGCGCACCGCCTCCCCCTGCCGCGCCATGCCGTGGTTGCGCAGTTGGCGGACGCGCCCGGCCAGGCGCTCGTCGTCGGTCACGACCATGCCGCCCTCGCCGGTGGTGATTGCCTTGCGCGGGTGGAAGCTGAAGCAGCCGGCGTTCCCCAGCCCTCCGCAGCGACGCCCGTGGTACTCCGCACCCAGCGCGCAGGCGGCGTCCTCGATCACCAGCAGGCCGTGTTCGGCGGCAAGCTCCAGGATCGGCCCCATATCGGCCGGCTGGCCAAAGAGGTGCACCGGCATGATCGCCCTCGTCCGGCGGGTGATGGCCGGGCGGATCTGGGCCACGTCCACGTTGAAGGTCGCCAGGTCAACGTCCACCAGCACCGGCCGTGCGCCGACCAGCTCGACGACGTTGGCCGTGGCCGGGAAGGTAAAATCAGGCACAATGACCTCGTCACCGGGGCCGATGCCTGCCGCCAGCAGCGCCAGGTGCAGCGCCGCCGTGCCGGAACTGACCGCCACGGCGTGTGGCACGCCGACGGCTTCGGCCACCCGCTGCTCGAACGCCTGGACGTGCTGGCCCTGCACCAGGTAACCGCTGCGCAGCACCGCCGCCACCGCGGCGATCTCTTCGTCGCCGATCTCCGGGAACGTCAGGCGGATCATGTTTCTGTCCTCCGGCGGTACCACTCGATCGTCCGCAACAGCCCCTCCTCCAGGTCCACCTGCGGCTCATAGCCCAGCAACCGCCGCGCCTTGTCAATGTTTGGGATGCGCAGCTCCACGTCCGTGTAGGGCCAACGGACAAAGACAAGGCGAGAGGACGACCCGCTCAGACGGACGATCTGCTGGGCCAGGTAATAGATCGTCACCACGCTGCGCGGATTGCCGATATTGAACACCTGTCCGACCGCCTCCGGCTTTTCCAGGCAGAGCAGTACGCCCTCGACCATATCGTCCACGTAGCACCAGGCGCGGATCTGGCTGCCGTCGTTGTGGATCTCCAGGTCCTCGCCGCGCAGGGCGCGGACGATGAAGCGGTGGATCGCCCCCTCGCCCACCTGTCCCGGCCCGTAGACGTTGAACGGGCGCACGGAGACGGTGGGTATGCCGTACTGCTTGTGGTAGTTGTGGGCCAGGTGTTCGGTGGCCAGCTTGCTGACGGCGTAGGTCCAGCGGGCCTCGCCGACCGCGCCCAGGCTGGTCACATCGCCCTCCTGGACCTTGTAGGCGTAGGAGCCGAAGACCTCGCTGGTGGAAAAGTCCACGAACCGTTCCAGGCCGGGTTCGTGCTGCGCCGCTTCCAGCACGTTGTAGGTGCCGATGATGTTGACCTGCATGGTCGTCACCGGCATTTTGAGCACCGTGTCCACGCCGGCGATGGCGGCCAGGTGGACGACAATCTGGCAGCCGCGCATCGCCTGGCGGACGGCGTCGCCGTCGAGCACGTCACCCCAGACCACCTGGAGGTTGGGATGGCCCAGGAGGTTGCTGTCCTTCAGCGAGTTGCGATAGCCCTTGTCAAAGATCACCACCTCATTGTCGTTGACCAGTCGGCAGGCCAGAGCCGTGCCAATGAAGCCGGCGCCGCCGGTGAGCAGGATGCGCTTGCCGTGGAGCATATCGCCTTTCCTCCAGCACACAGATGACGGCCATCTCGTCCGCGCAGGCGTGGCCAGGCTGGGGCCGGTCTCTGACCGTGCCGCCGGGGCGGTCGTGACGACGTCGTCAAGTTTACACCGGATGGCGGCGGCTGGCAAGCTGGACACCCCTAATTATGACCATAGTCCCCTTGATTGTGATGGGGGAATATGATATACTGAAAGCACCCCTTATCATGGACATATCCAGCCCGGTGTGATTTACGCCCATCGATTGCCGGAGGAAAAGATGAGCAGACAAACAATGCAGCGAATCGCAGTAACGTTGGGAATGGCAGCTCTTGGCGTGTTATTGCTCTTTGCTTCCCTTGTCCAGGCCAGAGGGCAGGCCGAGCCCCCGGTGCCCAACAAGTCCCTGGTGCTGGGATCCAAAGCGACCTCCCCCAGCCAGCCTCCCACGCCCGACGCTGAAGGTGAGCTATCAGGCAGGATGCCGGCTGCGCCGCAGGCCGGCGGCGCTGTGTACTGCGTCACGCCGGGCGGCGGCTCTTTCCCCGGTGACTGTGACCAGGTCTTTACCACTGTCCAGGCCGCTGTCGACGCCATCGCCGCCGGCGGAACGGTCAAAGTCGCTACGGGCACATACACCGACACCAACGGCGACGGCTGGGTTGTCGTCATCAACAAGTCCCTCACCCTCCAGGGAGGGTACACAACCTCCAACTGGCGCACCCCCGATCCGGACGGCCATCCCACGTACCTGGACGGTCAGAACAGCGCGCAGGTGGTCCGGATCACGGGAAATGTCGCGCCGGTCGTCGCTGCCTTTCACATCCGCAACGGCGCAGCGACCTCGGGGGCAGGCGTCTATATTGGCGGCGGCCAGCCCACCCTGGCGCGCAACCGCATCTATGACAACGTGGCCAGCACCAGCGGCGGCGGTGTCTATGTCGCCGCCGGGGAAGCCCTCCTGGAGAACAATCTCGTCTACGGCAACACCGCGCTGACAGGCGGCGGCCTCTATGTGGCGACGGGTTCCGCCGTGGTGCGCTTTTCCACCTTCTACGGCAACAATGCCAGCCTCGACGGCGGCGGCATTTACGTGTTCTCTGGATCGCCTTCCATCTATGCCAGCATCGTCGTCAGCAACACGGCAGCCGCCGGTGGCGGTGTCTTTGCCTCGGCCGGCAATGCCGTGGTGGACTATAACAACGTGTGGGACAACATCGGCGGCAACTATGGCGGCATGGTCGCCGCCGGCGAGCACAGCACATCGACCGCTCCCCTGCTGGTCAACCCTGGCGGGGGCGATTTTCACCTCCAGGCTGGCTCCGTATGTATCGACTATCTGCCGATCACGATCACCACGGCGCTGGACTATGACGGGTGGGCGCGGCCGCTCGGCCCGCAAGCGGACCTCGGCGCGCACGAGTTCTACACGGGAACGTGCTTTGTCCGCGTCGCTGCCGGCCGGGTCTACACCAGCGTCCAGGAGGCTGTAGACGCCTCCTCGCCAGGAGACCTGTTGCGAATTGCGGGCTATTGCGCGGGAGTTGAGTCACGGGCTGGCATGCTTCAGGTCGCTTACGTCGACAGGCGCCTGACCCTGCAAGGCGGTTACACGATCACGAACTGGACTATCCCTGATCCTGTAGCCCTGCCAACGTTCCTGGACGCCGAGGACAACGGGCGCGTGATCTATATCGCCAATGTCGATGCCACGGTGAGGGGATTGCACATTGTCAACGGCAGGGCCAACGGCAATGGCGGGGGTATCTATGTTGGCACAGGCAGCACGGTGATTGAGGACAACTGGATTTATGAGAACACCACCCAGGGCAATTTCGACGGTGGCGGAATTTATGTCTTGGGTGGTTCCTCTGGGATCCAGCGTAATGAGATCTATAGCAACTCGACATGGGGTCGGGGCGCTGGGATCGCCGTCAATGGGGGTACCAGTGTACTGATTCAGGAGAACGTGATTCGCAATAACACGGCCAACGTTGACAATAACGTTACTGACGGCGGCGGTGGCATATTTATTGGCGGCGGCACAGTGACTGTCCGCAATAACAACATTTACCAGAACGCCGTGGTTCAGAGCGGCGCCACATACAGTCACCGGGGTGGCGGTGGCATCGCTGTTGAAGATGGCAGCGGCGTCGTAATCGAGAACAACCAGATCTATGAGAATACGATCTCTGTCGCCGAAGGTCAAAGCGCTGGTGGCGGCGGCATCTATATCGGTGCTAACCAGGCCATAGTAGCTCAAAACGAGGTTTATAGCAACACCACCAACGGCTACGGCGGTGGCGGTATCTATGTCCATGATGGCAATTCCCAGATCCAGCGAAACCGCATCTACAACAATGTTGCCCAGAATGGCAACAACGGCGGTGGTGGCATCTATGTCTATGTGGGCACGCCATTGATTGAAGCCAACACAATCTATGGCAACAATGCACCCGGCACTGGCCCCTGGCGTGGCGGCGGTGGTTTATACGTCGAGAACGGCACCCCGATAATTCGCAACAACCTTTTCTATGCCAATGTGACAGACAGCCGCGGCGGCGCGATCAAGCTGTATGACGGTTCGTCGACGGTGGAAAACAACACCATTTACGGCAACTCTGCCGGCCCTGATGGGGGGGGCGGCATCTATCGCGCTAGCGGCACGCCCACGCTGCGGAACAATATTATCGCCAACAACACAGACTATGGCGTTTATGGTTCCGTCACTGTCTCCTATTCCGATTTCTGGCTCAACTCTGCTGGTGCCTGTGGCGGCGGGGCTACGTGCGCTCCGGCCGCCGGCAACATTTTCCAAAACCCGCTTCTGGTTGATCCGGCAGGGGGCGATTATCATCTCCAGTCGGCCTCGCCATGCCGTGACACGGCGGACCCGAGCAATTACCCGTCCACCGACTATGACGGATTTGCCCGCCCCTTCGGTCCCGGGGCAGACATGGGCGCCTACGAGTTCTACTCCGGCACCTGCTTTGCCCGCATCAACGGGGTGGGCCAGGTTTATGACGATGTGCAGGCGGCGATCGATGCGGCAGCAGCCGGCAGTGACGTGCGCGTCGCCGGCCTGTGCCAGGGCGTGCACGCGCGCCTGGACGGCAGCACGACGGTCACCCAGACCGCTTTCATCAGCAAGCAACTGACCCTGCGCGGCGGCTATACGCTCACCAACTGGCTCGCCCCTTCGGCTATCACCACCCTCGACGCTGGCGGCAACGGGCGCGTGGTCTATGTCACCGGCAGCGGCCCCGTCGTCGTCGAGCGGCTGGTGCTGCGCCACGGCTCGGCCATCACCGGCGGCGGCCTCTACCTGGCCGCGCCGTCGCTTGACCTGACCGTGCAGAATGTTGTCCTGTACGGCAACAGCGCGACATACGGCGGCGGCTTTGCCGCCAGCGGCGGAAGCCCCCTTCTCTACCACAACACCTTCTACAACAACAGCGCCACCGCCAACGGCGGCGGCCTCTACCTGCCCTCCGGCTCGCCCGTGGTGCGCAACACTATCGTCGCCACCCATACCCACGGCGGCATCTGGGTCGGCAGCGGAGCCACACCTGACCTGGACTATAACCTCTTTTGGGGCAATCAGGGCGGCAACATCGTCGGCGGCAGCGGCGGCGCGCACGATGTGCTGGCTGACCCGCTCTTTGTCAACCCTGCCGCCGGCGATCTGCACCTCACTGCTACCTCGCCCGCCATCCACGCTGGCGACCCAACCCCGGGCGTCGCGCTGGATTGGGAGGGTGACCCGCGCCCGCTGGGCCGTGGCTATGACATCGGCGCCGACGAGAGCGCGCTCTACCCCGACATCGCTTTCGAGCCAGATCAGATCAGGAGCGTTGCACCAGATACTGAAGTCGTCTACACCCATTACCTGACCAACAGCGGGACGGTGACGGACACTTTCGACATCGCTCACTGGACGGACCAGCCTGCCTGGGATGTGACGTATGAACCAGTGGTTGCCCTGCAGGCTGGAGAGGGCACAGCCTTCCAGGTCACCATCCGTGTGCCGGCCGGCACGCTCAGCGGCACGGTCAATACCCTGATCCTGACCGCCACCTCGCGCCTCAACACGGCCATCCATGAGGCCGTGACGGACACGACCATCGTCAACTGGTTCCCCGGCGTCTCCATCACCCCCTCCTACGCCGACCGCCTCAACCCCGGCACGGTCGTCACCTATGTCCACACTCTGGTCAACACCGGCAACGCTGAAGACAGCTTCCAGCTCAGCCTGGACAGCACCTATGGCTGGACCGTCATCACGCCGACGGAAGTGCTCAACCTGCCGCCGGCAGGACAGGCGACAATCTGGGCTGTGATGAGCATCCCGCACTCTGCGCCTGGCGGCATCACCGAGACCGCCGCGATCACCGCAACGGGCTCCAGCGGCGTGTGGGATGTGGCAACCGATTCCATCACGGTCAACCACACCACTGGCGACCGCTACGTCAGGGTGAGCGGGTCGGATACGCTGAACAGTTGCCTCGACCCGTTCGTACCCTGCGCCAGCGTCGCCCACGCCGTGGCCCAGGCTGCGACGAACGACACCATCAAGGTCGCCGGCGGCACGTACAACGAGGTGGACATTTACATCAACAAGAACGTCACCCTGCGCGGCGGCTACAGTCCCACCAGCTTTGCCGAGGGCAACTGGAACCCTGCCACCTATCCGACGATTCTGGACGCCGACGGTCAGGGACGGGTAATGCGCATCTTTGGCAACCCCACCGTGGAGTGGGTCACTGTCAAAGAAGGCTACCACAACGGCTCCGGCGGCGGACTCTACATTGAGATGGGCTCGCCCACCATCCGGCACACCCGCTTTGTCAACAACACAGCCACCCAATACGGCGGCGGCATCTATAACAGCCTGGACAACATGCCGGGCCGCCCGGTGGTGGAGCAGAATATCTTTAGCGGCAACAGCGCCCAATACGGCGGCGCGTTCGCCAGCGCGACCGGCAACGTCAGTTTTTGGAACAATATGCTCTACGGCAACCAGGCCAGCCAGGACGGCGGGGCGGTCTATATCGGCGCCGGAACGGTGCGCGTCTGGCATAACACCTTCCACGCCAACACGGCAACCCGCTGGGGCGGCGCTCTCTATGCTGCTGCCGGCAACACCGTCATCAGCAATACGATCGTGGTCAACAACAGCGCCAGCGCGGGCGGCGGCATCTACCGCGGCGGCGGCACAATGACGGCAGATTATAACGACGTCTGGAACAACAGCGGCGGCGATTACAGCGGCGTCAGCGGCGGGCCGCACTCGCTCTCTGTCGACCCGCTGCTGGTCGATCCCGCCAACGGCAACCTGCACCTGCAATCGACCTCGCCCTGCATCGACCAGGGCAACGCCACCTCCCTCTCGCAGGACCTGGACGGGGGCGCGCGCACCGTCGGCCCGGCCCCCGACATCGGCGCAGACGAGTTCCAGATTGTCGACCTGCTCTTTGCCCCTGACCGCACCGGCAGCGGCCTGCCCGAACAGACGGTGCAATACACCCATTTCCTGACCAACACCGGCACCTATACCGACACCTTCTACTTTGCCTGCCACAGCAGCCAGGGTTGGGAGGTGACCTGTCCGACCAATGTTACCGTCGGCGCAGGCCAGGTCAGGCAGGTCAACGTCGGTATGCGTATCCCTGCCTGCACCCCCGTCGGTACGGTCGATGTGACCGACATCACCGCCTACTCCCTGGCTGACCCCACCGTCCACGCCACCGTCTGGGACACGACCACTGTCGGCCTCAAGCAAGGGGTCAGCCTGGAACCTGACCTGTCCGTCCATGTCAACTCGTACCCGGGCAGCGTGCGCCAGGTTGTCTTTCCCCACGTGCTGACCAACCTGAGCAACAGGGCAGAGACCATCCAGTTGGGAGTGACCAACGTTGAGCAGGTGACCGGTCAGCAGTGGAACGTCACGATCAGTCCGCTCTCGGTTGTCGTGGAACCCTGCTCGTCAAAGCCGGTCACCGTGACGGTCAATGTGCCGCCCCTGGCGCCAACCTGCGATAACCTGCGCGTCGATCTCGCTACCGCCACGGCCCATCTGGTGAGCAACCCCAGCGTCGCGGACAGCGCCTCCGACACGACCGTCGTCAACCAGTGCGCTGGCCTGATCTTTGAGCCAGACCGCAATGGCGTCGCCATGCCAGGACAGACGATTGTCTATACGCACACGCTGACCAACACCGGCAACTATGACGACAGGTTCTATTTCCACATCACGGGCAACTGGATCTCTGTTCAGCCAGCCCAGGTAACCCTGGCCAGCGGCAACTCAGCCGAGGTGGCCGTCCGCGTGACGATTCCCACCTCGCCTCCGCCGCCCTGTTATACGGAGCACCAGGCCCTCATCACGGCCTATTCGACCTTCGACCCTGCGGTTTCGGACGCGGTGATGGACACCACCACCATTGCCCCGCTGCCCGGCGTCGCCATCGGGCCGGACCTGGCGGCGCGCGTCGCTTCCGCCGCCGATCACACGGTGCTGGTGACCTTTACCCACATGCTCATCAACACCGGCAACTGTACTTTCAGCTTTAACCTGGACGCAGAGAGCAGCCAGGGCTTTGTCACAACCGTCACGCCGCAGCACATTGCCAACCTGCCCACGCTGGCCAGCACGCCGGTCACGGTGACAGTTGCCATCTCCCCCTCGGCGCCTCTTTGCACCAACGCCTTCACCGATGTGACCACGGTCAATGCAGAGGTGGCCTATTACAGCGGCTACAGCGATGAGGCCCTCGACACGACTCGCGTCAACGAGTGCGGATTGGAACTGGCGCCTTCCTATATCGACCCGCCGCCCTATCCATCCGGCAGGAGCGCGCCCGGCACGGCGGTCAATTATGCCCACATCCTGACCAACACCGGCGTGCTGACCGACTCGTATGTCCTCACCTATCTGACCGGCACCTGGCAGGCGGAGGTTGCGCCGTTGCTGGTCGTCGAGCTGCCCCCTGGCGGCACAGCGCCGGTCACGGCGACGGTGCACGTGCCGCCGGGCGTGATCAGCGGGACGCGGGAGACGCTTGTCGTCACCGCCACGTCGCAGTCGCTCTCGACGCTCTTCGACGCCGTCGTAGACGAGACGGTCGTGCCCTATGCCCCGCAGGCGGTGATCGCCCCAGACAACTGGGGGCAGGCCGCCCCGCACGGCGTCATCACCTACAGCCACACCCTCACCAACACCGGCAACTATACAGACTCGTTCACCCTGGCGACAAACTCCTCGTTCGGCTTTTCGGTGATCGAGCCGTCCCAGACCCCCAGCCTGGGCCCCGGCGAGTCGTATGGGCCGATCGTGGTGACGGTGACCCTGCCCTCCTACGCTGAGACGGGCAAGATTGAGTTGACCCAGGCTATCGCCACGTTTAACCTGGCGCCCCAGCAGCAGGCTGTCGCCCTCAACTCGACGCTGGTCCTGGGCACCGCTGGCACCCGCTATGTCGCGCCGGACGGGATCGACGACGGCAATAACTGCACCGACCTTGATTTTGGCCCCTGCGCTACGGTCAACCACGCTGTCGAGCAGGCCGCCTCCGGCGACGAAGTCCGCGTCGCTCAGGGCGTCTTTACCGACGTGCACACGGTCGGCGGACTGACTCAGGCCGTCTGGCTGGACAAAGATCTCGTCCTGCGCGGCGGCTACAGCACCGCCAACTGGAACAACCCCAACCCTCTGCTCTACCCCACCATCCTCGACGCTGGCGGGCTGGGGCGGGTGATCTATATCGCCGCCAGCTCGCCCACCATCAGCGGTTTCCATCTCCGCAACGGCTATGTGGAGAGCGACCACGGCGCCGGCATCTACGTCGCCGCTGGCGCTGCGCCGACGATCCAGCAGAACCGCCTCTATGACAACGTTGCCCAGAACGGCTTTGGCGGCGCGATCTATGCCGCCAGCGGCGCCTCGCTCTTGCTGGAGCGCAACGCCTTTTACCGCAACGCCGCTTTCGATGGCGCCGCCGTCTATCTGACCTCTGGCGGCGGCACGGTTTCCAACAACGTCCTCTATGACAACCACGCCGCCAGCCGTGGCGGTGGCTTGTACAACGGCGGCGGCAGCCCGACGCTGTGGAACAATACCTTCTTCTCCAACACGGCCAGTTATGGCGGCGGCGTCTATAACCTCAGCGGCGCGCCGGCCATCCGCAACACCATCCTGGCCGGCAACGTCGTCACCGCCACTGGCGGCGGCATCTATGACCACGCAACGGGCGGGACGCCGGCGATGGATTACAACGACGTCTGGGGCAACACGCCGGACGACTATAGCGGCGTCAGCGCTGGCGCCCACGACATCTCGTCCGATCCGCTCTTTATCAACGCCGCGGCCTATAACCTGCACATCACCAGCGCTTCTCCTTGCTTCGACGCTGGCGATCCGGCAACGCCGTTGAACAACGACCACGACGGCAACCATCGCCCGCTCTTTGACAGCTATGACATCGGCGCTTACGAGTATGGCCTCTCTACTGACAAACTCGTCAGCGCCCTTGTCGCGCCGCCGGGCGGCGAGATCGGCTACCTGCTCACCATCTCTAACACGGGCGGCACTACCTGGTACGACATCACCCTCACCGACACTCTCCACTCTCTGCTCGAATACGTCCCTGACTCGCTCCAGTTCGACGTCCCAGCCGGCTATTACGACGCCGGCTCCCGCACCATTGTCTGGAATGGCGATCTGCAAGACAACCAGGCGGCGCACATTTCCTTCTCCACCCGGATTACCGACTGGGTTGCCGCCGGCACCGCCATCACCAACGTCGGCTGGGTCAACAACAGCCCCACCTGGATAGTGACGACAACGGTCCTCGCCAAAGCGGGGCCGCGCTATGTGGCGCCGACCGGCAGCAACGCCCTCAACAACTGCCTGGTCCCGACAAAACCGTGCGCCACGATCCAGTACGCCGTCGACCAGGCCCTCGACGGCGACCAGGTGCGCGTGGCCGCCGGCACCTACGCCGCGCCGGTCACCATCACCCGCTCGATCGACCTCCTCGGCGGCTTTAGCGCCGACTGGAGCGCCCAGGACCCCGTCGCCTACCCCACGATCATCGACGGCCATGGCCTGCTCATCAGCGGGACGGTCGAGGTGACGGTAGCGGGCTTTGACATCCGCAATGGCACAACCGGCATCAGCGTTCAGGACGCCACGCTGCACGCCGTCCAGAACCGCATCCACGGCCACAGCGGCGACGGCATCCACGTCAGCGGCGGCGACCTGACCCTGGAGCGCGCCTGGGTCTATGAGAACGGCGGCGACGGCGTCAATGTCGCCACCGGCAGCTACACGCTGACCAACGTCGTCCTGGCCCACAACAGCGGCCCCGGCCTGCGCGCGGCAGGCAGCACGGGCCAGGTGCTGCACGCCACCTTTGCCCGCAACGGCGGGACAGGGGCCGTCATCGGCGGCAACGCGCTGTTCACCAACACGCTGGTCTACAGCCACACCCTCGGCGTCGACGCGACCACCGGCGCGGCGGCAATGTGGAACACGCTGTGGTGGGAAAATACCGTCAACACGTCGGGCACGGTCACCAGCACCAACCAGGTCAGCGGCGACCCGCGCTTTATCGACCCCGCCGCCGTGGACTATCACATCCACATCGGCTCGGCGGCAATGGACGCCGGCACCGAAAGCGGCGTGAGCGAGGACGTGGACGGCGACCCGCGCCCGCTCTTCACCGCCCCCGACATTGGCGCCGACGAGTATCCACTGCTGTTCGCACGGGCAGCAGCGCCGCTGCAGGCCCTCCCCTGCCAGCCCATCACCCACACGATGAGCCTCTTCAACATGGGCAGGACGACCATCAGCGGCCTCTCCATCGGCGAGGTGCTGCCGGCCCAGGTCTCTTATGTTGAAGGCTCCTTCGCTGCCTCCTCCGGCAGCGGCGGGGTGACCAACGGCGTCCTCAACTGGTCGGGCGATGTGGTCGACGCGGTCTGGATCACCTTCACCGTGCAGATCACTCCCTACCTGACCAACGGCACTGTCATCACCCACGTTGCCACCGTCGAGGACCCCGTCTCGTCCTTTGCCACGCCGCCGCTGACGGTGACGGTGAGGACGCTGGAAGGAACTGCGGCCAAGAGCGGCCCGGCGCAGGCAACAATCGGCCAGGTGGTCACCTACACCATCGCCTACACCGTCCCGGCGGGCCACGCTGCCTACAACACGACGCTGGTCGACACCCTGCCGCGGGTGATGGGCGGCACCGGGCCAGCGCTGGCCTATCGGAGCGGCAGCGGCAGCCCGGCCCCCGCCCTGGTCAGCCCCGACGGCGGCACGATCACCTGGACCCTGCCCACCGTCGCCGCGCCGTGCGGCGCGCCGCAGGTGAGGCTGGTGACCTTTGCCGCCCAGGTGCAGGACCTGCCCGAAAACAACGCCGGCGACCTGCTGACCAACACGGTCGAGCTGGCCTACACGGAGGCGGAGAGCGGCGGGCCGGCCCACGCCCTCTCTGCTGCCCAGACAGCGCTGCTGGTCGAGCCGGGGCTGGAGGTGGAGAAGGAGATCGTCCCCGCCGGAGGAGTGGGCGCGCTCGACCTGCTCGCGGTGGTCATCACCGCGACCAACACGGGCGGCAGTCCCCTCTACGGTTTGATCGTGACGGACACGCTTCCGGCGGAACTCGACCTGGTCAGCGCCCCGCCCGAGTGCAGCGAGGTCGGCGCCGCGGTGGTCTGTTCTGTGGCCCAGATCGGGCCTGGCGAGCATGTCGTCCTGACGCTCACCGTGGAGGTCGCCGCGGACGTGGGGGCCAATCAACTGCTGACCAACAACGTCGTCGCCTGGGGCGCTTCGCAGCCGGCCTCGGTGGGCCTGTGGCGCGCTTATATGGACGCGGCCCAGGCCACGGCGCGCAGCGGCTACCCCGACCTGGCTGTCGCCAAGTCGTGCGGCACGGCGCTGCTGATCCCAGGCGGCCCGATCACCTATACCATTGCCTACACCAACGTCGGCGTCGTGCGCGCCCTCAGCGTTTCGCTCGTCGATACGCTGCCTGCGGAGGTCTCGGACGTCACCTGGTCCAGCTCCCGCCCGGCCAGCGTGAGCCAGGCGGGGCGGCAGCTCACCTGGAACCTGAGCGACCCGCTGGGGCCGGCGGAGGGAGGCCGCATCTGGATCACAGCCACGATCTCGTCCGCCGTGGGGCAGGGCGATGTGCTGACCAACACCGTCGTCATCAGCACGACGACCGCCGAGGCCAACAGCAGCAACAACCAGGACACGGTCGCCAGGGCCATCGGCTGCGTGGCGATCTCGGACCTGGCTTTTGTCTACAGCCCGGCGGCGCCGCGGATCGGGCAGACGGTGACCTTTACCGGCACCGTCTCGCCCGACAGCACGACGCCGATCAGCTACACCTGGAGCTTTGGCGACGGCAGCGCGCCGGTAGAGCAAAGCGGCGGGACGACCACGGTGGTCACCCACACCTTTACCTCTGACGGCACTTACTCCGTCACGCTGGCGGCCTCCAACGCCTGCAGCGCAGCCACGCCGTACCAGCAGATGGTATTCGTCGACCGCTATCACATCTACCTGCCGCTCGTGCTGCGAAAGCGCTAGGATGTTATGGCAGGACCTGAGGGTTGGCAAACCACCGAAGCAGAACGTTGGCGTGTGGCATCCCTTGCTCGGCGGGGCTCTGTGACCCCCGCCAATGGGGGGCCGCCGGGTCACAGACCCGGCGGGAGCGGGGCAGGTGGGGCGCCTCTGCTCCTGGCGGGTCTGCGACCCGCCAGGGCGCGGAGGGCGGCGGGGGCACAGACCCCGCCGGAGCGGGAGATTTCTGCTCCTGGCGGGTCTGTGACCCCCCAGCCCGCGGAGGGCGGCGGGGTCACAGACCCCGCCGGAACGGG
>Ga0209162_1001174_pt1 | contig 26664 bp, 19 predicted proteins | sample YNPNPMetaG_FD_187121 | JGI IMG/M metagenome (GOLD analysis project Ga0209162, IMG submission 187121) | Anoxygenic and chlorotrophic microbial mat microbial communities from Yellowstone National Park, USA - YNP NP MetaG (SPAdes) (version 2) ...
TCTGCGCCCCCAAAGTTTTTGTCGCTTGGGAAGTGCCGAGTATACTCCAGTGCCAATCCCCAGCGCCGCACCAATATACCCGAAGTTATAAAGATAAAAAATACGGCCTGTGGACCGCCATAGGACCACTGCGATGGCCCAGAAAATCATTAACATGATCAGTGGTATCTTAAAACGGGCAAAATCAAAGGTGTCTTCAGAAGATTTCATCGTTGTTTGTACTCCTTTTCTCTTGATTCGCCATCATCATAAGAAACTAGCACAGGAGCCGGCCGCCTTTAGGCGACAGAGGAATGCACCCCTCCTTTCTTTGAAGGTATTTTCCGGTATATTGAAATTGTCGAACACTTGTGCTATACTCTCCTTGAGTTTTGAACGTTAACAACCGAGTGTATGAGGTTGCAGACAGTAATCGGTGTTTGCGTAAAACATTCGCCGTACGCAATCAGGCACAAGACACTCGATAGATTTGCGGGAAAACAGTTACGTGCCATTTCGCCATCCGTTATGGATACTTAAGCGGCTCGGATGTTCCGAGCGAGGGTTGCCGTCAACCAGCCTATCGTCTCGGACGCGGTTCTACCGCGTCGCCAGAGACAAGCTGTTCCCGTTAGGGAACAGTAGTTGACTTTTCCTGGGGAAACAGGGGCACGGTGAAGATGCTACGGTGGCAGTGTAAAAGCTGTCCTCCGGCACGCTTTGTTAGGCTGGTTTTAACTTTGTTAGATAAGCTCACTACTATCAACCTTGACTTCGGAGAATTTGCATTAATTTGGTTGCAGCCGCAATCTCTAAATCTAGATTACCACTGTTATTTTTCCCATACGTCGTTATTTGAAGAGAATCTCCAAAAGCGTCTATTGCTATGTTTGCACCAAGGGATACAAACATTTGCACACGTTCAGCATTGAAAAATTTTTCAACCTGTTCTTTGTTTTCGGCAGGCAATATGAATTTTCGGTCAAATTCTGGGAACGCGGTTAGGTGGACACGTTGCATTCCCGTAAAGTTAAATGTCCATCCAATCACATTGTCAGCAAAGTTATTCATCTTCTTACCCCACTTCTCTTCCAGTTTTGGTAATTGGAACAAGGCGAAATATGGCAGTTGTAGCAATGGGGAAATCACAATCAATCTATCTTCCAGATACGTATCACTGTCTAAGTACGCATCATACAGATACAAATCACCATCCAAGGTCTTTTTTTGACTTACACGGATGATATGCATTTTTTCTCTTTTGTAATACTGCAATGCACGAATACGGTTAACAAGCTCTTCTGCTGGAGTTTCTATGGGAAGAAACCCAAGTTGCTGACGGCGTATTTCCCTTACATCTACCCTTTCTTTACGTAATAAGCGCAATCCGATGACAATGATAGCAAAGACTACCAATGTGAGAGAGATAACAAGTAATGAAGAATTCATGATGTAACCTCATAACATAATTAGAAGTCATTCATGTCCTGCCAAGCACAGCCAGTTTTGAGAATGTGTAGAATGCCGTCGAACGCCGCCGATTGTCCACACGTGAATGGCCTGTCTCTAGTTTGCGTTTAGGAGCAGTGGTTCGATGATGTCCCATTATTCGTCGGTTAGATCATGTCCGATTCCCATGCCATAAGTTTAGCATGGGTACCGACATCGCCTACTTTATTTTCCTGGGCATAAGCACAGCAGTCGCCGCCATTCCAAGTAAGCAGTGTATCACTGCCTGGACGATCTGTGCTATTAGGGCAGATCACCAGAAATCTATTCTGATCAGCAACTTGGTTGAATCTGGTCATGCGGATAACACATTTGGCAATACCCGAATCACCATAAAAGACGAAAACCAACGGCAGCGGCTGACTCCAGTCAAGCGAAGCTGGCGCACACAGAATGTAACTGCGTTCGCGGCCATCGTGGGTAAGCGTACGGGCGATTTCTCCTGTTGACAGGCTGGGGAGCGAGTTAGAAGTCCTAAAGCGGCAGGCCAGGGAAGAAAGCAACAGAGTGAGGAACAAGAACAAAATGTTTTTCATGTTTCCCTCTAGGTTATTAGTTTTATGATTTGGGATGTGCTGCAAAAAAGTCCCAAATCAACTGCGAGGCAGAGATACTCTGAGTGGGTTGGTCAGCACCAGCCCGACCAGATGAGTTGCCCCCCGGCCAAGCATGACCACCACCTAGGATGGTGTACAGTTCCACGATTGTACCGTCCCTGCACCTGTCCCAAACCTGATGATGGATATCGCCAAAGGATATGGTCTGTGGCTCAGGATTGCACTCATTAAATGTTACCCAGAAATCAACCGACTCCTGCACCGAGGCAAAATCTACCCCGACTAAAGATTCGGGACCAACGCCGCCATTATATGGCAAATGCTGGTCTGCTGTGCCATGAAACATCAGCACCGAAACAGGCTCAGAGGGAATACAGGGCGAGAAATTGAGCGTCCCTGCTACCGGCGCGATGGCGGCAAACAAATCGGCGGCTTCGCATCCCAGACGATGCGAGAGAATCCCTCCATTGGACATGCCTGTCGCGTAGATACGCTTGAAGTCAACCTCTAACAGGTTCTGCATGTCCGCCACAATGCTCCGTACGAAACCGACATCGTCTACTTTATTTTCCTGGGCATAAGCACAGCAGTCGCCGCCATTCCAAGTAAGCAGTTTATCACTGCCTAAACGGCCTGTGCCATTAGGGTAGATCACCAGAAATCTATTCTGGTCAGCAACTTGGTTGAATCTGGTCATGTGGATAGCGCTTTTGGCATTCCCCGAACCGCCATGAAAGACGAAAACCAACGGCAGCGGCTGACTCCAGTCAAGCGAGGATGGCACATATAGGATGTAACTGCGTTCGCGGCCATCGTGGGTAAGCGTACGGACGATTTCTCCTGTTGACAGGCTGGGGAGCGAGTTAGAAGTGCTAAAGCGGCAAGCAAGATTGAACAGAGCCAACAAGATCAAAAACATGAACAGGCGTTTCATAGGTTGCTTCTTTAAGAGAGTATATCATAGTGAGGTAGCCTGCCTGTTTAGGGATTGTTAATTTTTGGTAAAGAATCGTGATGCTCCCAAAACTCATGATAGCAGTTTTTTTACCCTAAGAAGCCGTCGCCTTTAGGCAACGGAGAATATCGCCTGAGCAAGAAGCAAAGCGGATCGGCATCGAACAAAAGAGCGAATCAACCGCTACGCTCACTTATCTGCTCCAAAACCGGCCGCAAATAAACTTCTACATTTTCCAATAGTGCAATCTCTTTCAAATTCAAGTGTTTCTCTAATTCCTTGATGGCTTCGTATCCAAGAAAGTATCCTGTTTCGCTCTTGCCACAGATTTCAAACCATGAGCCAAAGAATGCCGAGACAGGCTTACCAGCATCCACTGTTCTCAAGAACTCAGCAGCGAGCCAACCCTTGTGATTCTGACACCAGTCAAGCCAATCGTTATCGTCACCGCCAATTGTTTGACGCCAGAAATCTGAATCAAGTATCAACCTTTCGCAATACTGAGCAAATCCCTCTTCGTAAAGTTGCCACCAGGGACCTCTGCCTGTCGTGTTTCCATGCTGTATCCGCCAATGATGATGCACAAGGTGCCCAAGCTCATGAGCAATCAACCCTTGAACGGCTTCAGGGGTGCTCCAAGCACACCCGACAATGCTTTCCAGACCAAAGAGGATGGCTGGAAAACCCTGAAACGTCGTAGCCCATCCTGCTCCGCACCCAATTCCTACATAGATAACAAAAAGCACTCTGCTGTCAAAGTCAAGCCTGTGTTGCACTCTGGAGTAAATAGGTTCGCACAATTGCAACAGATTTTGATGGACACGTTGCATAGAAGGAAGCCATTCGGCGAGATAGGGAAACACCTTATCACGAGCAATCTGCCGCCAGTCCACATTCTGCGATGAATAATCTTCAATTTGCTTGACAAGCAGTTCTGGCCATAATGCCATATAGTTTTTTATCCAGCCTTCCAGTTGGTTGTCAAGGGAAGAACTTTCCACCTCTGCCCAATAGGTCAAGAAATCAGGGAAGGTATCAACAAACTCACATAATCCAGACATGTTATCGCATTCCACCAGATACAAGCGCTGTTGTACATGATGCAATCATTCTTGTGAAATTTTGCCAATAACGTCCGTTCGCGTTCTCCTGTAGCGGTCAAGCCGACCAAATATATTATACGGAATTCGGATATACTGCATTTGTACCGTACAGCCAGCCGAAAAAAGTATGTTATACTGCTGTTACGCTTGGCTATCCGAAACCCTCCGAAGCGATTAAATCTTAGAAACGATTATATATCCAAAGATGAAACAAGAAGACACACTTTACCACGTACAACTGCGCGCCGGCGATGTCGGTCGGTATGTCTTGCTGCCCGGAGACCCAGGACGCGTTGAGCGCATCGCCCGTTATCTGGACAATCCTCGCTTCGTTGCCAGCAACCGCGAATACTGTACCTGGACAGGCGCCCTGCTCGGCGAGAAAGTCTCAGTGACTTCTACGGGCATCGGCTGTCCTTCCACTGCCATTGCGGTTGAAGAATTGATCATGATCGGCGCAGACACCTTCATTCGTGTCGGCACCGCAGGCGGCATTCAGCCAGAAAACAAGACCGGCGATGTTGCCATCATCACTGGCGCCATACGCGATGAGGGCACCACCTCACAATACTTGCCTGTTGAATTCCCTGCGCTGGCTGATCTGGACGTGACAATGGCACTGCGCGAAGCCGCCCAGCGGCTCGGCTTGCGCTACCATCTGGGCATTGCTCATTCCAAAGACTCTTTCTATGCCGAAGTCGAGCCGCAGCGGATGCCCATTGCTGCGCGCTTGTTGGAACGTTGGGAAGCCTGGAAAGCCGGCGGCGCCATTGCCTCAGAAATGGAGTCAGCAGTTATCTTCATCCTTGCCAGCATCCATCGTAAACGCGCCGGCGGTGTCATGCTGCTGATCGGCAATCCGGCTGAACCAATGGACAAGCAAAACCTGGAAGCCTGGAACCAGATGGTCAGCGAGGACCGCCAGATTCGTGTTGCGATTGAAGGATTGAAAATCCTCATCCAACGCGACCGGGCAGTCTCCAAGTAATTCGCGGGCGGGGACTGCCGCCTTCATCCGTCAGAGAAAGTCTGCATTCTACTTTCTATCCCGACAAAGGTGAACAATTCGTCCATTTCCGCTTCTTTGATTTCGGCGAGACGGGCAAGTGGGCGACGCGGGCTTTGACCCACAAGAGACGATGCAGCGATGGATGCCGAGATAACGGGCAATGCGCAACAAGTGTATCCTGTTGGACATTCTGTCATCCCCCTGTTTTAGCCACTTCCCTGCGCTTGCGTTTATCATGGAACAAGTTTATACTGAAATTATCATCCTTGATAACTAAAGGAGCGCCATGGCTAATTCAGGCATAAGCATTCTGGGATTTGTTTGTTTTGGCGTATTTGTGCTCGTGTTTGCGGGCGCGGGGATTTATGCTCTCAGTCTCTATGCGCGGGAGAGGAAAAAAGCCACCACAGCCCAAACCTGGCCATCAGTCACAGGTCGCGTGATCGAATCTTATGTGGCTGAGGACTATCAGGTGGATTCAGAGGGAGACAGGCACCGCGTTTTTGCACCGCATGTGGTCTACGAGTATGAAGTCAACGGCGTTACCTACCGCGGTGATCGCCTGAAAGCGGGGATACCGTCATTCATCGGCAGCCTGCGCAAGGTGGAGCAGGAACTTGCCCGCCACCCGGCAGGCGGCACGGTGCGGGTATATTACAACCCGGACGATCCGGCGGAGGCGATCCTGCAACCGGGCGTCTCAGGCAAGGCTGCTCTCGTGATCGGGATTGTGTTTCTGGTCATTGCCGGCATGGCTGCCTGTCTGTTTGGTGTAGCAGCGCTGGCTTCCGTGCTTTCGCAATAGGGATTTCACCCATCCACCAGGGGATATTTTTGGGTTTTAAGTCCGGCTGAAAACTTTGCCTGTCTATTTTAAAGCTGTGGGACTATTGAGCGCGAAAAAGTCTTAATGAGCGGCAGGGGCTGCCGCCTTCAGCCGCCAGAGGAAGCCGCATTCCGCTTTGCTGCTGAGCGTCGCGCCGTGCCGAAATCAATAAAGTTTTGCTATACTTATTCCAGTAAGACAATCCAGCCGCGCCGGCGGCTTCGGCGCGGCTGGAATGCCTGCGCGGTCGAGGCGCAAAGCGGCAAATACCAGCATAACAAACTTTTGCCGCCAGTGCAAGCAAACCCGCGTGGGCAGCAGCCTTCATCATTCGGGGATTGCCAATTCCCAATCTTCCGCTGTGGAGACACGCATGAACCCTGGTTCCATCGTTCAGGTCCGCAATCGTTACTGGGTGCTGCTGCCCCATGACGATCCAAGCGTCTATCTTTTGCGCCCGTTGACCGGCGCGACGGATGAAACGGTTGCCATCCACAAGGAATTGACAGACCTGCTGGGCTATACCCTGCCGGAAGAGCGTCCTCAATCAGCTCAATTTCCATTGCCAACCCCGCAGGACGTTTCCGACGCCGCCAGCGCCCATTTGCTCTGGCAGACGGCGCGCCTCACCCTGCGCGAGGGCGCTTCGCCTTTGCGCTCGCTGGGACGGATTTCCATTCGCCCGCGCACTTACCAATTTGTGCCATTGCTGATGGCATTGCGCCTTGACCCCGTGCGTCTGCTGATTGCCGATGATGTGGGAGTGGGCAAAACAATCGAAGCGCTGTTAATTGCCCGCGAGCTTTGGGAACGCCGGGAGATCAAACGTCTGGCGGTGCTTTGCCCCCCTTATCTGTGCGACCAGTGGCAAAAAGAATTGAGCGAGAAATTTAACCTCGAAGCGGTGGTCATCCGCTCCGGCACGGTGAGGCAACTGGAACGCAGCAAGCCACCGATGAAAACCATTTACGAATATTATCCGATTCAGGTCGCCAGTATTGATTACCTGAAAAGCGAACGCAACCGGCATGCCTTTCTGCTCCATGCTCCAGAGCTGATCATCGTGGATGAAGTGCATGGCGCGGCACAGGCAGGGAACCAATCCCAACAGCAGCGGCATGAGCTGTTGCGGGAAATCGCCAAAAAACCTGATCAGCATCTCATCCTGCTCACCGCCACGCCGCATAGCGGCATCGAGAGCGCTTTTCAATCCCTCTTATCGCTGCTTGATCCACATTTTAGCGGCTGGCAGATCGGCGAATTGGACGAAGAGAGACTGCGCAAACTGGCGCTGCATTTCGTCCAGCGCACGCGCAAGGATATTGAACACGACTGGGAAAGCGCCGCCTGCTTTCCAAAACGCATTCTGGAAGACCGTACCTACCGCCTTTCCGGGGCATACCGCCAGCTTTTTGAGAAAACATATGATTTCTGCGCCGCAATTGTGCGCAGCGGAGAAGGTCTGGAGGAGCGCAAGCGCCGCGTGCGCTACTGGGGCGCACTGGCGCTCTTGCGCTGTGTGATGTCCAGCCCGAAGACTGCCCTTGCAGCGCTGGAAACCCGCCATGCCCGTCTTGGCGAAGGTGACGATGAGGTGGATTTTGGCGGCTTTGTTTTCGAATCGGATGAAGACCGTACCGATGATGAACAACCCGCTCCGCCGGTTGAAGAGGCAGAAGCCACCCTCTCAGCGGATGAGCGCCGCCAACTGCGCGAGCTGGGGCGCCTGGCAGCGCGCTTGCTGCAGCCCGGCGAGGACAGCAAACTGGAGGGCATCGTTCAACTGGCAAGCGACCTGTTGAAAGAGGGCTATCAGCCGATTGTCTGGTGCCGTTCTGTAGCAACCGCCGAGTATGTCAGTGAGGCGCTGCGCCATCGGCTGACAAAAACATTCCCGGAAGTGCAAATTGTCTGTATCACCGGACGGCAGGGCGACGAGGAGCGGCGCGCCCGTATTGCCGAAATCGACAGCAGCCGCCCGCACCTTCTGGTGGCTACAGACTGCCTCTCTGAGGGAATCAACCTGCAAGAGAAGTTCACCGCCGCTGTTCACTATGACCTGCCCTGGAATCCCAATCGTTTGGAACAGCGCGAGGGACGGATAGACCGCTATGGGCAGCCTGCACCGCAGGTCAAAACCATCCGCTACTTCAGTCCGGATAATCCGGTAGACGGCGTGGTGCTGGAAGTGCTGCTGAATAAAGCGCGTCAGATTCATCAGGCGCTTGGCACACACGTGCCCGTGCCGGAAGAGAGCGAGAGCGTCACCGAAGCCGTGTTGAATGCGCTGTTTCTGCGCAGCCATCGAAAACCTGCCGGACAACTGGCATTTGATTTTGCAGAGCAGAACGTACAGAAACTGCACGAGCGCTGGGAGCGTGACGCCGAGCGCGAGCGCCTCAGCCGCACGCGTTTTGCCCAGCGCGCCCTCAAACCGCAGGAAGTGCAGCGTGAGCTGGAAGCCGCCGATGCAGTGCTGGGCGACCCGCAGGCAGTGCGCGAATTCGTACAGGCGGCGGCGCAGCGTCTGGACTTGACCATCCGCCCCGCCGGTCGGAGGGGAGTGTATGAGATCGTCACCTCGCCCCCGCCGCCCAATCTTCCAGAGGCGCTCCGCTTTGCCCTGCCGGAGCGCAAAGACGGTCTTTGGCGGGTCGCTTTCGAGTCGCCCACGCCCGAAGGCGCAGAGTATCTGGGCCGTAACCATCCCTTTATCGCCGCGCTGGCGCGCTTCTTGCTGGAAGAGGCGCTGACCAAAGGCGGCGCAGCGCGCGCGGCGCGCTGCGGGGTCATCCTCACCCGCTCGGTACAGCAACCCACCACGCTGCTTCTATTGCGCGTGCGTTATCTGGTTGAACAGCCGAAGCTTACCCCGCTTTTCTCCGAAGAAGTGCGCGTGCTGGGCTGCCGCGGACAGCCGGATGATCCCTCCTGGCTGGAAGAAAGTGAAGCCCTGCGTCTGCTCGGCAGCGCCATGCCCGATGCCAATCTTCCGCTGGAAGAAAAGCGCCGCCTGATTGAAGAGTTCCTGAAGGGTTATGCCGCGCTTGAACCGCAACTGCAGCCTTTGCTGGAAGCGCGCGCCCGTCAACTGGAAAGTGCACATCAGGGCATCCGCCAGGCAATGCGCCTGCGTATGCATGAACTGACCGTCCGAGTGCAGTTCCCCGCCGATTTGCTGGGGGTTCTGCGTTTACAGCCGATGCCGCAGTGAGAAAAGGAGAAGCGATCCATGCCGCCCGCTGCACATTTTCCCTCCATTCGGATTGAAGGCGGTTTTTTCAGCCCCGACCTGCTGGAAGCACTGGCTGCCGGCGGACTGCCCGGACAGCGGGCACAGGATTTCAACCTGCCGCCGCAGCGCAGTCTGACCGATGAAATCGCCGCCGTCTTTCACGAGCTGGGCAAGCAATGGCAGATCTTCAGAAACCGCCTGGCGCGTCTGGATGAAGGGGATTTGGCAACCACGCCGACCCGCGACCTCTGGCTGGTCCCTTTCTTCAGCTTTCTCGGCTATGAGCCGTACTACAACCCGCGCGCCTATGTCATAGACGGGATGAATTTTGCCATCTCGCACCGCGCTGGAATGGCTGAAGATGCTCCGCCGCTGCATCTGGTCGGGGCGCGTCAAGAGTTGGGACGGCTGCCTCCTTCGGGCAGGCCGCGCCTTTCACCGCATGCCCTGATGCAGGAATATCTTAACCGCAGCGAGGCGCTCTGGGGCATCGTCAGCAACGGTGAAATCCTGCGTCTGCTGCGCGATTCGACCTTTGTACGCCGTCAGGCGTACCTTGAATTTGATTTAAAAAACATCTTTGAGGAAGAGCGCTTTGCCGATTTTGTCCTGCTCTACCGCTTGCTGCACCGCTCGCGCCTGCCTAAAGGCGGGGCGGATGCCGAGCCTTGCTGGCTGGAGAAGTACTACCAGCAGTCGCTGGAACAGGGCGGACGGGTGCGTGAACACCTGCGCGAGGGCGTAGAGCAATGCCTGAAACAACTGGCAGCCGGCTTATTGAGTCATCCGCAGAGCGGAAACCTGCGCGGCTGGGTGAAACAGCACGGCGCGCTGGCGTTCTACCGTGAACTGCTGCGGCTGGTCTATCGTTTTCTCTTCCTGCTGGTTTCCGAAGAGCGCGGACTGATCAGCCGCGAGCCGCTCTATCTGGAACATTACGGGGTTTCGCACCTGCGCCGTCTGGCAGACCAGCGCGCCGCCTATACTGACGACACAGACCTGTGGCTTTCGCTGCGCGCCCTCTGGCTGATCCTGACCGATGAAAAGCTCGCCGCCAAGCTGAAGGCGCCGCCGTTGAACGGCGAGCTGTTTGCCCCGCTGGAGCTGGACGGGGCGCTCATCAGCAACCGCAACCTGCTCTCCGCCTTCTGGCATCTGGCATATTATCAGGAGGGTTCTTCGCCCCCGCGCCGCGTCAACTACGCCGCGCTGGATACCGAAGAACTCGGCTCGGTGTATGAAAGTTTGCTGGATTATCACCCCACGCTCTTTTCGGATGGGCAAGACCGCCTGAGATTTGAGCTGTCGCCGGGTTCGGAGCGCAAGTCCACCGGCTCCTATTACACCCCGCCCGAACTGGTCGGCGAACTGATCAAAAGCGCGCTGGAGCCGGTAATGCAGGAACGTTTGAAAAAGCGCCAAACTGCGCAAGAAAAGGAATCGGCGCTTCTTTCTCTGAAAGTCCTCGACCCTGCCTGCGGCTCCGGGCATTTCCTGCTGGCGGCGGCGCGGCGCCTGGGCAAGGAACTGGCGCGCATCCGCAGCGGTGAGGACGAACCCGCCCCGGAGCGCGTCCGCGAAGCCACCCGTGATGTGGTCGCCCACTGCATCTACGGCGTGGATAAAAACCCGCTGGCGGTGGAGCTGGCGCGCGTGGCGCTCTGGCTGGAATCGCACGCTGAGGGTAAACCGCTCACGTTTCTGGAACATCACATCAAATGCGGCGACTCGCTGGTGGGCGTGTTCGATTTGGAAGTCCTTCAGGAAGGTCTGCCGGATGCAGCCTTCGAGCCGGTCAGCGGCGATGACCGCAAACTGGCGGCAAGCCTCAAGCGCCAGAACAAAGCCGAGCGCGAGGGGCAGATGACCCTCTTCGGCTGGAATTTCGACCTCGACCTGACCCCGCTGGCAGAAAACATCCGCCAGATTGAGTCCATCCCTGACGACTCGCCCCAAGACGTGCGCCGCAAGCGCCAGGCTTATGAAGCGCGCCTGACCGACCCGCGCCTGCGCCGCCTGAAAGACGCCTGCGACCTGTGGACGGCGGCGTATTTTCAATCCCTCTCCCCTTCCCCTCCCCCCAAGGGGGAGAGCGGGGGTGAAGGCGTCATTACCACCGATGCCGTCCGCCGCGCCCTGGCGGGTCAGCCCCTGCCGCCGCAGACGCTGGCTGCAGCGCAGGCGCTCGCCGCCGAAAACCGCTTCTTCCACTGGCAGCTCGAGTTCGCCGAGGTGTTTGAAGGAGGTGGCTTTGACATAGTGATAGGAAATCCGCCTTTTAGTGCTGAATTAAATCGAGCGACCAAAAAGTTCGTAAACACAATTTATAATGATTCCGGCTCGACAAATACTGCAAGCCTTTTCTGGTTTAGAACTGAGAGGCTAACAAGGATTGACGGCAAGATAGGGCTTGTTACTCCTAAGTCGATCACTTACTCCACTAGGTGGACCAAGACACGCCTGGCTCTGTTACCTTATTTGGAAGAGGTGATTGACTGTGGCGAAGCATGGGAAAATGTTTTATTAGAGCAAGTGCTTGTAGTTGCAACTAGAGTTAAAAGCTTGCAAGATGTGAAAACTAAAAGACTTTACCATGGAACGCATGAACCTATTTACATACCGAGGCAAATCCTAGGTGCATTCGATGTCTGGTTCGTTAGCTCAGAATCCGGTTTACTTGAAATTCTAGAACGTGTTCGAAAGTTTTCCCAAGAATGGATTTCTCTCGGTAAAATCCTTGTGTCTCATAGGGGTGGGAGATTTCAGAAAATAGTTAAAAGCTATGGAGGCCTGCCGGTTATTGGAGGAAAAGATGTTGCGCCATTTGTTATAAAGTCTGTTTCGGGTTTCTTAACGTCAGACCAGGTAGATGATTTGGGTACTTTTAAAAGTCCCAAGGCAGTGTTTCAGAATATTGTAGCTTATGTTTCGCGGCCAGCTCCTCATGTAAAAATAATCGGCGCTGTAGACTATGATGGAGCAATTTGCTTAGACACCATTAATATCGTGAGATGCCCAACGGGGATATTTTCCCCGGAAGCCATAGTAGGTATCCTATCTTCCAACTTTATCAATTGGCTTATTCATCGCGTTGTTTTTGGGTTTGCACAACGAACTATGCATTTGGATCAGTTTGCACTTAATCGTGTTTTCATCCCTACAAGTTTACTTAAATCAAATGAAGAGCTTGATATTCTTGCAAAAAAAATAATTCATTCTAGAGGAGAAGATCGAGTTGCACTATCTTCAATTGAGGAAATAATTCAGAATGCATATGGAGTAGATAAAGTGCTTAGAAAAGAGGTTATGGCTTGTTTTGAAAATCCACCATACTAACTCGTATCAGATCATGCTGGCGCGTCAACTTGGGCTGACCAAAACCAACCATCTTTTCCACAATCTAGACTTCAGGACACCGATATCGTCCGTCTGCGCGAACTGCACGCCGAGATGGATCACGCCATCCTGGCCTGCTACGGCTGGGATGACCTGGAGTCAGGCCACGCTTTTTATCCAAACGAGCGCGGGCAAATCCGCTATACTATTTCGCCTGAGGCTCGCCGCGAAGTGCTGGCGAGGTTGGTGGGGTTGAATCTGGAGATGGCTCAAACAGACAACTTTAAACCCCCTTCTTTGCCTGTGAGAAAACGTTCCCGGTCTAAACCGTTCTTCACAATTGAAGAGATGGATGAAGACGAAACCGGAGGGAATTGATCAGTGGAAATGCTCAAAGAAAGAGATCCAGATAACGAAGTGCAAGGCTGGATGAAGAAATTGGCAGATATGTTATGATTTCCCCGGCGAAACCTTCCGCGTGCTGAAAGAGAAGGAACAGCGTCAATACGGCGAATACCGCACCCGCCGGCTGGTGCTGGAGGCGTGGGAGCGGTTGGCTGGGTAAGTCTGATACAATATATCAAAAATCTCCAAAGGCAGGCAAAGATGTCCAACTACCTGTTGGAAAACATTTTTATCAAAGGGTACAAATCCTTTCGCGAGTTAGAACTTCCACTTGCGCCGGTCAACGTGCTGATAGGCGCCAACGGATCGGGCAAATCGAACTTCATCAGCCTGTTCAAAATGCTCCATCGCATGATGAACGGCGAATTACAGCTCCACATTGCCCAGTCCGGCGGCGCTGACCAGGTTCTGCACTACGGACGCAAAGGTACTGAGGAACTGATTTTGCGTCTGTGGTTTCTCCGCAATGACACGCTTGCCAACGGCTATGAATGTCACCTCAAGCCTGCCGAAGACCGTTTGGTTGTGACTTATGAAGCTACTTATTTTCACGACCGCACCCGCTATCCGAAACCCTACCAGGATTTGACCCACTGGGGGGTGTATGAAGAAAGCCTGCTGCCCCAATGGGCAAAAGGCGGAGGCGTGTCCCGCTATGTTTACGACGCGCTCCAATCATGGCAGCTCTACCATTTTCACGATACGAGTGAGACGACGCGCATGAAACAAATGGGCGATATGTACCAGAACCAGCGCCTGCTGCCAGATGCCGGCAACCTGGCAGCCTATCTTTACCTCTTGCATGAGAAACACCCCCAGCATTATCAGACAATTGTGGAAACCATCCGTCTGGCAGCGCCCTTCTTTGGCGACTTTTTGCTGCGTCCTAATCCTTTCAACCCTGAGAAAATCCGCCTGGAATGGCGCGAACGCGGCTCTGACCTGGTCTTTGGACCTAACGCGCTCTCAGATGGCACACTTCGCTTCATCTGTCTGACTACACTGTTCCTTCAACCGCAGGAGAACCTGCCTGCCACCATTGTCTTGGACGAACCCGAACTTGGCTTGCATCCCTACGCCATCAAACTGCTAGCTGAAATGGTGTACAGCGCCGCTGCGCACACCCAAGTAATCTTGGCGACACAATCGGTCCCGCTAGTCAACCAGTTTTCGCCTCAAGACATCCTAGTTGTGGACCGCGTCGAAGGTATTTCCACCATAGGCGGCGATTGACAGACTGTCTCTTTCAGGCGATAATGTTTGCAAAAAGTCAAAAAAGATTTGACCTTTTGCACATAAAAAACAACCATGTTCCAGCCGCGCTTTCACCCGATTACCGAAAGCCAGGGCGGATATTTTTATGCCCGGCAGGCGCGCGCCGCAGGCGATCCCAAAGCCGTGCTCTCCCAGCATCTCAAAAACGGCAAACTGCTGCACGTGCGGCGCGGCGTCTCTCGCCTGACGCAGTTCCCCGAAACGCCGCACGCTGACCTGATAGTTGCCTGGCTGGCGGCGGGGGAAAAGGTCGTCCTCTCCCACGAAAGCACCCCCCTGCTCTATGGTCTGACGGACCGGCTGCCGGGCGAAATTCACCTGACCGCGCCGCGCACTGCCCCGCCCCATCTGGCGGGCGCGCCCGCACAACGCCCGGAGAAACCTTAAAAAGCCACCTTCTGCTCAGCTTTCTGCGTACAAAGGAGCTGCCCATGACCGTTTTTGACCTGCACGCCGCCACATTAGCTGATTATCGCGACTTCGTACGTTCCTTTCTGAATATCGCGGATGAACGTATCCGCCAATTCGTAAACGACAAACTGGAAGAAGAAGCCTGCCTCTGGCCCGATTTTCTTTTGCAGGTCAGCCCGTCTTACGAATACGCCGAATCGGTAGATGAGCTGGCGCAGCAGGGCTTGATTCATGCAGAAACAGCGCGAGTCTTTCGCTCTCCCGATAACCAGCCTTTCCGTCTTTATCGGCACCAGCGCGAGGCGTTGGAGAAAGCCCGCCGCAGCCAGAGCTATGTGGTCACCAGCGGCACGGGTTCCGGCAAGAGCCTTACCTACTTTCTGCCGATTGTGGATTTTCTGCTGCGCCAGCCGCCTCAAACGCCGCGCACGGTGGCGCTGATCGTCTATCCCATGAATGCATTGGTCAACTCACAGCTTCAGGCGCTGGAGACGCTCAAGACGGCTTACGAACGGCACAGCGGCAAGCCATTCCCGGTCACCTTTGCAAAGTACACGGGTGAAACAGGTGAGGCTGCCCGCCAGAGCCTGCGCCAGAACCCGCCGCACATCCTGCTTACCAACTACATGATGGTGGAGCTGATGCTTGTCCGCCCGGAGGATCGGCGCTTTCTGGATCAGCAGCAGGGCGGTTTGCGCTTTCTGATCTTTGACGAACTGCACACCTACCGCGGCCGGCAAGGGGCAGATGTCGCCATGCTCATCCGCCGGCTGAAGGAGCGCGCCGCCTCGGATAAGCTGATCCATATCGGCACTTCGGCAACCATGAGTACGGGACGCACGCTTGAGGCGCGGGAACGCCGCGCCGCGGTGGCGGATTTTGCCGCGCGCCTGTTCGGGCATCCGTTTGCGGAACAGGACATCATCGAAGAGACGCTGCAGCCTTTCACACAGGGCGGAATCCCGGCGACAGAAGAGCTGCGCCGGTCGCTGCTGCCTGACCCTGCATCTTTGGAAATTTCGCTGGAGGCGTTCCGCGCTCATCCCATCCCGCGCTGGATTGAGCACACCTTCGGCATCGAGCCGGAAGCCCAGGGCGGCTTCCGCCGCCGCGTTCCCACATCGCTGCCCGAGGCTGCCGAAAGACTGGCGAAGGAAACCGGAGCGGAGAAAGCGCGGTGTACACAGCGTTTGCGCGAATGGCTGACGCTCGGCGGGAAACTGCAGCGCGAAGAAGGCGGACGCGCTTTTGCCTTCAAGCTGCATCAGTTTATCAGTCAAGGCAGATCGCTCTTTGCCTCTTTTGAAGAGCGTGGGCGGCGTTTGTTTTCGCTGGAAGGACAGCTTCAGGGCAGTGAAGGGCGCTTGCTGGCGCCGCTTAAGTTCTGCCGTCAGTGCGGACAGGATTATTATCATGTTCTGCGCCGCGAGGGGAAATTCCTGCCGTATCCCTCAGGCAGCATTATGGAAGAGATTGGAGACGACGGAGAAGAGGGATACCTGTTCCTCGCCGGCACAGAAAACGATTGGAACGAAGAGCTGATTCCCGAAGAATGGCGGGACGCCCGCGGCGGGGTGAAAAGGGAGTATCGGGAACGCCTGCCGCGCCCAGTCTGGATCGTCCTGGATGGCAGTTATTCTTCGCTGCCGAATCCGAATGCAGTCAAAATGTGGTATCAACCGGCGCCGTTTTCACTCTGCTTAAATTGCGGCGAGTTTTACACCCGGCGCGAAGACGAATTCCGCAAACTGGCAAGCCTCTCCAGCGAAGCGCGCACCAGTGCTACCACCGTGCTGGCGACCTCGCTTTTGCGCCACGCCGCTTTGCTCGGTTCGGCGCGCGATAAACTGCTCACCTTTACCGATAATCGTCAGGATGCTTCCCTGCAAGCCGGTCATTTCAACGATTTTATCCATCTGGCAGTTTTGCGCTCCGCGCTGGTCACTGCACTCGAAGAGCACAGAACGCTGACTTTTGATAACGTGGCCGAGCAAACAGTTGCCGCCATGCAGCGCGGCTTGCAGATTCGCGATATTGCCCGCAATCCCGAACTGGAGCCAACTTCTCAGGCTGCAAAAACTGTCTGGGAGGTTTTTACCGAGTTAACCGAATACCGGCTGTATGAGGATCTGCGGCGCGGCTGGCGCATCGTCCAACCCAACCTGGAAGAACTGGGGCTGTTGCGCATCGCATACGAAGGGTTAGAAGCGCTTTGTCAGAATGAAGAGGTATGGCAGTTTCACCCTGCGCTGGCACTCAAAAGTCCTGTGGAACGCCAGCACAGCCTGCAGGTGCTGCTGGATCACTTTCGCCGCAAACTGGCGCTCAACGCGAAATGTTTTCAGGAACAGTTTCAGAGTCAACTGCGTAAGCGGTGCGAACAGCATCTGAACGAATACTGGGGGTTGGATGCGGAAGGGTATGAACTGCGTCCGGCAGCTTGTTTTTACCTGCCGGGGACTTCACCCCGCCCGGTGGAAGGGTTCAGTCTGGGGGAACGCAGCTTGATCGGGCGCTTTTTGAGCAGACAATTTGCGCTGAGGCGCGATCAATATGCCGCTGTCATCGGTCAGCTTCTGGACCTGCTGGTGAAACAGGGTTTTCTGGAGCGCTTGCCTGCAGTGGACAATCACCAGCGTTTTCAGCTGGACGTTGCTCGTCTGCTCTGGCAGTCCGGCAGTGGAACAGCGCCGCCGCCAGATCCGCTGTACAGCCGCCGGGTCTCTAACAACGAAACCGCTCTGATCCGCCCGGTCAACCAGTATTTCCAGCGCTTCTACCGGGAAACAGCGGCAGAACTGGCGCAATTGGAAGCACGTGAGCACACCGCCCAGGTGGTTGCTCCGGGCGAGCGCGAACGCCGCGAACGCCGCTTTCGCTGGGATGTGCACGACCCGAATAAGGAGATTGAACTCGGGCGGCGTTTGCCGTATCTGGTCTGCTCGCCGACGATGGAGCTGGGAATCGACATTGCCGATCTCGACATGGTGCACTTGCGGAATGTCCCGCCTACGCCTGCCAATTATGCCCAGCGCAGCGGGCGCGCCGGTCGTCAAGGGCAGGCAGGGCTGGTTTTTACCTACTGCGGCGCGTTTAACAGTCATGATCAGTACTTCTTCCGCCATCGAGAGGAAATGGTGGCAGGGAGCGTGCACCCGCCCCGGCTGGATTTAGCCAATGAAAGTCTGCTGCGCGCTCATGTTCACGCCATCTGGCTGGCAGAGGTGTCTTTGCCGCTTGGTCAATCCATCGAGCAGGTGATTGACATTAACAAAGAGAGCTTTCCTTTGTTCCCCCACGTAGAGGCGCAGATTCGATTGAGTGCAGACCGGCTGCAGGCAGTGTACAATCGGGCCGAGTCTGCGCTGAATCTTGGGGAGATCAAGCGTTTTGCGCCCTGGTTGACCGATGCCTGGCTGGAGCGGGTGCTGGCGGATGCACCTCAAGAATTTGACCGCGCCTTTGACCGCTGGCGCGAACTTTACCGTGCGGCAATTCGTCAGCGCGATGACGCCCGAGCAGAGGAAGATCGAGCGCGCCGCCGCGAAGATCAGGAGCGCGCCCGAGCCAGGCAAGAGGAAGCCCGCCGGCAGTTGAACCAATTGCTGCAAGTAGCTACAGCGCGTGAGGAAAGCGACTTTTATCCCTACCGCTATCTGGCAAGCGAAGGTTTCCTGCCCGGTTACAATTTCCCGGCACTGCCGGTGCGCGCCTGGGTGATGCGGGGCAGTGAAGGGGAATTTATCGCTCGGGCGCGCTTTCTGGCGCTGCGCGAATTTGCCCCGAAAAACATCTTGTATCACGAAGGCGCTAAATGGGAAGTGGCGGCTTTTCAATCGCCCCCCGGCGGATTGGATGAGCGGCGTCATCAAAAACGTCTCTGCAGCATCTGCGGCGCCTTTTGCGATCCTTCTTTTGACCTTTGTCCCTCTTGTCATACCCGCTTCAACGGTGAAAACAGCCTGCTGGCGACCCTGCTTGATATGCCCAATGTCAAAGCCCGCCGCCGAGAGCGGATTACGTCAGATGAAGAAGAGCGCATCCGCCGCGGCTACCTGATTGAGACCTTTTATCAGTTTGCACCCCAAGAGAAGGGGTATCGTCTCCAGCAGGCAGACGTCATGCTTAACGGCGATCCGTTTCTGCGTCTGATCTATGCGCCCGCAGCAACGCTGATGCGCATCAATCACGGCTGGCGTTCGGTGCGCACACCGGGCTTTGTAGTGGATTTTGAGAGCGGTGAGATTGTTGGACCGCAGGACCGCGAGCCAGCCCGCGCTCCCCGCCGGGATCAGCGGTTGGAAACTGTCAGGCTGGCAGTACAAGATACACAAAATCTGCTGTTGATTCGCCCTGTACACCCTGAACTGTTCAACGACTGTGATTTTGAAACAACCTTTCGCTATGCGCTCGAGCGCGGTATTGAGCAGGTTTTCCAGTTGGAGGAAACCGAACTGAATGCCGAACGCATTGGAAAGAACGAATACAGCGCTATTCTGCTCTACGAAACCTCGGAGGGCGGCAGCGGCGTGCTGCGGCGGCTGATTGAAGAAACCGATGCCATGGCACGCATTGCTCGCGCAGCTTTGGCGTGCTGTCATTTCGACGAAAGTGGTAATGATACTCGAACAGAGTGCATTGCCGCCTGTTATGAATGTCTGATGAGTTATAACAATCAGATGGAAGCACTCCATCTCAATCGTCATCGCGTGCGGGATGCCCTGCTGGGGCTTGTTACTGCCCGCACCCTGCCGCGTGTGGGGGGTCGTTCCTACACCGAACAGCTTGACTGGCTGCATTCATTGACAGATTCTCGTTCTGAGCTGGAGCGCCATCTTCTAGACAAGCTTGCCAAAGGCGGTTATCGTTTGCCGGACAACGCCCAGTATGAAATTTCTGAGCCGCGTTGTGCAGCCGACTTTTTCTACGCTCCAAATATCTGTGTCTTTTGTGATGGTGCAGTACACGACACGCCTGAACAGCGGCGCAAAGATGAGGCATTGCGGCGCGAGCTGATCGAAAAAGGGTACCGCGTCCTGGTTATTCGCTATGATCGTGACCTTCTCGAACAAATTCGCGAATCTCCCGATGTATTTGGGTGGGGAGTAGTCAACGAGTGACGGCTAAAGCCGACAGTAGTTGACTATAGAGAGCTTTTTTGAGCCTTTCAAGTCCCCTTTTTGCCGATTTTTCGCCTTTTCGGGAAAATTACCCCTTTTTCAGCGTCTATGTCGCACAATGCATAAAAAACTGACCAGTACGCCACCCCTTCTATTGTGCGAACTCTCTCCGCATTCGCCTGCGCTCTTTCGCCCGTTCGATTTTTCCGCAGCCTTGCGTCCCCGCTTTTACGTGCCCGTTCACTTTGTCTTGCGTCCCGATCTCACGTTTCCCTGCGTCCGTTTGCTTTGTACGAAGTCTTGCGAACCGTTTTTGTTTGAACTTTCTTGTTCCTCGCTGGTTTCCCGGCGGTTTTTTGGAGAATGGATATTTTGAAGTTTGACGCACAAAACATATGGCGGACAACAAGCCGGCACGGGAGATTCTGGCTTTCGAGCTGGCGGTGCGCAATCTGTGCGCTGAACCACTGATCGCAACCGTTCAGGGTTTGCGTATGAGACTGTCGGCTTTAGCCGACAGTAGTTGACGCGCTGGTTTGTTTTCTTGATCGTCTTCTCCTTGATCACGTTGTTGCTTCCCTTGATTATCCGCAAGCAGCTTGCCAGGGAGGATGGTTCGCCAGTGTGATGAAGGCCTGAGTCTTGCTTTGAAAGATTGCTCTTTATTGCCGCTGCCTTCCCCAAAAACGTTGAATTGTTTTTGGGGAAGGCTCTGGTTTTCGACCATTGTTAAGATGGCTGGGTTTGCCGTCAAGCCAATACCGTTCTTCACACACCCGCAGCGGCAGCCATCGCATCCCAAAACATTTTTTCATATTCCAGCAGCAGGCGGGCGGATTGGCGAATATCCGCTTCGGCTACACAGCGCTCCAATGCTGCCTGCACCGGCGGATAAACCTGCTCTTCGGCGGCCTGATAGTTAGCGTACATTTCAAAGAAGCGCACCGCCTGATGGTCAAAGCCGTAATGTTCCTGCAGAGCGCGGCTCACCCGCCGCGCGTTTGCTATCCACACCTCGGCATCGAACAAAAAGGCGGTGATCAGTTCAGCGTCCGAACGGTAAAAGCACAGGTAGGTTTCAAAGTAGCTGAAAGGCAAAGCACCCGCCAGCAGAGGCGCGGCTTTTAATTCCGCCTCGCTCATCGGTAAGGCGGCGGCAAATTCCAGCACGGCGCGGTTGACTTCAAATTCAGCCTGCAGAAAGAAGTTCAGCATTTCGCGGCTGGGCAGGTTGCCAAAACGGGCGGTGATCAGGGCGATGTTCATGATGCCGTTGGTGACAATGTGGTACTGTTGGGCGGCAAAAATGCGCAGGGAGTCGCGTGGAACGCGGCCGGCTTCCAGAGCGTCGAGATAGGGGTGATTGCGGATGCTGTCCATGATGGGCTGCAGTTCGCTGCGCAGGCTGGCAATCAACTGCGCGGCTGAGGAATGAGTTGAAGGCAGTGTATTCATTTTTCCTTTCTCCTTTCACAAATAAAAACCGGATTATGCATGGGAGAGGAGGTACATCAAAAAACCCTCTCGCCGGAGAGGGTTGACAGCAAGCAAAATCGTGTCAGTATATTCTTCCCTCCGCCGGCATTACCCGGATCAGGTTCTGCGGGTCGAGGACTAGACGGTCCTCCTCTCAGCCCGGCTGCACCGGGCTCCCCGTTGTTAATAGTTATTATACCCGCCGGATACGGCGAAGTCAATCCAATCCTCTGCGAGAATGTTGAAAAAGCCATATATGGCGCATATCTATACGAAAAACAGGCTGTTTTACCGCCATATATAGGGAGTGTGTTTTGTTTTTCAACACGCTCAAAAAATCCCTCTTGACTTTTGCTTTCAATTTTGATATAAAATGTCCAATCATTCATACCAGAATGGCTGTGATGGGAAATAGTACGCTTTAGCCGCGGCGGCACAGAGAGCAGGGGTCAGGTGAAAGCCCTGCCCGTCCCGTAAGGCGGAATGGTTCCCGGAGCTGCAGGGTCAAAGGCGTTTATGCCGAGTATCCCGCGCCGGAGCTGCCACCGTTATCAGGGCAAAGGGTATCACCGGTTCATGCAACCGTCGTACCCCACGAGTGAGGCTGGCTTCTTTCCCCGTCGTGTTCACTACGGGGTTTTTCCTTAAAATCCCATCACCAGCCTAAATTGGGTGGCACCGCGAGAAACCTCTCTCGTCCCAATGGACGGAGAGGTTTTTTGGATTAATGTGAATTGGAGGTGATAATCGCATGCTGAACAACCGCCCGCTCAACCCGGCCCCCCAGGTGGGCCAGCATCCTTCTGCACCGCTGGTGCGCACCCTTCCGGCTGACCTGGAAACGCCGGTTTCCATCTATCTTAAACTGGCGGATGGCAGCCCTTCCTTCCTGCTCGAATCGGTTACCGGCGGCGAGCAGGTTGCCCGTTATTCGTTCATTGGGGTGCGCCCCCGCCGTGTTTATCTTTTGCAGAGGGATCGGCTGATCGTCCGTGAGACGGACGGCCGTCAGCGCAGCCGCGCCGGCAATCCTTTTCAATGTCTGGAGGAGGAATTTCGCGCCTTTCAGCGTCCGGCAACGCCGGGATTGCCGCGCTTCAGCGGCGGTCTGGTCGGTTATTTGGGTTACGAGATGGTGCGCTGGTTCGAACCGGGGGTCAGCCGCATCCCGATTCAAAACCAGATGCCCGACGGCGTGTTTTTGGAGGCTGACAGCCTGGTTGCATTTGACCATGCCTTCGGCAAGGTGATGCTCATCGTCCACCCCGACCTTTCACTGCCCGAACCGAATCGCCAGCGCGAGGCCCTGCGCCGCCTGAATGAACTCCACAGTCGGATCAACCAGCCCCTGCCCGCCCCGCCGCCTGCTTCGGCTGCCGGCATTCTCCCTTCCGACTGGCTTTCCATGCCGCGGGACATCTTCTTAAGTGCAGTGGAACAAGCAAAGGAAGCCATCCGCGCCGGTGAGATTTTTCAGGTGGTACTTTCGCAGCGCTTTACCCGTTCCACACTGGCACAGCCGTTTGAAATTTACCGCGCTTTACGCCGTCTCAACCCCTCGCCGTATATGTTTTACTTCGACTTCGGCGATGCGGCGGGTGGGCAGCCGCTACGGCTGATCGGCGCTTCGCCAGAAATGCATGTGCGCCTGAGCGGTGCTACCGCCACGCTGCGTCCCATTGCCGGTACGCGCCCGCGCGGAGCCACCCCGCAGCAGGATATGGAACTGGAACAGGATTTGCTGGCTGACGAAAAAGAACGCGCCGAACACATCATGCTGGTTGATCTGGCGCGCAACGATCTGGGACGGGTGTGCGAGTTCGGCAGTGTGCGGGTGCGCGAGCAGATGACCATTGAACGCTACTCGCATGTGATGCACATTGTCTCGCAGGTGGAAGGCCGCCTGCGCCCGGCGGCGAATGCCTTTGAACTCATGCGCGCCACTTTTCCGGCCGGTACGGTCAGCGGGGCTCCCAAAGTGCGCGCCATGCAAATCATTGCAGAACTGGAAGTTCAGCCGCGCGGCGTTTATGCCGGGGCAGTGGGTTACTTTGCCTATGACGGCAGCATGGATACCTGCATTGCCATCCGCACGCTGGTCATGCAGGACGATCAGATTGCCCTGCAAGCCGGTGCAGGGATCGTTGCCGATTCTCAACCCGAACGGGAGTACGAGGAAACGCTTAACAAGGCGCGCGCCCTGGCGCAAGCCGTTGAAATTGCCGAACGAAAGGAGACTGATGATGTTGCTCATTCTCGATAATTACGATTCCTTCACCTACAATCTCGCTCAACTCTTCGGCGAGCTGGGCGAGCAGGTACACGTGGTGCGCAGCGATCAGGTCAGTCTGGCGGATGTGCTCGACCTGCACCCGCAGCGGATTGTCATTTCGCCCGGGCCGGGCGGACCGCAGGATGCCGGCATCTCATCGGAAGTGATCCGCAGGCTGGGGGGTGTCATTCCCATTTTGGGGGTGTGTTTGGGACATCAGTGCATTGGTGCGGTGTTTGGCGGCCAGGTGGTTCGCGCGGCGCGGCTGATGCACGGCAAAACATCGCACATCTTCCATAATGGCGAGGACCTTTTCAACGGCCTGCCCAACCCGTTTGAAGCCACCCGCTACCACTCCCTGATGGTTGCCGAGCCGCTGCCCGAAGCGCTGATACCGACCGCCTACAGCGAAGCGGGTGAGTTGATGGCGCTCCGCCATCGTTCGCTGCCCATTTTCGGCGTGCAGTTTCATCCCGAATCCATCCTCACCCTGGCCGGAAGGCAAATTCTGGACAATTTTTTGAAATTAACCGTCAACCAGCCGGTTTATTCATAATGTTTCTGTTTGGAGGAAGATTATGCTCAAGCCGTATCTTGCCAAAGTGATGAATTATCAACACTTGACCGCTGCGGAAGCCGAACAGGCTATGCACATCATCATGAACGGGGAAGCCACGCCGGCGCAAATTGCCGGTTATCTGGTGGCTTTGCGCATGAAAGGCGAAACATCGGAGGAAATTCTGGGCAGCGCCCGCGCTATGCGCGCTCATGCCCGCCGCGTGAATGTTCCTGGCGCGCCGCTGGTGGATACCGCCGGCACCGGCGGCGACGGCGCCCACACCTTCAATATCTCCACTGCGGCTGCCTTTGTCATCGCCGGCAGCGGACGGCGGGTTGCCAAACACGGCAACCGCGCCGCCTCTTCACACTGCGGCAGCGCCGATGTGCTGGAAGCATTGGGGGTGCGCATTGACCTTTCGCCTCAGCAGGTGGCACAGTGTATTGAAGCAGTGGGCATCGGCTTTCTGTTTGCGCCAAACTTTCACCCGGCGATGAAACATGCCGTCGGCCCGCGCCGCGAGCTGGGTCAACGCACCCTGTTCAACCTGCTCGGCCCGGTCACCAATCCAGCCGGAGCTGCCTATCAGTTGCTCGGCGTTTACGACGCCGCCCTGGTTTCCACCCTGGCGCAGGTGCTGATGGAACTGGGCGCGGCCGGCGCGATGGTCGTCCACGGTTACGGCGGGCTGGATGAACTTTCCACCGGCGGGCCGAACCGCGTCAGCCTGATGATCGGCGGCCGGGTGGACACCTACGAACTGGATGCCGCCGATTTGGGGCTGCGCCGCGCTGCTCCCGAAGACCTGCGCGGCGGGCAGCCGCAGCAAAACGCCGCCATTCTGCGCGCCATTCTCGAAAACCGCGATGACAGCCCGCGCCGCGATGTGGTATTGCTGAACAGCGCCGCCGCCATTGCTACGCAGAGCGGCGACTTGTACAGCGCCCTGCAAGAAGCCGAACAATCGCTTTCCAGCGGTGCAGCCCTCGAACGGCTGGAAGCGCTCATCTCCTTCAGTCAAGGGGTAACGGTATGAACCGCCTCGAAGAAATCATTGCCCATAAGTGGGCGGAAATCGGCCGGCGGCAGCGGCTGCGGCCGATGGAGGATCTGGAAACTGCCGCGCTGGCTGCCCCGCCCCCGCCTTCGTTTGTGGCAGCTTTGCGCCGCCCGCCAGGCAACCCTGTCCGCCTGATTGCCGAAATTAAACGCGCTTCTCCCTCGCTCGGAGCGCTGGCAGCGCAGCTGGATGCCCTTCGTCTGGCGGATATCTACCGGCAGAACGGTGCAGCAGCCATCAGTGTGCTGACCGACAGCCGTTTCTTTTCCGGCAGTCTTGCCGACCTGCACAGCGTGGCTGCCTGGCCCGATTCTCCGCCTGTGTTGTGCAAGGATTTTATCCTTTCGCCGTACCAGATTCTGGAAGCGCGCGTTGCCGGCGCGTCTGCTGTGCTGCTGATTGCCGCCTGCCTCACGCCGGCCGATTTGAAGCGCCTCTATGATTTCACCTGTCAGACCGGAATGGACGCGCTGATTGAAGTTCACTCCCTGCCGGAACTGGAAGCCGCCCTCAACTGCCGGCCGCAGGTGATTGGTGTCAACAACCGTGATCTGCGCAGCTTTGAAGTCAACCTGCAAATCTCCTTGAATCTCATTCAACACCTCCCGGCGGAAATGGTTCGGGTGGCTGAAAGCGGCATTCACACCGCTGAAGACGCGCGGCAACTGGCGAAAGCCGGTTTTGATGCCCTGCTGGTCGGCGAAGCGCTGGTCACCAGCCCCGATCCCGGCGCAAAGCTGCGCGAACTGCTGGGGAGGCCGGCATGAAAGTGAAAATCTGCGGAATCACCACGCTGGAGGATGCGCTCCATGCCATTGAAGCCGGGGCGGACATGCTGGGTTTCAACTTCTTTCCAAAAAGCCCGCGCTTCATTGATCCCCAGCGCTGTGCCGCGATTGTGGAAGCCCTGCGCGGTAGCGGAGTGGTGTGTGTGGGTGTGTTCGTCAATCTGCCGCCCGAAGAAGTCCGCCGCCTGATGAGCGCCTGTTCCCTTGACCTGGCGCAGTTGTCCGGCGACGAGCCAGCTTGCGACCTGGCGCAACTGGACGGGCTGGCTTTCAAAGCCCTGCGCCCGGCTGGGCGGGCGGATTTGGAACAGGCGCTGCAAACCTACCCGCCGCGCTCCTCCCCGCCGGCCTATCTGGTGGACGCTTTTCGTCCAGGCATGTACGGCGGCAGCGGGCAGCCGGCAAATCTTGACCTGGCTGCCGATCTGGCGCACCGCTGCCCGATTCTGCTGGCCGGCGGTTTGACCCCCGAAAACGTCGCAAAAGCCATTGCCCTTGTTCAACCCTGGGGCGTGGATGTTGCCTCCGGGGTGGAAACGGCGCCCGGGCGCAAGGATACCGCGCTCCTGCGCGCTTTTGTCCACGCCGCCCGCAACGCCTCTGCTGATTTTCAAACCAATCAAGACGAAAATTTTCGTGACGATCTCCGCTGCCTTTAGGCAGCGGCTTCTCAGGCAGCGCACGGCGCAGCCGCCCACGTTACCGCCTGACCGCTCCGTCCAAGCGGGTGAGATTTACGGCGAGTGTTTTACGCAGACACCGATTACTGACTGCAACCTCATACACTCG
>Ga0209162_1001176_pt1 | contig 26645 bp, 23 predicted proteins | sample YNPNPMetaG_FD_187121 | JGI IMG/M metagenome (GOLD analysis project Ga0209162, IMG submission 187121) | Anoxygenic and chlorotrophic microbial mat microbial communities from Yellowstone National Park, USA - YNP NP MetaG (SPAdes) (version 2) ...
CAATCCATCTGAGTTGCTCCGCAACATCAATGATCTCATACACAAACTCTACAGCAATCAGCTAGAGTGACATCTTATCTGAGGCATCCATAGTGCCTATCGTAACATCCTTGTTTGAGGCAACACGGAAGCTGGACGAGCCTCCTACAAAGTCTACCTGTTCACAGTGCGTGAACATGCCAATTTTTTCAGATACTCAGGAAGAGTGAACTCTTAAGACGAGCCGTTTGTTTTCGTCGCGTTTGGTTGACACCCCTCGCACGGTCGGGTATACTGACAGCGAGCGGGTAGCCATTTCTATGGGTTAGCCCGACAAATCTCTGACTAGTGCTGCCCTTCTATGAGAGACGACCCACCAAACAGAGAGAGACAGCGACCAGGTGATGTCGTCGGAGAGATTTTGCACGATGTAGGCGATGAACTTGCCGCCGTAGTAGCAGTACCAGGCGAGATTACCTACCGCACCATCAATCAATTTTTTGAGTTCCTAGGCACCAGCTTTCTGCTCGCGACGCGATCCTGCCGACTCATCCTCAAAGGCCACATCGATGTACGCAACACTATCCACCAAATGGCCACCATAGGCGTGGCGTCGCTTCCGATCGTGTTGGTGACCGTGGCTTTTTCGGGTGCGGTGCTATCGCTCTACATGTCTCAGATTGTCGTAAAATGGGGTGTTGGAAGCTATACTGGGGCCGTTGTAGGCTTGTCGATGGCACGCGAGATCGGGCCGGTGCTGACTGCCATCGTAGTAGCCGCCCGAGCTGGGAGCGCGATAGCCGCGGAATTGGGATCAATGAAGGTGACCGAACAGATCGATGCCTTGCGCTCTCTGGCCGTAAATCCGGTGGAGTATCTGGTGGTGCCGAGGCTTTTGGCAGGAATAGCGATGCTGCCGGTGCTCACGGTGTTTGCGGATGTGGTCGGTACTTTGGCAGGCTACTTCGTAGCGGTGATCAACGGCGTGGCCGGTGGAGGTTTTTTTAGCAGCCTTAAATCTCAGGTGATCCCGCGCGATGTTGCGATGGGACTCTTGAAAACCGTCGCATTCGGCATTGTGATAGTAATAGTTGGTGCCCAGCAGGGACTTCAAACCAGCGGAGGCGCAAACGGAGTTGGCCGCGCCACGACTAATGCGGTTGTCATTTCGATTGTGATAATTTACATATTGAACTTCTTCTTGGCCTACGTTATGTTCGGTGGCAGGACGGCGTTCTTGTGATAAAGGCACTGCAACTCTCGTTCAGAGTAAGTGGGAAGTCCATACTCCGCCGTCTGGACCTACACGTCAACAAGGGCGAGACGGTGGCAGTGATGGGAATGTCCGGCGCAGGTAAGAGCACACTGTTAAAGTGCATGGGGGGGCTGCTCAAGCCGACCGGGGGCAGGATGCTCATCGACGAGACTGACATCGCTCGTATGCCTGAGCACGAGCTCAACATAGTGCGTCGAAAAATCGGCATGGTATTCCAGTATGCTGCGCTTTTCGACAGCATGACGGTGTTCGATAACGTTGCGTTCGGCCTTCGCAGACATACGAAGATGACGGAGGCCGAGATCGCCGACGTGGTAAACGCCAAGTTGACTATGGTGGGTTTACCGCGCACGGAAGCGCTGATGCCGGCCGAGCTGTCCGGGGGAATGCAGAAGCGAGTCGGCCTGGCGCGGGCAATCGCGATGGAACCGGAGATCATACTCTACGACGAGCCCACCGCCGGGCTCGACCCGATCACCGCAGCCACCATAGCCGAGCTGATAGTCAAGGCAAGGGACGAACTGAACGTAACATCCGTCGTGGTTACTCACGACGTTCCTACCGTAAAGAGAGTCGCAAACCGAGTCGCAATGCTCCATCGTGGGCGAATCGTGGCAGAGGGAACTCCCGAGGAAATGGAAAATTCGGACAATCCGGTAGTGCAGCAGTTTATGCGCGGCTCTACCGAGGGCCCAATACAGATAACACGCTGATGAGGAGCAATCGGCTTTGATACTTAGAACCGAAGCAAAAGTTGGGTTGGCGGTGTTCGCGGCGTTCGTGGTGCTGATCGGGATATACTGGTTTCTAGGGTCGCTGCGATTGGCAGCAACCAGCTTCGAAGTGTATTCCCTGTTTGCCAATGCCGCAAAGCTGGACAAGGGCGCTGACGTACGTATGGCAGGCGTGAAAGTGGGGGTAGTCTCGGGAATTACGCTCACAAAGCGCAATCAGGCACGGGTCAATATGTTGATCTGGAATGGGAACAAAATACCGGTGGACTCGGTCGCCCGAGTGACAAAAGGCGGGTTCATCGGAGACAATTACATCGACATTGTCGCCGGCTCATCTACGAAATATGTGAAAGAGGGTGGGCGGATCAACTCCGAGCAACTCATTGACTTCGATGAGATCGTTCAGGACTCTGCTAAGCTACTCAAGGAACTCAAGGAGTCGGCGAAGAGCCTAAATGACATTGTAGGCGACAAAAAAATGGTTGCGGATCTCAAGGGCACAGTCTCCTCACTGAAAACGGCAGCCGATTCCGCTAGCGCCCTCATCGGGTCGGCGCAAGGCTTGATCGGCGAAATGGGTCCGGAGATCAAGAGGGCTCTGGCAAGCATTACCGATGCAGCCGAGAACGCAAACAAGATTTCCATTGAGCTCGAAAAAACGATATCGCATGATGCCCGCCCCGGCCTGAGAATGATGATTCGGGACGCCTCGGCGGCGATAGACAATCTCAACAAAGCCATCGAAGAAGCCAGAGGACTGATGGCGCAAACGCAGTCTCTGGTCGGAGGATTAGCCAAAAGCTCACCCAGGCTGGACGAAACGTTAAACAAAATATGCGACGCAGCAGGTGAGGTTAAGGAGATAATGAAAAACCTCAAAGACGCCAGCGCAGGAGTCAAGAGCCTCGCCACCGATAACGAGATGAAGCAAAGCCTCAAAAGCACTCTGTGTAATGCGTCTATCGCATCAGAGCAGGCAAAACAGCTTCTTACATCTCTTAACAATCGCTTTGGCGGAGGCAAGGTTTGCCGAGTATCGGAAACGCACAAGGAAGCGACTCCACAATGCGGATTTACAAACGATTCGTTATGGAACACAGCGCTCGGCAGGTATCGTTTTGACGCGAACTACACCGTGCCCACGAGTGGCCCGGCTTTCTATCGCATAGGAGCCTACAACATCGGAGAAAATACTCGATTCAACTTGCAGGCAGGTAGACTACTTGACGATAGCAACGCAATTCGCTATGGTGTTTACGCCTCTCGCGTCGGCCTCGGCTATGATCTGAAGGTCGGCAGGGAGTTTCTGTTGTCGGCAGATATGTTCCGCCCTAATGACCCAGAGATGGAAATAAAGGGAGTTTTAAGCCTTGGCAGGTCGCTGGGCATCTACGGAGGAGTTGCCGACGTCTTCGACAAACACAAGCGCGATCCGTTAGTGGGTCTACGCTACCAAAGTAGATAGGAGACCGTGGATGAAGCTCATCCTCACCAAAGACGTAACCGACCTAGGAAAAGCAGGTCAAGTGGTAAACGTGGCTGACGGCTACGCTCGCAACTTTCTGCTGCCTCGCAAACTCGCCATACTGGCTGATGCTGGCGCGATTAAATCACTAGAGCAAAAGAAGAAGATTTTGGAACTGAAGGGCGAGCAAATGCTGGCTGTCGCTCAGCAAATAGCCCAGAAGCTGCACGAGGCAGAAGTGACAATATCCGGCAAGGCTGGCTCGGGAACCAGGCTATATGGTTCGGTCACTAATCAAGAGATAGCCGATGCGTTGATGGCGCAACTTGGTATCAAGGTAGATAAGCGCAAGATTCACATCACCCAACCAATTAAGAACACTGGCACCTACGAGGTGCCAGTTAAGCTCCACCACGACGTGTCGGCGACGATTCACGTCAACGTCGTGGCTCAGGAGAGCTGATATTCATACTGTTTTGCTAACGGTCCGGCCCACAAGTGGCTACCAATTCAAGACACGTTCAGTTAGGCGAAGCCGCCATTCCGAACAAGGCTCATAAATCTGATGCTTCAGTCGGCTCTAAGCGTCGAAGCGGGTTCCAAGAGTTGGCGTCGCTTCGCTCGGATTTGCGGCTTCGCGAACCACTGAACTCACGCCAATTGGGTCGGACCGGGCCAGGGCAAGTAAGCTCCGGCCGTTTGTGCGTCATTGCAGCTCATTATTTCTTTCATGGAACACATCGGCCAGTAGGAGCAACTTATGGAACCGGCGGTTTCGTTACTCGACAAAATACCCCCTCAGAACCTCGAAGCCGAACTCGCCACACTTGGATCTATGATGATCGAGCGCACAGCGCTCGAAAAAGGCCTTGAAATACTGCGCGTCGAGGACTTCTATCGACCCACGCATCAAGAAATATACGACGCGCTACTTGCGCTGTCGATGAAGGATGAGCCCGTTGATCTCATCACGCTTCAGGAGGAACTTCGGAGGCGCGGCAAGCTTGAGGAATGTGGCGGAACGCAATATTTGATGTCGCTGATCGAATCCGTGCCCACGGCCGCCAACGTCGAACACTACGCCAGGATCGTAGAACAGAAATCCATACTCCGCAAGCTCATAGCCGCAGGAACTCAGATCATCGCCATGGCTCAGAGCTCCGACGAGGACGTCGATGCCATTACTGATCGGGCTGAACAACTCGTATTCAAGGTTGCCCAACGCCGACTAGGCGAGTATTTTCAGCCGATGATGCCGCTAATTGACAGCACCTGGGAGTGGATCGAGCGAAGATATCAGGATAAAGGCGAGGCTTCCGGAATAGCTACCGGCTTCGACAAGCTCGACCATATGACATCTGGGCTTCAGCCGTCCGATCTTATCATAGTGGCAGCAAGGCCATCTATGGGTAAGACCGCACTTGCGTTGGATATGGCGCTTCACGCCGCTATCAAACAGCGCCAGACCGTTGCAATCTTTAGCATCGAAATGTCGGCTGAACAGCTTGTCCAAAGAATGGTATGCACAAAGGCCAGAGCTAACGCCCACCGCTTAAGAACAGGTTACTTCCTAGACGAGGAGTGGAAGAAGATCGCCGACGCGATGGGCGAGCTTTACGAAGCTCCTATCTTCATCGACGACACCACCGATATCACGGCGCTTGGGATGCGTGCCAAGTGCAGGCGCCTCAAGGCCGAACACGGGCTGGGGCTTATTGTGGTCGACTACCTTCAGTTGATGCGAGCGAGTCGAAGAGCGGACAACCGCAACCAGGAGATATCCGAAATCGCACGCGACCTCAAAGGTCTCGCGCGCGAGATCAAGGCACCGGTGATCGCGATATCGCAGTTGAGTCGTGCTCCCGAAAAAAGAGAAGACAAGCGGCCGATGCTTTCGGATCTTCGCGAGTCCGGCTCCATCGAAGCCGAGGCCGATATGGTTATGCTTCTGTTCAGGCCGGATTACTACGTGATCAAGGAAGTGGAAGACACTGCCTCCATTTCTGGCAAAGACGGATCGACTTACGTTGAAGCAAAGCCAGAGATAACGGAAGTCATCATAGCCAAGCATCGCAACGGCCCGACTGGGACCGTGAAGCTCGGGTTTATACGAGACTACGCGTCGTTCGTAAACCTCGACGAAGAGCATGAACCGGGCTAGAAAGCTACCCATCTTCGGCAGCAAGAGCCATCAGTCGCAGCAGATGAGTAAACACCGATATCCACCGAAGCAGCAAGCAAAGCAATACCCCTGAAAGGAGATTCCCGTGAAAGTCCTCGTTGTGGGCAGCGGGGGAAGAGAACACGCCCTCGTCTGGAAGATTGCCCAGAGTAAACTTGTTAGCAAGGTCTATGCGCTTCCCGGCAACGCCGGAATTAGCGGTCTCGCGGAGCGTGTGCGCGGAAACGCAACCGATATCAAAGCCATTGCAGACTTCGCTAAAAACAAATCCATCGATCTCACCATTGTGGGACCCGAGTCGCCGCTTATAGCCGGGCTTGCGGACGAGTTGGCTCGACGCGGGCTTAAAGTGTTTGGCCCGAGCAAAGAAGCAGCCCAGATGGAAGGCAGCAAGGTTTTCGCCAAGTCGCTGATGCTTGAACACGGCATCCCGACTGCCGCTTGCGAGATATTCGACGACCCCGACAAAGCGGACGCTTACGTGGAATCTGTTGCTTCGAAGACGAGCGACCCAATCGTGGTAAAGGCAGATGGCGAGGCGGCGGGAAAGGGCGTCTTCGTGAGTCGAACCAAAGAGGACGCGCTGCAGGCAGTGGATATCATCATGCGGCAGAAGGCGTTCGGAGCATCGGGCAGCAGGGTAGTGATAGAGGAGTATCTCGACGGCCAGGAAGCGACGCTGATGTGCATTGTGAGCGGCAAGGATTTCGTCGCGTTGCCGCCGGCGCAGGACTACAAACGGGCTTACGACAACGACGAGGGTCTCAACACCGGCGGGATGGGTTGCTATTCGCCCGTGCCTGCGCTGACCAACGTCCTCCGCGTGCAGGTGATAGAAACCATGGTGAAGCCCACGCTGAAGGCGCTGGCCAGGCGCGGCATCGACTATCGCGGCGTTCTCTACGTCGGCCTGGCGCTCACCAGCAATGGACCGAAAGTGGTAGAGTTCAACTGCCGATTCGGAGACCCAGAGACACAAGTTGTATTACCCTTGATGTCCTCCGACATCGTGGAGATGGCGCTCTCAGTAGCTGAGGGCCGGCTCGACGATTGTGATGTCACTTGCTACAATAAGAAGGCGCTGTGCGTGGTGATGGCGTCCGGCGGCTATCCCGGGGATTACGAAAAAGACAAGCAAATCACCGGGATCGACGATGCCGAAGCCGAGGGATTGCTCGTGTTTCACGCGGGAACCGAGATTAGAGACGGAAAATTGGTTTCATCGGGCGGACGCGTGTTGGGAGTAACAGCTCTAGGCGATACGTTCGAAGAGTGCATAGATCGGGCTTATAGAGGGATTAGCAAGATTCACTTCGATAATGCCCACTATCGCACAGATATAGGCAGGAGGTTGTTATGCCGGGCAAAGTCGCAATCGTGATGGGTAGCAAGTCTGACTCTGAGGTCATGAAGGCTGCGGCGAATGTGCTGGATGGTTTCGGAGTCACCAATGAGACATTTGTGATTTCAGCTCATCGCGACCCGCATGGAGTGTTCGAGTTCGCCACTAATGCCGAAGAAAACGGCTTTGAGGTAATAATAGCTGGTGCCGGTATGGCTGCGCACTTACCAGGAATAATCGCCGGACTCACTCCGCTACCCGTTATTGGAGTCCCTACAAAATCCGCTGCGCTTAACGGGCTGGATTCGTTGCTTTCGATAGTTCAGATGCCGCCAGGCGTGCCGGTGGCGACGGTAGCCATTGACGGCGCCAAGAACGCGGGAATATTAGCGGTACAGATATTAAGCCTGAAATACCCTGAACTGCGGGAGTCCATCAGAATGCATAAAGAGAACTTGGCAAAAAGAGTTTGATCGCAAAACCACGATAGAGCGATAGCGCTGACTGTCTGTTTCGAATTTCGCCATTACTCCTCATCGTGATTTAGGAAGCTAAAGAATGATAGATCGGTATTCACTGCCAAAGATGAAAGCCGTTTGGAGCGAGCAAAACAAGTTCCAGAGCTGGCTGGACGTCGAGATTGCCGTGTGCGAGGCTCAGGAGCGCGCGGGCAAGATTCCAAAGGGCGTTACCCAGAAGATAAAGGCAAGGGCAAAGTTCAGCGTCGAGCGGATCGAGGAAATAGAAAAGGAAACCGCGCACGACCTAATCGCATTTCTCAAAGCCGTCACGGATAATCTCGGCGAGGAGGGCAAGTATCTTCATTACGGCGTCACCAGCTATGACATAGAAGACACCGCTACGGCACTCCGCATGCGCCAGGCTTGTGACATCATCATCGAAGACCTGGAAAATCTGCTCAAGTCCATCGCCAAGCTCGCGAAAGAGCACAAGAAGACCCCTATGATTGGACGAACCCACGGCGTGCAAGCAGAGCCGATCACATTCGGCTTCAAGATGGCAGTTCACTACTCTCAGTTTCAGCGTGACCTCGACCGGATCAAGGACGCTCGAGAAGCAACAAGCGTCGGCAAAATATCAGGCGCGGTTGGTATTTTCGGCAACGTAGACCCCGAGATAGAGGAGTTTGTATGCGAAAGGCTTGGTCTTCAGCCCGCGCCGATCTCTACCCAGATAGTTCAGCGAGATAGATACGCCGCTTTAATAGCTTGCCTTGGTATCCTTGCTTCGTCTTGCGAGAACCTGGCAACTGAGATGAGGAACCTTCAGCGAACCGAGATTCTCGAAGTACAAGAGATGTTCCTGCCTGGTCAGCGCGGTTCCTCGGCAATGCCCCATAAGCGAAATCCCTGGCGGTTCGAGAGCATCTGTGGACTGGCACGGGTGGTACGCGCAAACTCCATTCCGGCGATGGAGAACATTGTGTCTTGGCACGAGCGCGATCTCACCAACTCCGCCGCAGAGCGGATCATTATCCCCGATAGCTTCTGCGCGACGGATTTTATGCTGCAGTCGCTTACCACGCTGCTCGATCGGTTGGAAGTAAACGTCGACAATATGAAGCGCAATTTGGATATGATGGGGCAGCTTGTGTTTAGCGAACACGTACTCCTGGCACTGATCCAGAAGGGGCTCACCCGCGAGGAAAGCTACAAAATATGTCAGCGCAACGCCGCGAAATGCTGGGACGAGAATATTCCATTTAGGCAGGCTCTAGAACAGGACGAAGACGTACGAAGGCTGCTGACGCCAGAGGATTTGAACGAGTGTTTCGACCTGGAGCATCACCTGAGAAACGTAGACAAGATATTTGCGAGGTTAGGTATATAATCGAAATCCTGCCTCGCTGCCTAGGTTTCAAGTAGCAAATGGATCAGACGGATAGAGACCGTACTTGAGAACGCGTACGGTTTTAGCTTCGGAGTAATGCTGCGCTTTAAAAACAACAAGCAATATGAAGGCATTATGCCAACCCTCTGCCCAAGAGATAGCTTGGCTGCCAATAGATCACCGATAAACTGGGAACCAAGGACTCACATATGGCCAAAGTAAACGTATACGTAACTCTGAAACCCGCTCTGCTGGATGCGCAGGGCAAGGTAGTTCAGGGAGCTCTGCAGAACCTGGGGTTCTCTAACGTGGATAACGTGCGCATCGGAAAGTATATCGAGCTAGAGGTCACCGAGGGAAACGGTAATCTCCGTAACGACGTGGAAGAAATGTGCAGGAAACTGCTTGCCAATCCCAATACTGAAAATTATCGGTTTGAGATGGAGAAATAGGGTCGGATGCTTGGTCGGTTTAATATTCGATCGTGTAATGGTCGGACTGTCTGTAAGCACTCCGGCACTAGCGTCTTCTTGTGCTTTTATCATTAAATTAAAAAGATAGATTACAGAGCAGAAGAGTATGAAATTTGGAGTGGTGATCTTCCCTGGGTCCAATTGCGATCGCGATGCCTACTATGCTGTAAGAGACGTTTTACGGCAACCGGTTGAATACATCTGGCATCAGACGACTGATGTTTCGGGCTTTGATTGCATCATCCTCCCAGGCGGTTTTAGCTACGGTGACTATCTACGCACGGGCGCGGTGGCTAAGTTTAGCCCGGTGATGAGTGCCATACAAGAGTTCGCTGACAACGGCGGCAGAGTCCTCGGGATTTGCAACGGATTCCAAATCCTATGCGAGGCAGGTATGTTACCGGGCGCGTTGATTACCAACGTCGGCCTGAGGTTTATCTGTAAATATGTCCATCTGCGAGTGGAAAACGATTCGACCGAGTTCACCCACGTTTGCGAGTCCGGTCAGGTTTTAAGAATCCCCATTGCCCACCACGGCGGCAACTACTATTGCGACCCCAACACCCTGAAGCGACTTGAGAGCGATAATCGAGTATTGCTGAGATACTGCGACCCGGCCGGCAAGGTCAACGAAGCCGCTAATCCAAATGGTTCGCTAAATAACATAGCAGGCATAATAAACGATCGCGGCAATGTCGCAGGAATGATGCCACATCCTGAGCGTGCGGTTGAATCACTTCTCGGAAGCGAAGACGGCACGTTGATATTGCAGTCAATAGTTGAAAGGCTTTCCTAGATGGCAGGAGTTTCGGAACCCGGAAGCAGAACAGTTGAGAACACGGCGCCCATTGCTCCCGAAGTCTATCGCGAGATGGGACTCAGCGATGAGGAATACGCCAAGGTATGCGAGGTGCTGGGCCGACATCCGACCTATACCGAGGTAGGAATGTTTGCCGTAATGTGGAGTGAACACTGCGGATACAAGTTCTCAAGGCCCATACTCAGGCTTTTCAAGAAGTATCGCGAAGCAATCGACGGCGCCGGACTCGAAAACGCCGGTGTTATCGACATCGGCGGGGGTTACGGCATTGTTATGAAGATGGAAAGCCACAACCACCCGTCTGCAGTTGAGCCCTTCCAGGGCGCTGCGACGGGCGTTGGCGGAATCCTACGCGACATCTTCACAATGGGCGCTCGCCCGATAGCGTGTCTGGACAGTCTTCGCTTCGGACCACTTGACGACGCACGGAATCGTTACCTCTTTGAACACGTCGTGGGCGGTATCGCCTTTTATGGCAACTGCGTTGGCGTGCCGACGGTTGCCGGTGAGGTTTACTTTGAAGACTGCTACTCCGGAAATTGCCTCGTTAACGTGATGTCCGTTGGAATTATGAAGCACGAGGACATTGCTTTCGCGCGCGCCGAGGGGCCGGGCAACCCCGTTATGCTCGTTGGTTCGCGAACAGGTCGCGACGGCATTCACGGCGCAACATTCGCGTCGGTCGAGCTCTCTGAGGAGTCTGAGAGCCGTAGGTCCAATGTGCAGATGGGCGATCCGTTCACCGAGAAACTGCTCATTGAGGCCACGCTTGAGGCGTTGAAAACGGGCCACATAGTAGGAATCCAGGATATGGGCGCAGCAGGTATCACTTGCTCTACTTGTGAGACCTCGGCCAAAGCCGGCACCGGTATGAAGATTGACTGCCGTAAGGTGCCACTTCGTGAGACCGGTATGAGCCCCTACGAGATTATGCTCTCCGAATCACAAGAGCGTATGCTTGCAATTGTAAAGAAAGGCAAGGATGATGAAGTCGCTAAGGTATTTAAGAAATGGGGATTGCAAGCGGTCGTGATTGGTGAAGTCACCGACGACGGATTTGTGCGCGTCTACGACGGCGACGACCTTGTCGCCAAGGTGCCTGCGAAGTCGCTCGCGGACGACGCGCCAACCTACTACCTCGAGACCGAAGAACCCAGATACCTGGCCGAAGTTCAGAACTACGACTTGTCGCACATTCGGGAACCGGAAGACTATAACGAGGCGCTACTCACTCTGCTCGCATCGCCATCTATAGCAAGCAAGGAATGGGTATACGAGCAGTATGACCATATGGTACAGACTAACACTGTAGTGCTGCCAGGCTCGGACGCCGCTGTGCTCCGAATCAGAGAAACACCAAAGGGCATTGCCATAGTCACGGACTGCAACGGGCGCTACTGCTATCTGGACCCGTTCGTCGGCGCGCAGATTGCAGTGGCTGAAGCCGCTCGTAACTTGGCCTGCTCAGGCGCTCGGCCAGTAGGAGTTACCGACTGCCTCAACTTCGGCAACCCCGAAAAGCCGGAAGCGTTCTGGCAATTCAAGCGGGCTGTGGAAGGGCTGGCAGAGGCGTGCGAGTTCTTCGACGCGCCGGTTGTAAGCGGCAATGTAAGCTTCTATAACGAGACTCCGGAGATGTCGATCTACCCTACCCCGGTAATCGGAATGCTCGGGGTGCTCGACGATATCGAGAAGCGCTGCACGTCTGAGTTCAAGAACGAAGGCGAAATCATCGTAATGCTCTCGGGAAGTCGCGGAGACGACGAACCTGTGTGCGAGTTGGAATCACTTGGCGGAAGCGAGTATCTCAAGACCATCCATGGCATTGTGGCAGGCAGACCCCCCAAACTGGATTTGGACCGTGAGAAGCGTGTGCATCAGACTGTGCTGGAACTGATTGCCAAGGGTCTCATCAGCTCTGCGCACGATTGTTCCGATGGCGGTCTTGCTGTCGCCCTGGCTGAAAGCTGTATACTCGGCGGCATTGGCGCTGAAGTTCAACTGCTCGCCAACTGCGCTCCTGCGTCTGCCCTCTTTGCTGAGACGCAATCGCGAATCATAGTATCACTGCCCACCTCCGGTCTCAAAGCCCTGCGAGAGATCGCCGAGTCCCATCAGGTAGAACCAAACGTGCTTGGCAGGACGAAAAGTGATAGACTAGTAATGTCGGTCAACGACGTTGAGCTTTTGAACGTGCCTGTCAGTGAACTTCATGCCGCGTGGCGCGGCTCTATAGCCAGCAAGATGAAAGAGTCGGGACTGTAAATGGTTTACATTGACAAGCCGGAGATCCAAGAGGAATGCGGTGTATTCGGTTTATACGGTGACGGGGAGGACGTGGCGAGGATAGCGTTCTTCGGCCTTTTCTCCCTCCAGCACAGAGGCCAAGAAAGCGCCGGGATCGCCGTGACCGACGGTAGGACCATCAGGATGCATCGTGATATGGGCCTGGTCACCCAGGTGTTTCAGGAGGAAACCCTGGCAAGTTTGCCCGGCCACGCCGCCATTGCTCATACCCGATATTCCACTACCGGTTCCAGTATCCTTAGAAATGTTCAGCCAATGCGCTGCGACTCCGGTTACGGCGAGATTGCAGTTGCTCATAACGGCGACCTCATCAACGCAGCGGATATTCGTGAAGAACTGTCAGCCGAAGGAGTGAAGTTCGAAACCACCAATGACAGCGAGGTGATAGTTCGCCTCATCGCCAACTCTTGCGCTCCGACAATTGAGGAAGCCGTCGCGGAAACAATGAGCCGGATCCGCGGGGCCTATGCAGTGCTGGTTATGACCGTCGATAAGATCATCGGATTCCGGGATCCACACGGAGTACGGCCTCTATGCATCGGCAAGCTCAACAGCAGCCATTACCTGCTGGCTTCCGAAACCTGCGCGCTTAATACTGTCGGCGCTTCTTACATACGTGAAGTTGAACCCGGAGAGATGATCATAATCGACTCCAATGGCATATCCGAACGACAGGCCGTTCCCGCACAAGGACATGCGCTTTGCATATTCGAATTCGTATACTTCGCCAGGCCGGACAGCCGCCTCTACGGGCGGAGCGTCCATGAAACCCGTAGACGAATGGGCCATGAACTAGCCCGCGAGCATCCAGCAGCCGGAGCTCACATTGTTTTTCCAATACCTGACACAGGCACGCCGGCCGCCATTGGCCTTGCAGAGGCATCGAGAATACCTTTTGCGGAAGGCGTGATAAAAAACCGTTACATCCATCGCACGTTTATCCAGCCCGACCAGCGTATGCGTGACCTTGGCGTGCGGATGAAGCTAACCCCCCTAAAAGAAACGCTTTCTGGACGGAGAGTGGTAATGGTGGAAGACAGCATCGTTCGCGGGACTACGATAGGGCCAACCATCAAAATGATCCGCGACGCCGGCGCGGTGGAAGTACACGTAAGAATTGCCTCTCCGCCTTATAAGCACCCCTGCTTCTACGGTATCGACACAGCCAACCAGAACGAACTCATAGCCGCCAAGATGAGCGTTGAGGAGATAAGGCAGTATATTGGGGCTGACAGTCTCGGGTATCTGAGTCTTCAAGGACTGGTTAGGGCGATCGGCGTTAAAAAAGATAAGCTCTGTTGCGCGTGTCTGGACGGCAAGTATCCGGTCGAAATACCAACAAAAACAAAGCTGAGCAAGTATGTATTTGAGGAGCCGGTGGGCGTCGAATAGTGCGACTCAGGCACATTCATTTTCGGCGACGCTCCACTGATTACCAGTGAGGACCAACACGAATGGCTGAGGAGACAACTACCTACAAAGCAGCAGGCGTAGACATAGAGGCCGGCGATGAAGCCGTCTTTCGCATAAAAGAGTGCGTTCAGTCAACCTTCAGCGAAAACGTGCTTACCGACATCGGCGCTTTCGGCGGAATGATGCGTCTGCCCACGGAAGGAATGGCCGATCCCGTGCTTGTATCCAGCATCGACGGCGTCGGTACAAAGGTGAAGATAGCCACGCTAATGGGCAAGTATGACACGATTGGCCAGGACCTTGTAAATCATTGCGTGAATGACATCCTCGTTCAAGGAGCAAAACCACTGCTGTTTCTCGATTATTTCGCAACCAGCAAGCTGGAACCGCGTATCGTCGAGGAGGTTGTCAAGGGAATGGCAGTTGCCTGTCGCGAAGCCGGTTGCGCGCTCATAGGCGGCGAGACGGCGGAGATGCCGAGTGTCTACGTGGACGGGGAGTTCGACCTGGCTGGCTGCATAGTGGGACTGGTTGATCGACAGGCAATCATCGACGGCTCGAGGGTACAGCAAGGCGACGTGGTGGTGGGGATAGCCTCGTCCGGGCTTCACACCAACGGCTTTTCACTGGTGCGCAAGGTTCTTTTCGATGACTGTGGCTACAAAGTCAACCAGTATGTGCCTGAGTTGGGCGCTAACCTGGGCGATGTGCTGCTGACTCCGCATAAGTCCTACTACCGTTCCGTGATGGCCGTGACACAACAGTGCGAGGTTCACGCGATGGCCCATATCACCGGCGGTGGATTCTACAGCAACATCCCCAGGACAATACCCATCGACTGTCAGGTCACCGTCGAGCGACGAGCTTGGGCAGCGCCGCCGATATTCAGTCTTCTGCAGGAAAAGGGAAACATTGACACAACGGAAATGTTCCGAACGTTCAATATGGGTATCGGTATGGTGCTTGTGGTTGCCAAGGAACGTGGGCTTCAAGTATTGGACATTCTCGCAGAGGCTGGTGAGACGGCGTGGATTATCGGCGAGGTCCATAAGGGCGGGCGCGAGGTAAATGTGATATGAGCGTGACACCCATCCGAATCGCCGTGTTGGTATCGGGCCAGGGTCGCGGTAGCAACATGCAGGCAATAATCGATGCTTGCAAGTCCGGCAAGATCAACGGCGATGTCGTGCTGGTAGTGGGAACAAAGGACGACGCCCCCGCAATGCAGCGAGCACGGTCGCAAAACGTGACAACGATGACCATCTCACCCAAGGCGTTCGCCAACGATTCAGACTATGATGAAGCAGTGCTTGCGGCGTTGACAGAACATAAGATCGACTTAGTTTGCCTTGCTGGCTACATGAGGCTGCTAGGTCCGCGAGTGATCGATGCTTTTCGCAACCGTATTATGAACGTACATCCCGCTTTAATCCCCATGTTCTTCGGCAAAGGTATGTATGGGCGCCACGTCCACGAGGCCGCCATCAATAGGGGCGTAAAAGTGTCCGGGGTCACGGTTCATTTCGTAGATGAGGATTATGATACTGGACCGATCGTGCTTCAGACGGTGGTGCCGGTGGAAGAGGATGACACGCCCGACTCGCTGGCAGCTCGCGTCCTCGAGAGTGAGCACGAAACCTACACCACAGCGGTGGCGCTGTTTGCTCAGGGCAGGCTAAGGGTAGTCGACCGGAAGGTCAAGGTGCTGCCCGCTGGGTAGAATAGCGGCGATGCGCACACTACTAATCATCAATCCATCCTCCGGTCAGGGGCTTACACAGCTTGGCAAACGAAGGCTCCTCAAAGCTTCGCACGCTTCACTGGATGCATACATCCGTATTACCGGTGACCGCGGCGACGCAGAACGGTTTGCCCGTGAAGCCATCCTTACGGGTTTCGAAAGGCTTATCGTCGCGGGCGGGGACGGAACCGTGAATGAAGTCATCAATGGAATGGGCGATGCAAGAATTCCCCTGGGCATCATCCCCCTTGGCACAGGCAATGTACTCGCCCACGACCTTAGTCTCCCGCCAAACAGCGTGGAGTCCGCTATCGAGGTGATCCTGAGAGGCAACATACGAGAGGTCGACCTTGGACTAGCCGGGGGGAGACGCTTCCTGCTGATGGCCGGGTTCGGACTTGACGCAGAAGTGGTTGACTCAGTATCGCCTATGGTAAAAGACCTTGTGGGTAGAATTGCTTACGCTCCAGCTGCTATACAACAATTGGTAAAATACGAAGGCGCTCGCTTTACCCTTGTCTTTGATGAGGCTTTTACTTACGAAACTGACGCCTATGCTGTGGTTGCGGCCAACTGTGGCACCTATGCTTCTGCTTTTAAGTTGATACCCGACGCGCAATTCGACGATGGCCTGCTCGATGTGCTCGTATTTGAAAAAACGCCAGGTCGCAAGCTTCGACTCATTGGCGATGCGATTGGAGCGATATTCCAGGGATACATAGCGGAACCAAATGCCGCCCATTTCAAGGCTCGAAGAATACGCATACTCTCAGAGCCGTCAGTAAAAATGCAGTTGGATGGCGACGTAAGAGGCCAGACTGATGTCTCCGTAGAAGTTCTGCCGCGCGCGCTGCGACTGATAGTACCTTAGGTATTGATTCGATAGATGCGCGACATTCTAACGCTGCGCGGCACTCCGCCCTGGGTAGCAGGCTTGTACCTAAGCTCCGATGCCGCATTTACAACTGCTCGATCAACAGCTTTGTTCCCCGACGATCGGGAGATGCTGACCGCGGAAACGCTGCCAGTTTCAGTCACGGTATACTCCACTTCGACAATCAAGTTAAGACCCTCCTGGACCGAACTTGGCACTGACACACGCGAGTCTCGGATCAGCACAGGGTCGCTCTTTTCAGCAAGTATTGATCGGTGCTCTGACTCCTGAGCCTTGCAACGAGTGCAACGACGTTCCGGCTGCTGGCCCTCCACAAAAGTCTGCATGTGCGTATCCTTGCAGTTGTCGCCCGCCAACATCCCGGACACGTCGCAAACGCGTACCGTAACGCGCCGTGGTTCAGGCTCACGGCTTGGAGATGGTCGAATGTTAGATCCATCCGAAGCATCGGGATTAGGGTCAGGGGGAGCAACACCTGGGCCGTTTCCAGACCCAATGCCGCGGCCACTGTCACCGCCCGGAACGTAACCTACAGGTGTCCGCCCACCCGACCATTTGCCGCCGAGATCACCGTTAGCGCTTGTTGAGCCTATATTGAGCTTGTCGCCTGGGTTCCTAGGAGTTGGAGACACCTGACGCGGTTGCATCGCAGACAACTTGCCTGCTCCGAGCATACTCCCAGTTGATGGCGTGGACACGACTCGATCATCATTGTCAACAGGAACGTGCGGACTCCTCGACATCGCCACCGATTTGTGTTGAGCACGGCGCGTAGCCTCATAAGGATTTTTGACTAGGTTTACTTCAAGCATACGTTCGAGTGGAAGGCCTACGGCCGGCAAGTTCAGCCGACTTGCCGAGGTGCGACCAACAAGCATCGCCACCGCAATGTGCATCACGATCGATATGAGAACCGCATAGAGAAGAAGTCTGTCGCGCATGATCTCTTCAGTTAGACGCTGTTTGGCAGAATGGGTTTCAGTCCACAGGCTTAGGTTCGGTAGCGATAGTAAGCGACCGAGCGCCAACGCGCTTCGCCTCGTCAGCAAGCTGGATACCCTTTTCCCATGATTGGGACTTGTCGCAGTTTATAACAACGACTGCGCTCGGATTGTCTTTTAGCTTTGCCTTTAGAATAGGGCCAAGCTGATCAAAGCTCACACATTGCTTGTCGATATAATAGCGACCGGACTGAGTGAGTGTGAGAACTATCTTCACAATTGGCCTCTCCGCAGCCGAGGAGGACTTAGGAAGGTTTACCGGCATACCCTTGGCGGTAGTCATCGCAAGTGAGGCCATCATAAAGAACACTAGCAAAAAGAAGATAGTGTCGATCATAGGCACAATCTCGATGCGGGCTTTTTTAGGCTGATAACCACGTAACTTCATCTCTGACCTCCGAAGCGCCCATGATCACATTGACCATACCGGTCGCACTGGACTCGATCTCCGTTACCAGGTGCTTGATGCGTTCCTGAAGATAGTTGTGGCCGATCAATGTAAAGATAGCAACCGCTAAGCCGGTGGCAGTAGCTATCAGCGCCTCAGCAACGCCGCCTGTAATCGCTGTCGGGGTACTAATGCCCTCTTTGGCGGCAATTACGTGGAAAGCCGAGATCATGCCCGTCACCGTACCCAAGAGCCCCAATAACGGCGCGATAGTAACGATGGTATCCAATACGCTGAGCCCACGATTGAGGAAAGAGACCTCCCTTGCCGCCTGCTCCTCCATTGCTCGCTCGACGGCCCGCTCACCAAGATGTCGGTTGCGCACACCCCATGCAAGCACGCGAGACACCGGCACATCTGCCGCATCCAAAAGCTCAACCGCACGGTCAGGCTTGCCATCGTACACGGCATCCTCCGCACACTTGATTACGTCCTTGACGTTTGCTTCAGCAGCGCGAATCCGCACAAAACGCTCAATCAAAATGGCAACTGAGGCAACCGAGCAGACCATTAGGGGCACCATAACATAACCGCCCTTTGAGAGCAGGAGAATCGCATCCACCAACCAACCCATAAGACCACATCCTCCAATCCCCGTGTAGGGGCAAATCGAGTAACGCACACTACAGTCGGATTTTCGGCTAGCAGTCCATACGTCTGAAGCCCTAAGAAGCATATTGCAGCGGATCCTCTATTCCCGCGGCATGAAACCCAGCTAGCCGCAATTTGCAACTGTCACATCGCCCACAAGCCATTTCATTGCCCTGGTAACAGCTCCACGTCAGAGAGTAGTCCACACCCAGCTCGATGCCTCTACGTATTGTTTGCGCCTTTGTAAAGTTGATTAGCGGTGTATGAACCCGGAATCTGGCAACGCCCTCGACCGCGGCCTTGGTGGCCAAATTGGCAAGCCTCTCGAACGCATCTATGAAGTCCCGGCGACAATCGGGATAGCCGCTGTAGTCTACCTGACTTACTCCGATAAATATATCCTGCGCTCCGATTACCTCGGCGTAAGCAAGGGCAAGCGATAGAAACACCGTATTGCGCGCGGGAACGTATGTAACGGGGATATTGGCGCTAATGTCCTTTTCCGATCGGTCAAGTGGAACGTCAATTTCGTCCGTTAGCGCGCTGCCGCCAATCAGCCGCAAATCGATCGGGATAACAATATGACTTGCCGCGCCAAGGTGTCGGGCGACCGCCCGGGCTGACTCAAGTTCGCGAGAATGGCGTTGGCCATAGTCAAACGACAAAGCACATAGGACATAGCCCTCGGCCAAAGCAACAGCGGCAGCGGTTGTGCTATCCAACCCTCCGGAGAGAAGGACAACTGCCTTTCTTGCATTGAAACGTCCGTGTGCTGACTCCATCCGTTTGATTGCCGGGTCCCATTTTCAGAGAAGCTGTTACCAGTATAGCCTGACTGCCTATGTATGTCAAGTTTTTCGCATTAAACACCAACACAGCGCTTGCCAGTGTATAAGATTATACTTCATACATATACAACTATCACGCGACAGCGTCAGCTTGACAGTATGTACGCTCATGCTTATAATCTCACTACGATCGACGTGCGAAATGGAGGTGAGGAAAGCTGAGAATTCGCGCTAAGGAGTTACGCCGCGCCAGAAAGCGGGCTCAGGACAGATATAAACAGCGGTTGAGGCAAGCAACGGGTTCGAAGAAGACATCGTCATAGTTCAGAGAACCTGCTCAAGGATGGCGCCGGCGGTGAGGCAGTCTGTGTATTCGGATCGGCTGATCAGCCGGCTTGTTTTGGTCTTTTCGTCAAACTTCACCCAAATGCAGTTATCCACCGCGTCGTGGACGGACTCGACGTGGGTGATCAGTATTATCTGCTCAAAACGGCTTTTGAGGTTCCGGAGTAGGCTCACTACATTATCTCGGCGGGTCTCGTCAAGTGATCCGAATACCTCATCCAAAATCAGCAGCGAGAAGGATTGCCCCGCACGATCTGCAATCATCTGCGAAACGGCCAACCTCAAGGCTAAGTTGACCACGTCCTCTTCGCCGCCCGATATGACGCGCTTGAGCTCGTCGTCGTCCCGAATCGTCGCCTCGTAGTTTTCATTAATCTCCAAAACATTATAACGCCCGTCGGTCATTACCGAAAGAAACTCACTGGCAGTGGCTTCCAACTCCGGGCGAATGCGATCATTAAGCTCCGTTCTGAGCCTGTCGAAGGCCTCGGCAACAGCTTGTAGGTGCAGACGCTCAGAACGCTTGTCACGAAGTGCGTCTAGCTTACTTCGCTGTGATTCCTCTTCTTTGGCAATCTGGGCTACTACTGCCTCAGCGGTGTTCACCTTGCCTCTGCTACGTTCCAGTTGTAGAGCAAGCTCGTTTACTGTGTTCCGAGCGTGGTCGAACTTCCGAACTAGCTCATCGTGTCCCTTTTGATCAAACGCAAGATCGCCGAGACCTCGTTCGAGACGTGCGATCTCCGAGTTCTTTTCTTCCAACGCGTTCGCAGTATCGGCTCGCTCTTTGCGCACAGCGTCCTCGCGCGCTAGCTCAGATCTCAGGGCGACCTCCCTTTCACGAACCGGTTTAAGCTCCTCTCCTATCCTGAGCACCTCCTGGAATCGCTTCTCATCAAACCCACTAGGTAAGGCCGTCAGTTCATCCTGAGCCACGCGTTTCTCCTTCAAACGCGTTTCTAAGTCTTCTCGTAACCTGTTGAGTTCCACGACACGAGCGTCGGCGTCGGTCTTCTCTTTGCGAAGCGCCACTATTTGTTCAGCTAGACGATCACGCGACACCGAAGCCGACACAATCTCCTCGCGCTGCGAAAGAACGCGCTCTTTCTCCTGAGTAAGCGACTCAATAGTCTGGATAGCTTCCTCAATCTGGGAATCTAAGTTCGCAAGGACTACGGCGAGCTCTTCGCCCAAAGGTCTTTCGCAAGTCGGACATTTGCCTTCGGCTCCCGCCTGAGCTATTTGCTCGCGACGGGCCACTAGGCTGTCACGGTGACGCGAAACATCTTCTATTCGCGCCTGAAGAGCATTTTCGGACGCTACCACCTTTTCGCGAAGCTGCGATATGTCTTCTTCTGACTTCCGAAGGGACTCCTCGGCAGCAACCAGCGCCGCATCGACGCGCATCTGTGCTTCCGGTGCGTTCGAGAGCTGCTTTTCGCGAAGCTGAAGTTGCTTAATTGCTTGGTCGAGCGCAGCGATTTGACCGGTCAATTGCTGCCGCCGCGTCTCGTATTGCCTAAGAGGTTTGAGTTTCGCGAACTCCTCGGCAGCCTTATTGTATCTCTCAAGGTCAGGAGCCAACGATTTCAACTCCTGGCGCTTCTTCTCGAATCCCACTATCTCCGCATCCAGTTGCTTGAGGCGAACAGCAAAATGACAGGCATCGGCACGGTTGCTTTCGATTTGCCTAGTGTATTCCTGAAATAGTTTGGCTTTATGCTCAGAAGCATCCTTAAGCGGCGCAATAGACTCAAGCTCTTTTTTTGCCGCCGCAAGAGCTTTATCAACCTCTGCAAATGCTCTTTTTGCGTCGGCCAATGCGATTTCTGCTTCATTTCTACGTTGTCTAAGCTCCTCCGGGTCGCTAAGGCCCCTTTCAAGTCCTTCGATTTCCTTGTGTAAGCCGAGACGATCCGAGTTAGCCAAATCGCGAGCCTTGGTAAGGCGCTCGTAACCCAGCATCCTGCTGATAGCCGCCGCTCGTGCTCGACCTTCGAGGGTGGCCATGAACTCCAGTTGTTTCTGACCAGTAAAGAAGCTAGTAAAGAACTGTTGGTAGTCCATCCCGAGCAATGCGCCGATGGCATTCGATACCTCCGACGCACCTGATCTCACTGGTCTGCCATCGACGGCTAAGATCGCCGAAGAGCTGCGTCCGTCCAGGCTACGCGTCAGTTCATATACTGCTCCCCCGAGATCAAAAATAAGAGTGACTGAAGCCTTGCCGCCTTCAGCAGCACGGGAGCGCACAGAGTCGTTGTTGCCGCGCAGCGCAGGAGCACCGTAAAGAGCCCAAGCAATCGCTTCGAGTATCGTAGTTTTGCCGGCGCCGTTCGAGCCGATGATTCCGGTCAAACCGTCAGAAAACTGGATGCGCGTGCTTGTATGTTGACGGAAGTTAGTTAATTCTACGCTTATGAGCTTCATGGACGCGCTGCCGCTTCCTCCTTGGTCAGATACTGACGACCGATTGAAACAAATTTCTCGCGATCCACTCCGCTCGGAATGTCATGAGAAGCGGCAAACTCACTCCACTCTTCTTCGACTGTCCTCGCGTGATCATCTTGGTCTTCGCGCCCCTCCGACAGCGAACTACGTGACGGCCTTCTAATCTGCAAATCAAAGTGCAAAGCACGCGCCCGAATCTCACGAATTGCTGAGTAATCCAGATCGGCCTGCACCGCGCGAGGTAGGCTCTCTACGACCAGCCGTATAATTTTGTCGTCGCAGCCACCTTCGATCGAGTCGACGCGCAATTGTATCTTGGTGTCGAGTTCGCTTGCTGTAAGATCGGTTGCATCAATTGGCTGCAGATCTATCACCTTTCTTGTGGGCACTGCGTGAAATTTGACTAGCTCGCGCTCGCCAGCGTCGTATTCGATAAAGCCTTTGAGCTGCTTAGTTTCATGCCAGATATTAGAGCTCGTATATTCCAGTGATCCTGCATAGTAAGCGTTGTCCGCGAGCTTGGTAAAGATGTGATAATGGCCAAAAGCAATGTAATCCCAGCCATCGCTGATTACTTGGGACCTGTTGATCTCATAGAGGTCGTACGCGTATCTTGCGATCCCTTCAAGGGTACCGTGAACCAACAGTATATTGCGAGTACTGGCCGGATCTGGCTCGATTCTCAGCGACGAAAGATGCGGCAGCGCTCGGTGACACAGGCAGAAAACAGAGGCATCCAAGTCCTCTAACTTAACCTGCAGATACTCACTGTGAACTACGTGGATGTCGGGCAGATTCGTAAGAAGGTCAAGAATACAACCTGTGTCGGCTGATCGCGGAGAGTCGTGATTACCCCCAATCAAGACAATCGGCGCTGACGTTTTACGGCGAAGCGCCGCAAACTCCCGAAAAGTCTGCTGGATAGTAAGATTGCTAGGCCGGACAACGTGAAATACATCACCTGCTATAACTATCAGATCAGGCTCGATCTCGGCCACTTTGGCAAGCGCGTATCGAAACGCCTGGAAGACGTCCGCCTCTCGCCGATTGACACCCTGGCTGGTAACCCTATTATAGGCACGGTAGCCCAGGTGCGTATCGGCTATGTGAGCAATTCTCATCTAGTCGTTCTCCATTAGTAAAGATGCGGCGGATAATCAACGCAGTCAATTACTCACAAAACTGTCCGGTTCTAGTCGTCAGACCTATTCCTCGGTAAGATGTGCAACCATCAGTCCTGAAATGGATCGTTGGGGTCAGGATCTTGTACGACCACTGGAACCTTTTCGTCAGTAGGGTTCAGCAATCCAGCACGTTTCCGAATTGCGTTCCTAAAGCAACTCACTACGTCCTGCGGCTTGCGTTGAATGGTCAAGTTCATTGCGCGAATTACGTCGTTGTGGTCACCAGCTTGCGCAACGACATCTTTTATCTCATTTCTGCTGATAGCACCGTCTAACTTGCTGAGGTTCCGCCACACTGCCTCTTCCAGTGCAAGATCCTCCGAAGGCGGGAACATGCGTATTCCATCCGGTCCTCGAAGCACATTTGGCCTCGGAAACTTCACAAAGATCGGTTGGTTGAAGTGCGGATGGCGGATCATAAGTTGACCTTTCGAAAGTGTGGCGAGTTTTTCCTTGGTAGCGGAGGTCAACACCTGATACCCGGGTGTCGCAAGCTCGTCCATATCCATTCTCCCGTAAACACAAGTGGCGCTGTTGCCTACGACCCGCTTGTGCACCTGACTCCTAAATTGCTGCGCCGAAAAGAGAACCAACCCTAAATAGCGACCTCGTTCGGATATGTCGAGAAGGGTCTGCTTAAGGTAGGTATCTGGGCCGTCCGACGGAGCATACTTGTTAAGCTCATCCATGACCACTATAACGTGCTTTACTCCGAGGTCGCCCTTTTCCAATCTCTGTCTAAGTTGAGAGACAATTCTTGTAAAAACTAGATCTTGAGCCTGAGGGTCCACGTTCGCAACATCGACAACGTAGACTGTTCTATCCTCAAACTCGCCCCATGGCAAGTCGGACGTTAACTCGTCCGGACTTATAAGACCTTGATAGCGAGTGCTGAGATTGGAAAGGCGGTTATAGACCTTGCGAATAGTAGCATAGTGGTGGGTTTTCCATTCGGAGCGGTTGTTCTCCTCCATCCACTTAAGCACCGCGTCGAACCACGCATTAAGATCCTGGAAGTTGCGCACAATCACCTTGATATCGCCAACTTCACTAGTCTGGTTGATGACGCGGTCGCGAATGTATTCGATAAGAGCATCGGCCTTGGCGTCCACATCGTCTCGGTTTAGAACCACTTCCGTGAACTCCAATACTTCGTTCAATCCCCAGGCGAGTGGATAGACGTTGTGTGTAAGTTCTGGGTTAGAGCGCAACGTGTTGAGATTTGCTCGGTCGCGCTTGAAAGGCGCATAGTATAGAACCTTCTGGAACGGCTCGCACGGTATGCCAAGATTCTCATACTTCTCCCGATCCGATTGATCCAGTGTCGCGACGCCGTACTCATTGTAAAGTTCCCCCAGAGGATGTCCTGAAGGAACCTGGGCCGGATAGTCGAGAAAGAGCATATCCGAACCCTTCACGTTGAAGCACACAACGGCCACGTCCTCGCGAAAATGCTTGAATATGCTTAGCAGAATAAACTCTACCGCGCTCGTTTTCGTCGCAAGGCCGGACACACCGGTGATGTTGAGGTGTGCTGCCTCCGGGCCGAGCAGAAAATCGCTATCGAGATAAACGGGAGACAGAAGGTCACCATTTTGATAGAGTCCGACGGGTATTCCGGTCTTTCCGACAAAACCGTCCATTCGAAGAGCTCGCACAACCGCGTAATCGTCCGCCAGGTAAACCGGCGCAACAGGGACCGGCTGAAGAGGCTCTTCGGGTTCAACGCGCAGGACTGCTGCCGTGTAACAACGTACTTCGGGGCGAATTGTGGCTAACTCACGCTTCGGATCTCCCTCGGATCCGATGTAATCGTACAGTGCCGATCCCAAATCAGTAAAACCGAAGCCATCGACCACGACGCCGAACACCTCAACATCATCGCTGCGTACCACCACAAGGGTACCGATGCCGACTTTAGCATCGTCCGCCGCCCAGAAATTGAAGCTATATGCAGTGCTGGGCTTAGCCTCGGTGGCAACTACGCGCCCTATTTGTCGCAGCTCGTTGTGCATGTTCCACCACCCATCATCCTAACATCCCCAAACGCATTAGCCTTGCGTCAAGGTTGGTATGCGTCGGCGCAAGGCTCTTCATATACTGCTCGCAATCTCGGATCGGATAAAGCATTTTGTCCCAACGCATATCGGGCAAGCTCAAGGGAGATCGCTCCGCCAGCAGCCAGCGCGACAGCTCATCAACCATCTCAAGAATACGCACGCTGCGCGGAGCCTCTACGCGAACCAGGCCAAAATAGACGTCGCGGCCCTCGCTTTGCTGCATACGTAGGTACCAACTATAAACAGGCCTGCGCCGACCGTTGACCACTGGCACAAACACGCCGCTGCGCTCTCCTACCTTTAGACTCAGCACAAGCCGTTGTTCCTCCCAAGTAAGGTACTGGGTGCTGTGGCTTTTGGTCACGCCCACGATGTTGCTGTGCTCGCCGTAGTCCGACTGAAGCGATCCATCAACCAATAACCATTCATCGCCACCCGAGTTCTCAGCGACCCAGCGCGCCGCGAGAGCGCTCTCGAGACTTCCTCTAACTGTACTGATCTTATCTTTGGCTGCCTGTATCAAAGCAAGAGGATGCTCCAAGACACAGTCCTCGCTTGTATCGACTATACGTACACCGTCTATTGTAACTCCGTACCGTTCGGCAAGAGTTTTAGCAAGATAAAGCGCCTCGTCGACCTCGTGAAAACCCGGCAGCGTGCGCATTCGACGGTCCGAACCTCTGGTGCGGATGACGGCCGAAACGTAGCCATACACAATCGGTACCGGCGAGTTGATGTAGATGGGCCCGCGAGGACGCTGCATGCCGTCCAGGAAGCAGGTAAACATTCCCTTTCTCGGCTCACCTACTTCTACCGCACAAATACCGCCATCCTCGACCAGATCGCGACTGCCCAGAGAGGCTTCGGCATCTACTTTGATAGGCACCTGGTCGCCCAAGGACTCCTCGCTCACAACTACGCGAACTTCTGCTCGCGGCATTGTGCGGATGTACTTCTCTAACTTGGCAAGCAAATCGCTCACGTGGAGTGCGTCCTCAGTCGGCATTTGGCTCAGCTAGAATGTACCACTCGGCGCTCCGCGTGTCAATACAAAACAAACATTTGTTTGGCACAATGCAGGGTCAGAAGAAACAAAATGAATGACAAAGCGCACGTGGATACCGACAGCTACTACTCCAATGCCAACCCTTACCAGGCCTCTCCCGCCAGAGAAAAACGTTCTCTGACCTGTACCCGATTTCGTGGAGGCTTTGTTAGAGAGTCTATAATGGAATCGAGGTGTGCAATGAATCGACGTAAGCATTCTAACGAGTTCAAGATGGAGGCGGTGCGGTTGGC
>Ga0209162_1001180_pt1 | contig 26583 bp, 27 predicted proteins | sample YNPNPMetaG_FD_187121 | JGI IMG/M metagenome (GOLD analysis project Ga0209162, IMG submission 187121) | Anoxygenic and chlorotrophic microbial mat microbial communities from Yellowstone National Park, USA - YNP NP MetaG (SPAdes) (version 2) ...
CGCTGCGGTGTGATTGTTCGCCTGATTTTTCTGGCTGTCAAAGTCCTGGCCATCGCCAGGGCTTTTTTGTTCCACGGTATGACTCCAATGGGAGATGGCGTTTCTGGGCAAGAGGTTTAGAATAAAAATAACAAGAAAGGAGAGTGGTTTATGAAACGCGTTTCTGGTGCTTTAATCATGCTCTTGGTCGCTACTTCAGCGTGCGCTATTCCTTCCACACCGGTTGCCACCATACCAGCCGAGGTTTCTGATACACCGGTGGCCAGTGAACCGCCTGTGGTGATTACGGACACTGCTGTTGCACCGCCTCCGACAACCAATTTGACCTGTTACGAATTGTCGTTGTTCATTGACCCGGCGATGGCGTCCAGTTATGACTGCCAGAAAGTCCCTGCCTCGAACGCTGATTTCGATGTTTACCCTGAACATACCCTGCTCACGTTGAACGGCTACCCACTGGCAGGTAAGTTTTTTGAGGCAAAAATTGCCGTCTATCCCCTGGAAAGTTATCGCTCTCTGCAACCGGATTTTGTCAATGACCGGGTGGCTTTGCTGCAGAATTTGATCAGCGGCGCGACTACACCGACCTTCGCTGGATCGTTTGGACCGGCGCTGCCATTTTTGCCGGTTTTCAATGCAGGGCAGATCTTTTTTGCCCACTATCAAGTGCTGCCCTTTGTGAATGGCAGTGGCATTCGTTTCCTGACCGAATATGCGCAGTACTATGCTCCCGTCAATAACAACGATCTGTTCTATACTTACCAAGGCATGACCGCCGACGGGCAGTACTGGATTTCGGCGATTTTACCAATCAATCACCCGATGCTGCCTGCCGATGCGAACAACCCGCCCAATGGGCAGACGTGGGAAGAGTTCAGCAATGCTTACGAACCCTATATCGCCGATATGGTCAATCAATTGAATAGCCAGCCACCGGAGAGTTTTATTCCGACCCTGACTGCCCTCGACGCGCTGGCGTCAAGCATTGTCATCCAGCCGTAATTTCCCCTACCTGGGTGACGATTGTCCGCCGTGCACCTGCGGATTTCAACGCCTCGGTAACCGCCGGGGCGTTTTCTTTGTCAATGAGCGCAATCATGTTGCCGCCGCGCCCGCCGCCGCTCAATTTTGCTCCCAGCGCTCCGGCCTGACGGGCTGCCTGTACCAGGCGGTCCAATGCCGGGCAGGAGACGGTCAACTGGCGCAGGAGGAGATGATTGCGATCCATCAACTCGCCCAATGCCTGCCACTCGCCGCTGGTGATTTTCTGGCGAGCAAGATCGGCAATTTGGCCGATTTCGTCGAAGATTTTTTCGCATTCTTCGGGGTGGGCTTCCCACAATTTGCGCACATCGCCGACGGCTTCCCTGGTGGGGGCAGGGATGCCGGTATCGGCAATGACAAGCGAAAATGGCTGGCCGGCGTGAAATGTCTCGATCGGACGGCCTTTGACGAAGTACACCGGGCGGGCATAGGTGATGACGGTGTTGTCAATACCCGATGGCGTGCCATGATGGATTTTTTCTACCTCGTAGGCCAGGGCCGAGACCCGCTCATCGGGCAGCGGTTGACCGAGAAAGGCAGAAAGGGCGCGGATGAGCGCCACACTCACCGCTGCTCCAGAGCCAAGGCCTGAGGCAACAGGGATGGTGGAGTGGATGCGGATTTTCAGCGCTTCTGGGAGAGAAACGCCCAGGGCCGCGACGACGTGATACACGGCGGCAGCCAGCGGGTGGTCAGCGGGGATGGCAGAGAGGAAACAGTGCAGGTCAATGTCTGGGGCCTCGAGCCAGACCCCCGGTTCTGCTCCCGCTTCGACCGTTACGGTGGCTTGGACCTGGGTCACGGGGACGGCCAGCGCCGGTCGCCCGTACACAACGGCGTGTTCACCAAAGAGGATGATTTTTCCGGGGGCAGAAGCAGTGCTCATCACAGTCAAGAACAGTTTGTCAGGCGAGAGGTCTGGGGAGCCATTTCCCGAGTCGTTCCTGTTACGTCAGGTAGAAAACGGCCAGCATGGTCAATCCCCACAGGAGCAGAGAGACCTGAAAGGGACGGTCGGTGAGCAGGATTTCTTCTGGTTCGCCACCGATTTGTTTGACCTGGATGAGGTAGAGGTAGCGAAAGATGGCATAGACCACAAAGGGGATGGTCAGCATCAGGGCATGGTTGCCGGGCGTTTCAGGGCGGGAAAAGGTGTAGAGGGAATAGGACACGATAGTCGTGCCGGAGACGATGGTGATGAACTGATCGAGGAGCGGAATCGTGTACCCCTCCAGGACTTTGCGGTGGCTGGCTGCCTCGCCGGTGAGCAGAGCCAGTTCGGCGCGGCGTTTGCCGAATCCGAGGTAGAGGGCCAGCAATGTCATCAGCACATACAGCCAGGGGGAGAAGCGCTCCACCTGAATCAGCATCGTGCCAGCGTGAACGCGCAAGACAAAACCGGCAGCGATGATCAGCACATCCACGAGAAGAATGTGTTTCAACCAGAGCGAATAGGCCAGCATCAGCACAAAATACGCAATTAAGGTGAGCGCAAATTGCCAGGGGAGCAAAAAGGCAGCGGCTATCGCACCACCCGCCAGTAGAAACGCTGCCCCGGCGGCTACGGCGATCGGCAGTTGCCCTGAGGCGATGGGACGGTTGCGTTTGAGCGGATGTTGCCGGTCAGCTTCCACGTCGAAGATGTCGTTGAGCAGGTACACCGCGCTGGAAACCAGGCAAAACAGAAAGAAGCCGGCCAATGTGCGCAGAAAATCGTTCAGATGGAACAGTTTTCCATCAAAGACCAGGGCAGCAAAGACAAAGATATTTTTTGTCCATTGGCGCGGACGCATGGTTTTGATTAAAGCGCGTAACATGGCGTTATTTTACCCCATCCCACGGCAGAGAGGTTGCAGGTAGAATAGGAGTGTGAACAAAACCCGACTGGATGTCTTACTTGTCGAACGCGGATTGGCCGAGAGCCGTGCTAAAGCCCAGGCCCTCATCATGGCCGGACAGGTGCGCGTGAATGGGGAAGTGGAATACAAGCCATCGGCCCAGGTAGAACAGGCGGCGCGGCTGGACCTGGAGGCCGGCCCCCGCTTCGTGTCGCGGGGCGGGGAAAAACTCGAAGCGGCCCTGAGCCGTTTCCCGCTGCAGGTCAGCGGGCGGATCTGCGCCGACGTGGGGGCTTCCACCGGCGGATTTACCGATTGCCTGCTGCAGCATGGCGCTGCCAGGGTCTATGCGATTGACGTTGGAAAGGGCCTGCTGGATTGGAAACTGCGCACCGACCCGCGCGTGGTGGTGATGGAAGAGACCAATGCCCGCTTTGTCGAGCGCTTGCCGGAACCAGTCAGCCTGGTCACGATTGACGCCTCATTCATCTCCTTACGTTTGCTGTTGCCAGTGGTGAAAGGGTGGTTTGATGGCTTGTCCAGGGTGGGGAAGGATGTCATTGCCCTCATCAAGCCGCAGTTTGAGGCGGGCCGACGGGAGGCGGCCAGGCACAAAGGCGTCATTCGCGATTCCTCTGTTCATCGGGATGTGCTGATCCGCACCCTGACGTTTGCAGAGGAGAGCGGCTTTGCGGTACGCGGCCTGGCGCGCAGCCCCGTCCTGGGGCCAAAGGGCAATGTCGAGTTTCTGGCCCATTTTTCGCTGACGGACGTTGCCTCTGTGGGTTGGCAAATGCACCTCGACGAGGTGTTGATTCTGGAACAAAAGGACTGAGGTGATGGAACAAGACATTCGCACGCAAATTGTGCAAATCACGACCGAACTCTACACCCGCGGGCTGGTGACCGCTACCGGCGGCAACATTAGCGCCCGTTCTCCCCACCGCCCTGAAGAAATCTGGATTACCCCCTCCGCTATTTTCAAGGGGGCGCTGGAGCCGGACATGATGGTGCGGATGGACCTGGACGGCAATTTTTTGGGCCAAAACGGCTACACTGCCTCCAGCGAGCGACGCGTCCATTGTGCCATTTACCGGCGGCGGCCAGACGTGATGGCGGTGATCCATACCCATGCGCCCTATGCCACGCTGCTGGCGCTCACCGACACTCCCTTTGCGTTCATTTCCGCCGAGTCGGTTTTTATTGGCGAATTGCCGGTGGTGCCGTTTCTTGTGCCTGGCACGGATGAACTGGCGCAAGCGGTGGGCGAAGCCATTGGCGCGCAGGGTGTGGCGGCCCTGATGCAGAATCACGGTCTGGTGGTAGCGGCTACCAGTCTGCGCCGTGCTGCCGACCTGACGGACATTATCGAGGTCACGGCCCATAAACTCATTACCTGTCGCATGTTGGGGGTCCAACCGCCCGTTTTGCCGGAAGAAGCAGTTCGTCATTTCCGTGAGTTGGGAAAGATGGTCGTTTAATCTGATAGGCTCTGATAGGTCAGGCAGTTAAAATTCAAAACAGAGAGAATCAGAGAGTCAAAATAACATTGCGGAATTGACGTTATCTGTGTTACCCGGAAAGGATTTTTTATGAGACAGGTTGCCATTCTCGGCATTGGACAAACCAAAATTGATGAGCATTGGGACAAATCGATCCGTGATCTTGCCGTTCAGGCCATTCGCACCGTTCTGCAGGACGCCGGTCGCGAGAGTGCCGAGGGACTCTTTGCTGGCAACATGATGGCAGGCATTCTCGACGAGCAAAACAACCTGGCCCCCCTCCTGGCTGATTTTGCCGGCTTGAAAGGAGCCGAGGCGGTGAAAGTGGATACGGCCTGTGCCTCTGGGAGTGCTGCCCTGCGCGCGGCTCTGATGGCGGTCGCTTCGGGCGAACTGGACTCGGCCATCGTGCTCGGCATTGAAAAGATGGCCGACCGCCATCCCCACGAAGTCACAGCAGGCCTGGCCACTGCTGCCGATGCTGACTTTGAGGTGGAGATGGGCGTTTCGTTTGTGGGGTTGAATGCCTTGCTGATGCGCCGTTACATGCACGAATACGGTTGGAAACACGCCGACTTTGCGCCTTTTTCTGTGAACGCGCATGCCAACGCCCTCCACAATCCTTTTGCGCGCCTGCACCAGAAAATCACCGTCGAAGATTTCGAAAAGTCGGCCATGATTGCCACACCGATTAACCTGTTGGATGCTTCCCCGATCGGAGATGGCGCCGCTGCCCTTTACCTGGTGCCTGCGGAGACGCTCCGTGGCGGAACCCGTATTGTGATTGCCGGGTCGGCTGCTGCCACCGACACCCTCGCGGTGCATGACCGCTCCGACGCCTTGTTCCTGACCGCGGCTTACAAGTCGGCCCAGGAAGCGTATCGGCAGGCTGGCGTTAGCCCGCAGGAGATTGACGTGTTTGAATTGCACGATGCCTTCACCATCATGTCGGCGCTCTCGCTGGAAGCGTGCGGCTTTGCGGAGCGCGGGCAGGGCGTCCGCCTCGGCCTGGAAGGAGACATCCTCCCCGGTGGGCGCATCCCGATTACCACCCGCGGCGGGTTGAAGGCGCGCGGCCACCCGGTCGGCGCGACGGGCGTGTATCAGATTGTGGAGGTGGTCCAGCAATTGCGTGGTGCATGTGGCCCCAGCCAGGTTCCCGATGCCCGTATCGGTATGGCGCAGAACATTGGTGGCAGCGGGGCTACCATCATCACCCATATCCTGAAACGGGAATAATTTACACCGCTTTTACTTTGACAATGTCAAGTTAAACTCTTGTTCTATAAACTCTACGCATTTTGTCACTGCGAGCAAAGCGAAGCAGTCTCCTGGCTTGCAAGGAGATTGCTTCGTCGCAAAAAACGCTCCTCGCAATGACAACTATACGAAAAGATGACATTGTCAAATTACATACGGATTGCATTTTGCTAAACTGCAAGAAGAAAGATTGTTCTCAGGAGGTTCATGATGAAAAATACCCTGAGAACAATTTTGTTTGTGATCTTGATTTTGCTCCTGGCAACTGGTTGTGTGCGTGGAGGAAAGCGCTGGCAAGGCTCCTCCTCTGAAACGTCCACGCCAGTACCTGTGTCTGTGACTGCGGACTCTTCTTCGCTGCCGACGGGAAGCACTGCCCAGACTCCTGTTCCACAGGGAGAAGATGAGTTCTGGCAGGCATGGGCGACGCTCTCAGCCGAGTGGGATGAGTGGCTGGCCGAGCCTGTACCCGTCTCGACAGAAGAAGTCCCCTGACCGGGTTCAGCCTCCTGCTGGGAGGCTTTTTATTTTACAATTGTGGCATGAATCTCCAATGTACCCGTTTCCTGATACGGTTGCTGTTGCGGCTGCTTACCCGTACCGAGATTCGCAACCGCCACTACATCCCTGCCGCGGGGAATTTTGTGATTGCTTCGAACCACCTCGGCCTGGTGGATGCTTTATTGCCTTTCTACATCCTCGACAACACTAATCTTGTATTGCTGGTGGGGGAAAAATGGCAGGAAAACCGCTTTACCCGGTGGCTGGGGAAACGTCTCAATTTTCTCTACGTTGATCGCTTCAATCCGGACATCAAAGCCATTCGCCAGGTCATAGCCCGGATGAAGAACGGCGAGATCCTGGTCATTACCCCCGAAGGGACGCGCTCCAAGGTCGGACATCTGATTGAGGGGAAGCCCGGCGTCAGTTATCTGGCTGCCAAACTGGGGCTGCCCATCCTACCCGCAGGCATTTCCGGGACCTTTGACCCCGTCTTCTTTGGCCAGTTGAAGCGTTTCAAACGCCCGCGCGTGACCGTGACCCTGGGTCCTGTGTTCAGCCTGCCGCCTCTGCCTGCGCAGAACCGGGAGCAGGCCCTCCAAATGTATACGGATGAAATTATGTGTCGCATTGCTGCTTTGTTGCCAGAAGAACAGCGCGGCGTATATGCTGGCCATCCTCGCCTGCAAGAATTGCTGGACGAGTTTAAAGCAACAGGCGAACCATTTGTGCAGGAAAGGGTTCTATAGAGCATGAGACCACGTTCCTATCGCATTTTCCGTTCCATTGTTCGCGCCATCATTCACTTGATTGCTGATGTTGAGGCAATCGGTTTTGAAAAATTGCCTCCGACTGGCGGTTATGTCATCGCAGCCAATCACATTGGTCGGCTCGATGCTGCCATGGCTTATTATCTTCTGGAACGCCCTGACATTATTATGGTGGTGGCAGAAAAGTACCAGAAATATGCGTTTTTCCGCTGGCTGGTGAAGATTACAGATGGGGTGTTTATTGACCGTTACAATGCCGACATCGGCGCGCTTCGTGAGACTTTGAAACGGTTGCGCCAGGGCGGAATTTTTGTCGTTACCCCCGAAGGGACCCGCTCGAAGACCGGTAATTTACAAGAGGCCAAATCGGGGGCGATCTACCTGGCCTGGAAAGCCGGGGTGCCGGTCTTGCCGGTGGCGCTGACCGGTTGTGAAGATGCTGTTGTGGTACGGCGTCTCAAGCGTTTCCAGCGGCTGCATATCAAGGTGGTGGCGGGCGATTTTTTCACCCTCCCTGCAGAAAGCAAAGGCCGGGATCGCGATGCCATTTTGCAGCAGTACACCGATGAGGTGATGTGTAGTATTGCTGCGCTTCTCCCCCCGGAACGGCGCGGCGTGTATGCCGACCATCCGCGGCTGAAAGCCTTACTGTCCGGTCAAACAGGCGAGGCACCAGGAGAACTTTTGAAGTGAGATTTGCTACCGTAAACGCGGATTTCGCTGATGGTGCGGATTACGCTTGTAAACAAATCTGCCAAATCCGCGTGATCCGCGCTCGGGTTTTGGGCCTGTGCAGTATAGAAAGAAGATTAAGCAAACTTTTGCGAGTGTATCGGCGTTAATTTGACAAAATTCCAGTTTCGGATAAAATACCCGCACGCAACACAGTTGCCGAAGTGGCGGAATTGGCAGACGCGCTAGGTTCAGGGCTTAGTGGGCATTGCGCTCGTGAGGGTTCAAATCCCTCCTTCGGCACAGAAAACCTGCTGACACAGCAGGTTTTTTTGTTTCTGCTCACGCTTGCCAAACCTATCTGGAAGGGGTAAGATTCAAGCATGAAGTTCAAATGGCGCAACGTTTTGTTTCTGGCTGGAATTTTCCTGCTGATTGTGCTGTTGATGGATTTTAGTCGCCGCCTGGATGAGTTAGATCGCCTGTCGAAGCAACTGGCTGTAGTCCAACAACAGGCAACTTCGGTCATGAATACGCAGGTCGCCCTGATGACGCAGGTGGCCTATTCCTCGTCTGATCAGGCGGTGGAAGAATGGGCTTACGAGGAGGGCAAATGGGTGCGTCCGGGCGAGACTCTGGTAGAGATTGCCCCGGCCGCGAACGTTACCCCAACGCCTGTGCCGCTTCTCCCGACTGAAGAAACTGTTCCGAACTGGCGCATCTGGTGGGAGTTGTTCTTCGGCGAGAAGCCGTAACTGGTTGTGTCGGGCAGGGGGAAAGAATTTTTGCGCTTCTCTGCGCATAGAGATATTTTTCGCTTATCGGACGCGCATTTCGCGCTCTCGCTCGCGCTCGGCATCCCGGCGGGCGATGGCCTCGCGTTTATCGTACAGTTTTTTCCCTTTGGCGATTGCAATTTCTAACTTGGCACGCCCATTTTTGAGATAGATGCGCGTGGGAACAATGGTCACCCCCTTCTGGCGGACAGCATTCCAGAGTTCGCGAATCTCCTTTTTATGCAACAAGAGACGCCGCCGCCGCTTCGGGTCATGATTGAAGCGATTTGCCTGTTCGTAGGGAGCAATATGCGCCTCTACCAGCCATGCCTGGCGGCCATCTACCTCCACATACGCCTCGTTCAGGCTAACCTGTCCGGCGCGAATCGATTTGATTTCGCTGCCTTGCAAGGCTAAGCCGGCCTCGAAGCGCTCCAGGAGGAAATACTCAAAACTGGCTTTGCGGTTGGTTGCAACAACTTTAACAGATTCGGCCATAGTTCTTCAGGACGCTGATTGTAACACGCCTTATCCCCACTTGAGGAGCACAATCCCGGCGAGCAATCGCAACAGACCGAAGAGAATCAGGGCTGCGCTCAACCCGATCCAGCCGCCAATTGCAGCCCCGAGCAGTGAGCCGCCCAATACACAGGCATTAACAACCATGCTATACCAGGCCAGGTGAGCAGGCCGATCATTGGCAGGGACTCTTTCAAGCATGTAATTGGGCTGCGCCCCGCCAACGATTGACCAAACCACGCCGCCCAGAACCTGTATCCCGTAATACGGCAGGACGGAGTGAGAGAAAGCCAGAATCATCGGGTACAGGCTCATGCCCATAATTCCCCAGCCCGTTAATTTGTGATGTCCAAACCGACTCGTCAGGCGAGCCAGTTGCGTTGAACCGAGGAGAACGGTCAGGTAAAACAGCGAGGTCCCGATGCCAATTTGCGAATCAGTCAGTTTGAGCACATTGACGTTGTAGAGGGGAAAGAGGGGAATGGCCAGGTATTGCGCCATGTGGAAAATCAACAATACAGTCAGCACACGCCCAAAAGGCGATTTCCAGATGTCCAGCCGCAGGATTTTAGCCACAGACCGGCTCGTTGCAGCCTGGGAAACTGGCGCCGGCACTGCCACATGTTCAAGGGGGCGGATAAAATACAGGTGATAACTGCTCATCAATGCCCCAAATGCCCCAATCCCAAATAAGACCTGATAGCCCAATGGGAAGGGAATGTGGTCAAGCAGGTAACCTGATCCCAGCGACGAGAGCATGAACGTCACCGAAAACACGATATTGCGAATACCGGCCACGTGGGCGCGCCACGATTCTGGCACGGCACTGGCAAATAGCGCGTTGAATCCCACTCCCAGGGGGACGCCCGGAATGCCCATCAAAAACGCAATCACAATCAGCGCCCAGATTTGTCCCTGCGCATCGAACAGCCAGGGGAGAGGGATCCAGAGCAAATAAAAAATGCGGTAGGCAATCGAGGTCAAAAACACCACCCGGCTGACCTCGCGCCGTTCCAGCCAGCGTGCCATGGGCAGCGCGATGAAAAGACTGATCACTGCCCCCATTGAGCCGAGCAGACCGATTTGGAAACTGCTTGCCCCAAGGCGGGCGGCATATACGCTGAGAAAGTTGGCCGCACTCCCACTGAGAATGCCAAACCAACCGATATCCCAATAAAAATGGGCAAAGTTAGAACGATAGGCAGAGGGAACCGTGTTCCCTGAAAAAAGGCGACGGAGCATCACATTGATTATTTTGACAATGTCAAGTTAAACTCTTGTTCTATAAACTCTACGCATTTTGTCACTGCGAGCAAAGCGAAGCAGTCTCCTGGCTTGCAAGGAGATTGCTTCGTCGCAAAAAACGCTCCTCGCAATGACAACTATACGAAAAGATGACATTGTCAAATTATAATCGCCTCATGTTTCGATTACGCCGCTATTTTTTACTCGACCCTACCGTCACGTTTTTGAATCACGGTTCTTTTGGCGCAACGCCGCGTCCGGTGTTTCGTGCCTACCAGCGCTGGCAACGCGAACTGGAGCGTCAGCCGGTTGGTTTCTCGGCCGGCGTTTCGCGGACCTGATGTCTGCCGCGCGACGCGAATTGGCAGACTACCTCGGGACACAGGCCGACAACCTGGTCTATACGACCAACGTGACCGTCTCCCTCAACATTGTCGCCCGTTCCCTCGACCTGGGGCCGGGAGACGAAGTCCTCGCTACTGACCACGAGTATGGCGCCCTCGACCGCACCTGGCGTTTTCTCGCAAAGAAGCGCGGTTTTACCTACATCAACCAGCCAATTCCTGTCCCCCTGACCAGCGACGCTGCCTTTGTGGACGCCCTCTGGAAGGGAGTCACGCCCCGGACGCGGGTCATCTTCCTCAGCCACATCACCAGTCCCACTGCACTCCTGTTCCCTGTCGAGGAGGTGATTCGACGGGCGCGGCAGGCGGGGATTCTGACCGTGATTGACGGCGCCCACGCGCCAGGTCAGATACCGCTGCGGTTGGATGCCCTCGGCGCCGATTTTTACGGCGGGAATCTTCACAAGTGGCTGTGTGCCCCCAAAGGTGCCGGTTTTCTCTATGCTCGTCCAGAAGTCCAACACTTGCTGGAACCCCTGGTCGTTTCGTGGGGGTGGGAAGCAGACGTGCCGGGGCCAAGTCGTTCCATTGACCATCATGAATGGTGGGGCACGCGCGATATTGCCGCTTTTCTGTCTGTACCAGAGGCAATCCGTTTTCAGCAAGAACATGACTGGGCGAACGTCCGCCTGGCCTGCCATGCGTTATTGCAAGAGGCTGTCGCGCAGATCAACGCCCTCACAGGCCTGCCGTCGCTGACGGATGAGAGCCATTATGTCCAGATGGCGGCATCGCTCTTGCCGGAGGATATGGACGTGTCTTTGCTAAAGAAGAGGCTGTATGACGAATTTCGGGTAGAGGTGCCGCTGATTGTCTGGAAGAGGCAAAAACTCATTCGCGTCAGTATTCAAGGTTATAATACTCGCGCCGATGTCCGGCAATTGGTGAAAGGCTTGCAGCGTTTGTTCGTAGAACTTCGCTCGGATGGGCGTTTTGCTCTTTGACATTTGGCTTTTCTGCAACCTGAAAACCGTTCCCGCTGTGGAAAGCAATAGGAAGTTCCACGGAATTCTCTTTTATTCGCGGTTTTTGGCAATTGATGGCTCTACTACAAAGAGATCTTGAACCACAAAGGACACGAAGTACACAAAGGATTTCTGCAAGGCTCAATTGAAAGTCTTGAATTTCGTCGCACAATTGTTTGAAAAAACTTTGTGCTCCTTTGTGCTAAAAAGTTTTTCTGCACTGGATTCAATGTATTTCTGAGGTGACTTTTATGGAAATTACTCTTGCACTTGGTGGAGGCGGGTCGCGGGGATATGTCCATGTGGGCGTCTTGCGTTGTCTCGAACGAGAGGGATTCCGGATTCGCGCGGTCGCTGGTACCAGTGCGGGGGGAATCATTGCGGCTCTCTATGCGGCTGGCTATTCTCCAGACGAAATGGAGAGACGTTTCCTGCAACTCGACCCTAACCGGCTCTATACCCGCAGTGGGGAAGATGGCCCTGGTTTGTTGGGACTGGCGGGCGCTCGCAATGTTTTGAAAGATTTTCTGGGAGACCGCACTTTTGCTGACCTCAAAATTCCCTGCGCTCTCACTGCTGTGGATGTGCAGAGTGGACGGGAAGTTATCCTGAATCAAGGAACAGTGGCCGACGCCGTCCTGGCGACGATTGCAGTGCCGGGCGTCTTCCCGCCAAAAGAGATTGAGGGGCACCAACTTGTGGATGGCGGCGTCCTCGACCCGGTACCTGTCTCTGTGGCCCGTGCTCTGGCACCTGGCCTGCCGGTCATCGCCGTGTCGTTGACCCCCGACACACAGCCGGCTGTGAGCCTGGCTGGATTGCCTTTGCCTGTTCCCCTGCCGGCTCCGGTTCGGCAACGCTTGAGCCAGATGCGCCTGGCCCAGGCCTTTAAAATCTTCGCCTTATCGGTGGATATTGGCGCCCGGATGTTGACCGAACTCCGTCTCCAACTTGATGATCCCGATGTCATCATTCATCCAGATGTAGGCTACATTGGCTTACTCGATCAGGTCAATGTCAGCGATGTGATCCGGCGTGGAGAAAGCGCGACCGAGGCAGTCCTGCCGCAATTACGCCGGGCAGCCTCCTGGCAAGGGCGTCTCCGTCGTTCCCTGCGCCATCCGTCTCGCAAAGGAATGCAGCGTTATGAGTCGCGATCTGCGTAAGTATTCCCGTCAAACCGAAATACGCCTGGCCATTGGCGCCGTGGTGCTGCTCCTGCTGGTTGGGGATGGGTTGATTTACCTGATCTATGGGCGCGAGGCCGCCATGCTGGGTTTGCTGTGCATTTTCAGCGGCCTCTTGCCTTTGGGAGTCATTTTTCTTGTTTTCCTGTTTCTCGATTGGGTGTTGAAACGTGCAAATCCCGACTGACCCGCCCCAAACGCTGAACGGTTGGACCTATCGCCTTCGTCCTGCCCAAACGCCCACCTCGCGTGTGGTGTTAATGTTGCATGGCTGGACCGGCGATGAAAATTCGATGTGGTTTTTTGCCCACAATCTGCCGGACAGGTATTGTGTCATCTTGCCCCGTGCCCCTCACCCTGTGCCAGAGGGTGGCTATTCCTGGCGTAAGGTGGTTCCTGGCACTTGGGGATTTCCCACTCTCGAAGACCTTCAACCAGCCGCTGAAATGCTGATGGGGTTTCTGGCAGATTGGCAAACTGTTTCAGGCGTGGACACACGTCTCTTTGATGTGGTCGGATTCAGCCAGGGCGCGGCGCTTGCTTATGGGTTGGCCGTGCTGTTCCCGCAGCGGGTCGAGCGGGTGGCTGCTCTGGCCGGGTTCTTGCCGAGGGGCTGTGAGACCCGGCTCCCAGTCCTGAAAGGCAAGCGCATTTTTATCTCCCATGGGCGCGCGGATGACTTGGTGCCGGTTGAAAAAGCGCGTCTTGCTGCTGGCTTACTCCAGGAATCCGGCGTCCAGGTGGAGTATTGTGAAACTGATGGCGGTCACAAAGTGAGCAAAGAGTGCTTAAGGGGGATTGTTTCTTTTTTTCAAGGGGGCAACAATTAATTTGAGTCCAATGTAAAAGGGTCATTCCACTGTTGAGGTGCAGAGCAGGCAGAGGATATATCGGGCAGAACTTTGCGCTCTTAACGCTCTCCGGTGGGTTTTTGACCATGACCATTTCTAACTTTGTCACCCATTGGGTGAACAGAGAAATTTCTGTGCAAGAGGAGGTGCAAAATGAAATCGAAAATTTCCCTGATCCTGGCAGCGAGTGCACTGATCCTGTCTGTACTCGCCTGCACTGTTAGTCCCCGGCCGACCCGAACGCCTGTGGTGAACCCGCCTACCCAACCGCCAGTAACACAGCCACCCTCGGATGCTATCCAAATTGTTTCTACTACGTCTTTTACAGATCAATATGGCTACTTCTATATCGTTGGCGAGATTGTGAATAACTCCGAAGTAGCATTAAACTACATTGAATTGCAAGTTCAGGCGCAAGATGCCAATGGGAATTCTGTGCTCAAGGACATGGATGGAAATCCGATTGAGTTTGATACAATCTATCCCATACTGTCTGTCTTGCAGCCAGGAGGATCCAGCCCCTTTGCTTACTATTTTGATACTCAAACCTATGGCGTGCCTTCTACTTATGATGTTCAGGTGAGTTCTTATGAGACGACCGACATCCAGGCGGCAGAGTGGGGCGTTGAGAACGTTCAAATGATTGACGGCGGCGATGGCTACTTGTACTTGAGCGGCGAGTTGGTCAATAAGACCTCCCAGTGGATCTATATTGAGGATCTTGCTGGAGGCGCACTGGATGACTCCGACAAAGTCTTGTCTGCGGATGAGGTTCTTGATTATGCCAGTCTCCTGGCTCCTGCTGGTGACTCCGAGGGCCTGGATCGCACTCCTTTTGCTATCTCCTTCCCTTATCCTCCTGGCGACGTGACTCAATGGGGCGTTTGGGGCAGTGTACAAGTTTATGATGGGACTGATCCGTACACTTCCCTGGATCCGGTTGTTAATTTTATGTACTTTGATGATTATGGCGCGATTCACATGGTCGGCTATGTGACCAATACCGGCAGCGAAACGGTTCACACCGCAGTGGTCGGTGGTTTCTATGCTGAGGATGGCACCTGTCTGGATGCAAGTTTTACTTCCTTGCCTTATTCGGTCCAGCCGGGCCAATCAGTTCCCTTTGATATTTCCTACTTCAGTAATGTTAATTACAACGAAGAACAGGCTAATTTGATAGATACCTTTACCGTTCAGTTAGATTACTGGTCAACCTATGCGCCGATTTACAATGAAGTGATGCTCACCTCTCCAGATGTTACCGTTGAAAAAGACGGCGCATCCTGGACGGTCAGTGGCACGTTCACCAACAGCAGTGACAAGAATCTTGTGGATGTCGTCGTTGTTGTTACCGTCTATGAGGGGGAGAATCTGGTTGGAGTCGGTTATGCGTATGTCTATCCTGCAACGGATTACTATGCTCCTGGCGCAACCGATGCCTTTGAGATTAATCTGTTTCTCGATCCCACGCTTGACTTGACCAATTCCCAGATCGAGGTAACTGTCGTCGGTGAATTCGAGTAGGCCTTTGGTTTTTCTTGTTTCCCCGCCGCCCATGAGAGGGCGGCGGTTTAATATCTGCCTAATCCGCCGGTTGACGCCTTATCTTTTTGCGGGTATCCTTGCCTTATGTCTCATGCTTACTCGTCTCTTTCGCGTCGCGACTTTCTCAAACTTTCTGCTCTTGGGCTGGGCGCGCTGGCCTTTTCCCCTCAAAAATGGGGATGGGCCGCTGAGCCTCGTCCCCTTGCTTTGCCGGAATTCCCGCAAGCCGAATTGCTGGGCCGTAACTGCGCCGCGGATACAAATTTGGGCGGGGGCAAAATCGAGTTGCGTGTGCGCCCCGATGTAAACGCTGCAGTGGTGCGCGATGTTTATCGCGACGAGGTCTTTCCCTGGATTCGCGAAGTCGTTGCCGATTCGGTCTCCTACGATGTCCCCAGTCAGCGGTGGGTAGAGACGCCGGAGGGGTACGTGCGGGCGCGTTATCTTCAGCCTTGCCGCAACCTGCCGAATGTCCCGCTGACGGCCATGCCGGAAGGCAAAAGCGGCTTTTGGGCCGAGGTGACTGTCCCGTACGTGGATTTAATCGTGGATAACCCTGCCCCTGTTTCAGGTTGGGTGCGCGACCATGTCTATTACAATTTGCAACCCCGCCTTTATTACCAGCAGGTGATGTGGATTGACCAGATTCGGGTGCTCGACGATGGCTCGGTGCAGTACCGCGTCAACGAGCGCTACGGCAACCCCGGTGACCTGTTCTGGGCCGACGGCGCTGCTTTCCGCCCGCTCACCGAGGATGATCTCGCTCCCATCCATCCGGATGTGGATCCCGCGACGAAGAAAATTGTGGTCAATCTGACGTATCAGACCCTCTCTTGCTTCGAAGAGGAGCGTGAGGTCTATTTTTGCCGCGTCTCTACGGGCGCTGGAGATGGTAGTACACCGCTCGGCGAACATGCTGTTTGGCGCAAACTGATCTCAGTGCGCATGGCCAACACGTCAGAGAATACCAGTTATGATTTGCCGGGCATCTCCTGGACGACGCTCTTCTCGGGGACAGGGGTGGCTATTCACGGGACGACCTCTCACAACGATTTCGGCTTTCCTCGTTCGCATGGCTGCGTCAATTGCCGCCCGGAAGATGCCAAGTGGATTTTCCGCTGGTGCCTTCCCCAAGTGCCACTTGAACCGGGTGATGTGCAGTGGAGTGATTGGGTCAAGGGCAGCACCCATGTCTTTGTGGTGGACACGCTTTTTTAATCCACTGCAAGGGAATGGCTGGAAATCCGATTATTTGTAAACACAAAGGCTTTTTTTGAGGTGAGCATGGAACTTAATGTCACTGTCGGGTTGGCTTTTTTGGCTGGATTGGCCTCTTTTCTCTCGCCGTGCGTTCTTTCTCTGGTGCCGGCGTACATCGGTTATCTGGGGGGACGTGCTGCCGGAGGGGAAGCCGTCAGCCCGAACCGCTGGCTGACGTTTTTGCACGGCCTGATGTTTGTGCTTGGCTTCAGTTTTGTCTTTATCGTTTTCAATATCATCGCGTCTGCGTTGGGGGTCGTTCTCTACGACCTGCGCGTGTGGCTGGCGCGGATTGGCGGCCTCATTGTGGTGATCTTCGGCCTGCACATGATCGGCGTGTTTCGCATTCCTTTCCTCGAATACGATATCCGTGTTCATCAACAGGTAGAAGGAGCAGGCTATTTCCCCTCGTTTCTTATGGGAATTTTCTTTTCAGCGGGCTGGTCGCCGTGTGTGGGGCCGGTTCTGGGAACGATTCTGACGTTTTCGATCAATAGCGGCAATTTGTGGCAGGGGACTTTGCTCGGCCTGTCCTATTCGGCGGGTTTGGCCGTTCCGTTCTTGCTGGCAGCCCTGGGCATTGGCTGGGTCACCGTCCTCTTGCGTAAATACAACAAGGTGATGCGCATCACCGAGATTGTGATGGGCATCCTGCTGGTCATTGTCGGACTCATGCTGATTTTTGGCGTGTTTAATACGCTGGCCAACTTTTTGCCTGTGATTGATTTCGGCCTTTGATGGCTAGAGGTGGGAATGCTCAACGTCGTTTTATATGTGCGCTCTGGCTGCCATTTGTGCGAGCAGGCTAAAGCCGACCTGGAAGCATTACAGGAGCAATTTCCTCACAAATTGACGATTATTGACATCGAGTCTGATGAGAGCATCAAGCAGATGTTTGCTCTGGAAATACCGGTGGTTGAGGCCGGCCCGTTTCGTTTGAAAGCGCCGTTTGGACGGGCAGAGTTGCAGGCAACATTGGGAGCAGCCACCGATCGGCTGGCGCAACTGGAGCGTATCAACGACACGGCCTATCGCGCTAGCCTGGCCCGTGCCCAAAAAATTACCCGCTCTGAGCAGGTCTCTTTCTGGATTTCAAAACATTACCTGTTCTTGATTAATCTCTTCCTCTTGCTGTATGTTGGCTTGCCTGTTCTGGGACCGGTTTTCAAGAAAGTGGGGTGGGATGTCCCTGCCAGGGTGATCTATCTGATGTATCGGCCACTTTGCCATCAGTTGGCGTTTCGCTCCTGGTTCCTTTTTGGCCAACAACCTTTTTATCCCCGCGCAGCAGCCGGCATCGAGGGCATGATCACCTTCGAAGAAGCAACCAACATCACGGACGAAAATGATCCCCTCCACCTGCAAGCCCGTTTTTTTGAAGGCAATCCGTGGATGGGCTACAAAATGGCCTTGTGCCAGCGGGATGAGGCCATTTGGGGCTCCATGTTGCTTTTTGGCCTGCTCTATGCCATTTCCGGACGACGCATTCCTAAACTTCACTGGATGGTGTGGGTGCTGGTTGGGTTGGTGCCAATTGGCGTGGACGGCTTTTCGCAACTGTTGAGCCAGTCTTATCAAGGTTTGTTGCATTCGATTCTGCCATACCGCGAGAGCACGCCCATGTTGCGCACTCTGACGGGCTTCCTGTTTGGTTGGACAACTGCCTGGTTTATGTTCCCGCTTATCGAAGAGACAATGGCCGAGTCTCGCCGCATCCTGGCCAAGAAATTTGCTGTTTTGAAAGGCTGATGTTTATGCCATTTCGCGAGAGCGGCGGCTTGCGCTATCTTCAGTTTGACTTGTTTGACCGCAATTTGCCCCATGCGGTTTTCTCCCGCGTCGGAGGAGTCAGCCCCAGTCCCTGGCAATCGCTCAATCTGGGGAGCACTGTGGGGGATGACCTCCAACGGGTGCACGAAAATCGGCGCAGGGCGCTTGCGGCGCTTGGCCGGGAGGGACAGTCGGTCTATGACGTCTGGCAGGTGCATAGTGCCCATGTGGTGGTGGCCGATTCGCCGCGCCAGGCCGGAACGCCTCACGTGCAGGCCGATGCGATTCTGACCGACCGGCCCGGTCTCACGTTACTCATGCGTTTCGCCGACTGTGTGCCGATTCTGTTGCACGACCCTGTTCGTAAGGTGGTGGGGATTGTACATGCCGGCTGGCAGGGGACAGTGCGTGGCGTTGTGCGAGAGGCAATCTCGACCATGCAGGCAGCCTTTGGTTCGGATCCGGCCAACGTGCTGGCGGCCATCGGCCCTTCGATCGGCCCGGACCACTACGAGGTCGGCCCCGATGTGATCGAGGCGGTGTCTGCTTCGTTTGGCGCGGCGGCAACGAGGTTGCTGATTGAGCGGCAGGGTAGCACTTTTTTTGACTTATGGGCAGCCAATCGCCTCCTGCTGGAAGAAGCAGGAGTAAAATATATTGAGGTGACCGCGCTGTGCACCGCCTGCCACCTGGAAGACTGGTTCTCGCACCGGGCCGAAAAAGGACGCACGGGCCGTTTTGGAGCATTGATTGCGTTAGAGTGAATGATGTACGCTGACTTGATTCGTTCTATCCGGGATCGCTATCAGCGGGCACTCGATCAGATTGCTGAAGCAGGCCGCCGGTCGGCTCGCGAAGCGGCCCAACTGGTGGTGGTGAGCAAGGCGCAACCGCTGGAGGTCGTGCGCGCGGCCATCGAGGCCGGTGTTTCTCGCCTGGGGGAAAATTATCCGGAAGAAGCAGTTGAAAAGATTGCCGCCCTCCGCTCGTTTGGGGTAGAATGGCACATGATCGGTCATGTCCAGAGCCGTAAGGCAGACCTGGTGACCGCTCATTTTGACCTGCTTCATTCGCTGGATAGCCTGAAACTGGCGGCCCGCCTGGAACGCTTTTGTGCTGAATCGGGCCGGATTTTGCCGGTGTTGGTGGAAGTGAATGTGAGCGGGGAAGAGAGTAAATTTGGTTTCGCTGGCTGGGAGGAAGCGCATTGGCCCGACCTGGCGTCTGTTCTGGCCGGGTTGGAGCAGTTCCATCACCTGAAAGTACGCGGTTTGATGACCATGCCGCCTTACTTCGAAGATGCCGAGCGCTCGCGACCGTACTTCCGCCGTTTGCGCCGCTTGCAGGAATACCTGATGGTACGGTTGCCACAGTTCGAGTGGAAGGAACTTTCGATGGGCACCAGCGCTGATTTTGTGGTCGCCGTGGAGGAAGGAGCAACATTTGTGCGGGTAGGACAGGCCATTTTGGGGCCTCGCCCGCCACGTTAGAGGAGAAGAGTATGATCAGTGCACTTTTGGCTTCAATAATTGATATGATTGCGGATCTTCTTATTTTGATTGTCATTGTGGATGTTATTGTGTCCTATTTGCTCAGTCCCTATCATCCGGTGCGCAGTTCATTGGATCGAATTGTCCAGCCGATGTTGGCCCCGCTTCGGCGCTGGATTCCGCCGGTCGGCGTCTTAGATTTCACGCCGGTTGTGCTGATTATCTTGATTCAGGTGGCGGCTTATTTGTTGCGAATGTTCCTTGTCCGATTTTGATGTGGAGGTAAACAATGAGTAAACGCTCTTTCCATTTGCATGATGGCAAGCATGGCGCGGCGCTGGCTGTGCGCGTGACGCCTCGGGCAAGTAAAAATGAAATTGTCGAAGTCCTGAGCGATGGGACGGTGAAGGTGCATATTACGGCTCCGCCGGTGGAAGACAAAGCCAATCAGGCATTGCTCAAGTTCCTGGCCGAGATTTTGGATGTGCCAGTCTCTCGCCTGGAGATTGTGGCGGGCGCAACCGGGCGCGATAAGTTGGTGTCGGTCCTCGATATGGACGCTGCCGAAGTACACAAGAAAATTGTGGAAAGTATGTAACTATTCAGCCATCCACTCGAAACAGGGGTGTCACTGCGAACGAGCGCTTTTTGCGAGTGAAGCAGTCTCCCAAAGCATGGTTTTTCCTGTTCAAGACGAGATTGCTTCGGGCAGAGAACGCCCTCGCAATGACAGCCTGAATAGTTACGAAAGTATGGGATAAGCAAAAATTGACCCCGAACAGAGTTTTCTGAACGGGGTCGGTTTTTTTATTTCAGCCGGCCAGGGAATATCAGGGGGTAATTTCGTACAGGTAGCGGTACATCCAGTAAATTTCGTAGATGCTGCGAAGGTAGTCGCGCGTTTCGGCAAAGCGAATGGTCTCGATGAACAGATCAGGATCGGGGCCAGACAGGTTGCGCCAGATTTGCGCGTTCCCCGGCCCGGCGTTGTAGGCGGCCAGGGCGGTCGGCAACTCATTCCCAAAGTAGGTGTACTTGCTTCGCAGGTAATAGGCTCCGAAGCGGATACTGACGATGGGCCGATAGAGGTCCTCGTCGCTATAGTTGGGCGGCCAACCATAGGCGGCGGCAATTTCTTGACCGGTGGAGGGGGTGATTTGCATCAGTCCCCGTGCTCCGGCCTCTGAGCGCACGAATCCCTCGAAGAGGCTTTCCTGTCGCATGATGGCAAAAAGCCACAGGGGGTGAAGGCCATGGGTTTGCGCTGCTGGTAGAACCAGATCGGCGTAGTAGGTGCCGTAGCGGACCAGGTTGAAGTAGCGCGGGGCGGCCAGCGTGTCGGCCTGAGTTTTCATTCCGGCCAGGCTGAGAACCTGGCGCAAGGCAAAAATCGCCGGGCGGTACGCGCCCAGTTCCAGCAGGGCGTTACCCAGCCGGTAGGACTGTTCGGCGTTGTCGCTGACTGATTCTCGCAGGGATTCGAATTCGGCCCTGGCCTCTGAGAACAGGCCAAGTTCCCAGAATTCGCGGCCGCGCACCCAGCGGGGATCGGTTTCCAGGCTGCCGAGGCCGGTCAGATCGGTTTCGGGGGGCAAACCGAACGTTACCCGCAGCCAGGCGTCGGCGTTGGCACGCTCGGCAGGCAGGTCAATCTTCAAGTCATAGGCCGCTGGCAGTTCAAAAATCGAGCGACCAAAGAGCGCGTCCTGGGCGCGCAGGCTGTAATAATCGGTGGGGTCAATCAGGGCGGCTTGTTCGAAAGCCAGACGCGCCGACTGGGTATCACCGAGCACCTGGGAAGTCTTTCCACTCCAGAACGTGGCGCGCGCCTGGTCGGCAGGATCGAGCGAGAAGAGTCGACTGCGCTGGAAGGTGACGAGGGCATCGTTGTAGTGCCCGGCGCGGTAACGAACGATGCCTGCCCAGAAGAGCGCCTGGGGGACGAGATCACTGCCGGGGTAGGTGTTGGCGATGGATTCCCAGGTGGCTGCGGCCTGGTCGAGCAGGCCGGCGCGCTCGTAGATGCGCCCGGCGTTGAGCAGGGCCTGCGGTGCCAGGGCCGGGTCGGGTTTCAACCGGGCATAGTCCAGCAACGTCTGGGCGGCGGCCTCGTACTGTCCCAGGTAAGCCCACTGGATGTAGGCTTTTTCATCCCAGGCGGCATCCCAGTAGCGGTTTTCGGGATAATTCTCGATGAATGCCGAGAATGTATTGATGGCCTCCTGGTATTGTCCCATTTCGCGCAAGGCTAACGCGCTGTAGTAATAGGCGGTGCCGTCATGGTCAGGGGTGGCCGCCAGATAGCGCCGAAAGGCTTCATAAGCATAGCCGTATTGACCGGCAAAGTAATCAATGAGGCCGCGATTGAGTTCATCTACCGGCACGCCGGCGTTGACCAGGCTGACCAGTGCGGTGTAGGAGTCATAGGCCAGGGGGTAATTGTCCACGGCGTGTTGATAGCGGGCGTAAGCCTCTGTGGTCTGGCCCAGTTTCTCGTACAGTTGACCGGAAAGCAGGTCCATTTGCGCTTTGACGTAATCGCTGGATGAGGCTGCTGCAATGGCATCGTACATGCCAAGAGCGGTCGTCGCGTCGCCGGCCTGTTCATAGGTGCGCGCCAGTTCGATTTGCAGATAGGTATCATCCCCAATATGGGGGCTATTGAGGGCTGCCTGGTAGTCTGCAATGGCGTCGGCGTAATCGCCTAAGGCAGCGTAAGCGTGTCCTCGTTGCTCGAAGACGTAGGCATCTAAAACTCCTGGCTTGAGAAAAAGATATGCCGAGTAAGCCTCGATGGCTTCGGTATAACGCCCCAATTTCAGCAAAATTTCACCGCGCACAAGATGTGCCTGGGGACGGTGCGGCGAGGCAGAAAAATCGGCAATCAAGCGATTCAGGTTGAGCAGGGCCGCTCCGTAATTTTTGGTTCGGTGATTTGTCCGCCCCAGTCCCCATAGGGCTGCAGCCTGAAGCGTTGGGTCAGAGGAATTAGCCAGGGCCGCCTGAAATTCGATCAAGGCGTGCTCATAATCTCCGTTGAAAAGCGCCTGTTCGGCATTGGCCACGCGCGTTTCGGGGGTGGGGGAGGCGGTGGGGGTGAGCGAAGGAAACGGAGTGTCTGTGAATGTCTGGGCCGAGGAGGGGCTGGCAGTCCCTGCTTCGGTCAAGGGCGGCGTGGTGGGCAGGCACCCTGCCAGAAAAATCAGAATCCACACAATGTGAGTCAATTTTGAAAGAGACATGATGTGCTTATAATTGAGAAGGAAATGCCTGTCAATGCTTGTCAAACTGTTCTCGCCATGATAAACTACTTTCGCCTGACGCCCTTTGCGGGCGTCTTTTCCTGCCTGAACAATGCGTACTGTTTTTTGGGAAGACGACTCACTCAAACTGATTGACCAGCGCCGCCTGCCTGCGGTGCTGGAGATTGTCACTTGCCGCACCTGCGCTGAGGTGGCCCAGGCGATTCGGGACATGACCGTGCGCGGCGCCCCGGCGATTGGCGCGGCGGCGGCCTTTGGCATGGCGCTGGCCGCGTTCGAATCCCCTGCTCGTTCTGTTGCCGAATTCGTTTCGGACCTGGAAGCGGCTGCCCGTACCCTGAAAGCGGCCCGCCCGACGGCGGTCAACCTGGCCTGGGCAGTGAATCGGGTGCTGAACGCAGTCGTGGCCCGTTCCTCCGCAGCGCAGCCCCTTGATGAACTCCGTCTGGCGGTGCTCAGCGAGGCTCAGCGTATCGCCGATGAGGACGTCGAGACCAATAAACGCATGGCTGCCTACGGGGCGACTCTCATCGAGGATGGAGATACCATCATCCATCACTGCAACACGGGTGCACTGGCCGTGGTGGATTGGGGCACAGCGCTGGGCGTCGTCCGCACGGCGCATGAACAGGGCAAGCGTATCCACGTGCTGGTGGACGAGACCCGTCCGCGTTTGCAGGGGGCGCGGTTGACGGCCTGGGAATTGGAGCAATACGGCATTCCCTACGAAATTATCACCGATAACATGGCCGGTTACTTCTTGAGCCGCGGCGAGGTGCAAAAAGTGCTCTTCGGCGCCGACCGCATTGCCGCCAACGGCGACGTGGCAAACAAAATCGGGACCTACATGCTGGCGCTGGCCGCCCACGATAACGGCGTGCCGGTCTATTCGGTGGCGCCGACCTCGACGATTGACCTTTCTACTCCTGATGGGCATCACATCCCGATCGAGGAGCGCGACCCGCAGGAAGTGCTGGGGCTGCAATTCCAGGGCGAGCGCGTTGCACCGGCGGGAGCAAAAGCCCGTAACCCGGCCTTCGATGTGACGCCTGCCCGTCTTATTAGTGCCATCGTTACCGAAAAAGGCATTGTCAGGCCGCCGTTCGAGGTTGGTTTGAAAAAAGTCAAAAGTTAGAAGGAGAAGGAAGAAGTGGCAGGAAAATTTTTTGCTCACTTTTGATCGTCTCCCTTTTGTGTTCAAAAAGTAAGAGGAACCATGGACATTCTACTTACCGGTTCAGTCGCCTATGACTACTTGATGACATTCCCCGGCCTGTTCAAAGAGCAGATTTTGCCCGAACGGCTGGAGAAGATCAGCCTGTCGTTCCTGGCCGATTCGATGTCTCGCCAGCGCGGCGGAGTAGCGCCCAACATCGCCTACACGATGGCCCTCCTGGGCGAACGGCCGCGCGTCATGGCGACCGTCGGCGAGGATTTTCAAGAGTACCGCGCCTTTCTGGATGCGGTCGGCGTGGATACCTCGCTGATGGAGGTCGTACCGGGCCTGTTCACTGCTTCGTTTTTTGCCACCACGGACCGCGCCAGCGCCCAGATCGCCTCGTTCTACCCGGGAGCGATGGGCGCCGCGGCGCGGCAGAGCCTGCTCGAGGTCCGGCCCCGCCCTGACCTGGTGGTGGTCTCGCCCAATGCCCCCGATGCGATGACGAAGTTTGCCGCTGAGTGCCGTCAGAGCGGAATTCCTTACCTGTATGACCCCTCCCAGCAAATTTTGCGCCTGGAGGGCAGGGAACTGGTCCGCGACATGGACGGGGCGCAGTTCCTCTTTGTCAACGATTACGAGTTTGGCCTGATTTGCAAGAAGACCGGCTGGGATCTGAAAACAATTCTCGAGCATGTTCAGGTGGTGGTGGTGACGCGCGGCAAGGATGGCGCCGATCTTTACACCAGGGATGAGCAGGTCTTCATCCCGACCGTGCCGGAGCGGGAGATTGTGGACCCAACCGGCGTGGGCGATGCCTTCCGCGGTGGATTTCTGGTTGGTTATGCTCGTGGCTTTGACTGGCAACTGTGCGGCCAAATCGGCTCACTGGCGGCTGTCTATTGTCTGGAGCAAAAAGGGCCACAGGCGCATTCGTACACGCGCGAAGAATTCGTGGCTCGCTTCCGCCAGCATTTCGACGATGGCGGCTGCCTGGATCAATTACTGGCAAACAGCAAGTAGATTCCCGCTCCCTGTGCTGTTCTTTACTCCAACTCTGCTGTTTCTCTACCCGATTTTCCTGCTCTCTACCTGATTTTCCTGCTCTCTACCCGCCTTTCCTGTTCTCTACCTGACTTTCCTGCTCTCTACCCGAATCTCCTCCTCTCTACCTGCCTTTCCTGCTCTCTACCTGACTTTCCTGCTCTCTACCCGAATCTCCTCCTCTCTACCCGCCTTTCCTGCTCTCTACCTGACTTTCCTGCTCTCTACCCGCCTTTCCTGCTCTCTACCTGACTTTCCTGCTCTCTACCCGAATCTCCTGCTCTCTACCTGACCCACTTTTCTCTACTGAACTCTACTGAACTCTACTGTTCTCTACTCTCCACTCTCCACTCTCTACTCTCTACTCTCCACTCTCTACTCTCTACTCTCTACTCTCTATTCTCTACCTCCCAAGGAGCCACCATGAGCAATTACGATATCAAAGATCTTAACCTGGCCGAAGGCGGCGTGCGGCGCATTGAATGGGCTGAACGCGAGATGCCCGTCCTGCGCTCGATCCGCGAGCGCTTCGAGCGCGAAAAGCCGCTCAAGGGCGTGCGCCTTTCGGCCTGCCTGCACGTGACGACCGAAACAGCCAACCTGGCGCGCACGCTGGTGGCCGGCGGCGCCGACCTGGTGTTGACCGCCTCCAATCCACTGTCCACGCAAGATGATGTGGCTGCTGCGCTGGTGAGCCGCTACGAGGTGCCGACCTTCGCCATCAAGGGCGAGGACAACGCCACTTACTACAAGCACATCGCTGCCGCCCTCGACCACAAGCCGCACATGACGATGGACGACGGCGCCGACCTGGTCAGCACGCTGCATAAGGAGCGCCGTGACTTGCTGCCCAATGTCATTGGCGGAACAGAGGAGACGACCACCGGGGTGATCCGTTTGCGGGCGATGGCGGCTGATGGGATGCTCAATTTCCCCGTCATTGCGGTCAACGATGCCATGACCAAGCATTTCTTCGACAATCGTTACGGCACGGGGCAGTCCACGATTGATGGCATTATCCGCGCCACCAACGTTTTGCTGGCGGGCAAGCGCTTCGTCGTTGCTGGTTATGGCTGGTGCGGACGCGGCCTGGCGATGCGGGCGCGCGGCATGGGCGCGCTGGTCATTGTGACCGAGGTTGATCCGCTCAAGGCGCTTGAAGCGGTGATGGATGGCTACGAAGTGATGCCGATGGAAGAAGCCGCCAAAGTTGGCGACATCTTCTGCACCGTTACCGGCGACATCAATGTCATTGACCGGCAGCATTTCGAGGTCATGAAAGACGGGGCGATTGTGGCCAATTCCGGTCACTTTAACGTGGAAATCAACATCCCGGCCCTGGCACAGATGGCAAAGGGCGAGCCGCGGCTGGTGCGACCGTTTGTGGAGCAGTATGAACTGCCCGATGGCCGCAAGATCAACGTCCTGGGCGAGGGGCGCCTCATCAACCTGGCCTCTGCCGAAGGCCACCCGGCCTCGGTGATGGACATGTCCTTTGCCAATCAGGCGCTGGCGGCA
>Ga0209162_1001181_pt1 | contig 26576 bp, 16 predicted proteins | sample YNPNPMetaG_FD_187121 | JGI IMG/M metagenome (GOLD analysis project Ga0209162, IMG submission 187121) | Anoxygenic and chlorotrophic microbial mat microbial communities from Yellowstone National Park, USA - YNP NP MetaG (SPAdes) (version 2) ...
GTTGCCGGCGCACGTTTCTGTCCAGCCGCACAGCGTGGCCGGGCCGGTCGGGCCGCTGGGACCGCTGGGACCGGATGGACCGGTCGCCCCGGTGGGGCCGGCAGGGCCGCTGGGACCGGTTGCCCCCGCCGGACCGGTCGGGCCACTGGGACCCTGCGGGCCGGTCGCCCCGGTGGGGCCGGCAGGGCCGCTGGGACCGGTTGCCCCTGCCGGGCCGGTCGCCCCGGTGGGACCCTGCGGGCCGGTCGCCCCGGTGGGGCCGGCAGGGCCGCTGGGACCGGTTGCCCCTGCCGGACCGGTCGCCCCGGTGGGACCCTGCGGGCCGGTGGGGCCGACGGTGCCGGAGATCGGTTGACCGTGCCAGGAACCGTCGGCGTCAATCACCAGGCCCCAGTTTGTCACATAGATGTCGTCGGGATGGATGTCGGCGTTGCGCACATCACCGGCGTTCAGCGCATAGGGCACGCTGACCAACCGCTGGCGCGGCGACATTTCGCTTTCGCCCTGGACGGTGATCCCCAGCCACAGGTCCCTCCCGTCCGCCCATGAGGTGTCGCCCAGCGGGCCCAACCGGACGTTAAACAATCCATCCTGAACCTGGACGGTCTGGGTGTCGCTCCAGAGCTTATGGCCAGGATCGACGCTGGTTTCGTGGTCGTAGATGGCAAAGGTGAGGGTATAGTTGCCATCGGGGACAGGGTTGCCGGCCGAATCCAGGAGAAGGCCCTGATAGTTAAAACTGTCCGGCGCGCCGCCCTGTACGGCGCCGGCCGGCGGCTGGAAGGCCAGGGTGCCGGTGGCTCCGACCAGGACAAGGGTGAAAATCAGACAACCCCAGAGGGACATCCGCTTTCCGTTCATCGCTCCACCTCTCCTTTCTGCGCGATTCAAAACGGATTGACCAAAAGGATGGCAGCGGCCACTCGCCGCAAATTCCTCACCTCCTTTCCAGAAGACAAGGGGCCGGCTGAGATTTTGATCCCGGGGAGCGATGATGGCCTGACCGGCCTGGCCAGAGTGTGGATCCCGCTCCCTGCGTCGTGGCAGGGAAGGGCGCGATATCCCACCAGATTCCTGAACCGGGCGGAGAGGGGCAGATCTGGCAATCCGCCACAAACATTATATCACAAAACAGGAGAAGAGTCAAGGGGTCCCGGCCATCTATTTGACAGCAGGCGCGCCTGTGTTACAATGGGGATTGAGGATTGACGATGAGACGAGGGACTTTTGCCATCCTGATCCTGGTTGGGGCGGTGGCTCTGAACCTGGTTGCTCTCTGGCCAGAGGTAGCGGTCGAGACGCCCACGCTCAACGACGACACGCTTCATCTGGCCCTGGTCGCCCGGGCGGTGGAAGCACTGGACCGGGGCGAAGACCCCACCGATCCGTGGGTGTCCACCTTTGTCCAGGGGTATCCCCTGTTCCACCACTACCAGCACCTGCCTCACCTGGCCACCGCGTTGCTCTACAAAGGGCTGGGGGAGAGGGTGCCGCTGCGCACCCTGTTCAACGGCCTGCGGCTCCTGCTGCTTGGCACCTTCCCGCTGTCTGTCTACTGGACCGGTCGGCGGCTGGGTTGGGGAGCAATGCCCTCGGCGCTGGCCGGCGCTGTCAGCTCGCTGCTGGCGACGGATGGGTTGTACGGCCTGGACTGGGCCAGCTATCTGTGGCGCGGCTACGGCCTGTACACCCAACTGTGGGGAGCCTGGCTGCTGGGGCCGGCCGTGGCCGGGCTGTACGTGACGCTGCACGAGGGGCGGGCTTATGCCGGCACGGCGTTGTTGCTGGCCGGCACCCTCCTGTCGCACACGGTTCTGGGCTATGTGGCCCTGCTGACCGGTGGACTGCTGGTTTTTCTGGGTGGATCGTCCCCAGGGGGGCGGCGGTGCCTCGACTCTGCTCAGCACAAGGCCGGGCGACTGGCACTGGTCGGCCTGTTGACCCTGGCGGCCACGGCCTATTTCCTGGGGCCGTTCCTCGCCGACCGGCTGTATATGAACCGCAGCGTGTGGGAAGACCCCGGCAAGTACAACGCCTACGGCTGGGAGTGGACGTTGGGGGCACTGGTGCGCGGCGAGCTGCTGGACCACGGCCGTTTCCCCTCCCTGACGCTGCTGGCGGCGGTGGGGCTGGCCGTCTGCCTGGCGCGCTGGCGTGACGAACGATGCCGCCTGTTGGTGATCTTTACCGCTTTCTGGCTGCTGCTCTATTTTGGCCGACCGACCTGGGGGGTGCTGCTGGACCTGCTGCCCCTGAGCCGCGACCTGCACCTGCACCGCCTGATCGTGCCGGTGCACCTGGGGGCCATTGGCCTGGCCGGAGCAGGGCTGACCTGGCTGGTCGGGCAGGCCCTGAGCCGGCGGTGGAGGGGCTGGCTGGTCGTGGTCGGGCTGGTGATAGCCGGCCTGTTGGTCCCCGTCTATCGGGAACGGATCGAATATCTGATCACGAATGTCCACTGGATGCGGGAAACCCAGGCTGCCTTCCGGGCCGACGGCGGGCAGATAGATGCCCTTCTGGCCGACCTGAAGTCACGGCCCCCGGCGCGGGTCTATGCCGGCCGGGGGGCCAACTGGGGGCAGGGGTACAGGATCGGCAGCGTGCCGGTCTATGCCCTGCTGGCCGCCCACCAGATTGACAACCCCGGCTACCTGTACCATGCCCTGTCGCTCAACGCCGACGTGGAGGGCTACCTGGACGAGGCCCGGCCGGCGACCTTCAATCTGTTCAACCTGCGCTACGTCGTCGTCCCCGAAGGCCGGCCACCCCCGACCTTTGCCCGATTCCTGGCCGCCTATGGCCGCCATCGCCTGTACCAGGTGGACACGACCGGCTATTTCGACCTGGTGGATAGCGACGTGACCCTCTACGGCGACCGGGCGGAGTGGTTCCAGGCAGCCCGCGCCTGGCTGCAAAGCGACCTGGTGGAGGCCCGACAGCATCCAGCCATCCTCTTCGGACCCAAACCGGAGGGGGAGGGCCTGACCCTGCCCCTCAACGCCGTGCCGGCGTACCTGACCGGCCTGCCCCTGCCTCCACATGGGCCATGCGGCCAGATTCTGGGCGAACAGGTAGCGGGCAACCTCTACACCGTCGAGTTTGAGGCCGACCGCGCCTGCTGGCTGATGCTCAAGGCCACCTTCCACCCCCGCTGGCGGGCGACGTTGGATGGCCGGCCGGTCGCCACGCGGATGCTGGCCCCCAGCTTCCCCGGCCTGGCCGTCGAACCGGGGAGGCACCGGGCCGAGCTGCGCTACGAACCGCCGACGATGCGCCTCTGGCTGTTGTGCGCCGGGTTGGGGGGGCTGTTGTTGGCCGGGGTGATCGAGTGGCGGGTCAGAAGCAGGAGGCAGGAAGCAGAAAGCAGTGTAATCTCCAATCTCCAATCTCCAATCTCTAATCTCCAATCTCCAATCTCCAATCTCCAATCTCCAATCCCAGCCCTTCTCCTCTTTGCCCTCCTCGCCGGCCTGCCCCTGCTGCAGCTCAGGCAGATGACCGGCCATGACGCCCTGGAGTATCTGCCGCGCACCGCCGAGTTCTATCGTGGCCTGAGTGAAGGTCAGATCTTTCCCCGTTGGGCGCCCGACCTGTCGAGCGGGTACGGCCAGCCCTTCTTCCTGTTCAATCCCCCGGCCATCTATTATGTTGCCTCGGCATTCCATGCCCTGGGATACCCGATTGTCGCCTCACTCAATCTGGCTGCGCTGGCCCTGCTGGTTGTGGGCGGGATCGGGATGTATCTGTATGCCCGTGAGTTCTTTGGCCGGGCTGGCGGGTTGGCCGCCGGCGCAGCCTACCTCTTTGCCCCGTTCCTGCTGGTCAACCTGTATGTGCGCCAGGCGTTGGCTGACTATACGGCCATGGCCTTTCTCCCCTGGGCGTTGTGGGGTTTGTACCGTTATTCCGCACTCCGCCTTCCGCCTTCCGCCTTCCGCCTTCCGCCTTCCGCCTTCCGCCTTCCGCCTTCCGCCTTCCGCCTTCCGCATTCCGCATTCCTTCCGGTCGTCGCCGTCGGAGCCGTGGCCCTGCTGTTGCTGAGCAGCAACCCGGTGGCGCTGATCGCCTTGCCGGCGCTGGCGCTGTACGCGGCTTTCCTGGCCTGGCGAACCAGGTCGTGGTCGGTGTTGGGGCGTGGGGCGTGGGCCATCGGGCTGGGATTGGGGCTGGCCGCCTTTTTCTGGCTGCCCGCCCTGGTCGAGCGGGACTGGGTGCAAACCGGCCGCCTGCTGAGCGGCTACCTGAACTATCGCCATCACTTTGTCTACCTGCACCAACTCGTCTATTCGCCGTGGGGCTATGGGTTGTCGTGGCCGGGGCCGGAGGATGGCATGAGTTTTGGGCTGGGGCCGGTCCACCTGGTCCTGCTGATCACCTCCCTCTTGCTGGCCTGGAAGTCAGGCGGCCGGCTGCGCCGGGCGGAGGAAAGCTGGGGCCACTTCTGGTTCTTTGTCGTGCTGCTGGGGCTGACCGCCTTCCTGGTCACCGACAACTCGATCTGGCTGTGGGATGCGCTGCCGCTGCTGCAATACCTGGAGTTCCCGTGGCGTATCCTGGTACTGGCCACAGTGGCGACGGCCTTCCTCTGCGGCTTTCCCTTCCTGGCCGTGCCTGGAACCAGGCCGCGCCGCCGGCTGCTGGCCGCCGTGCTGGGTGGGCTGCTGCTGACCGGCCTGGGCCACGCCAGGCCGGAAGGCTATTCCAATACGACCGACGCCGAATATAGCCCGGCGGTCATCGCCACGACAGGGATCGAAGTGACCACCACGGGCGAGTATGAGCCGATCTGGGTCCAACAGCGGCCCCCGACGCCGGCCCCTTCCGACCGGCTGCTGCTCCTGGCCGGACAGGTGCGGGTGCTCAAGAGTCGGGTCACCGGCCACCGGCTTGAGTGGCTGATCGAGGCCGATGGGCCGGCCTACCTGCGGGCGGCGATCTCCTTCTATCCCGGCTGGCGGCTGACGGTGGATGGCCGGCCACGTCCCCTGACCGTCCAGAATCGGTATGGATTGATTGATTTCTCGCTGGAATCGGGCCTGCACCAGGTGGTGCTGGCCTTTGGCTCGACGCCGCTGCGCGGCTGGGCCGCGGCCCTGTCCGGGATGGCGCTGGTGCTGCTGGGGCTGACAGCATTCAGGGAGAGAGGTGCGGCCAAACGCCTTACTTGCGCACTGGCTTAAACATGGTATAATGGCCCCATGAATAGCGCCGGGGAACAGGGGCCATCTGGCTCCGGCGAGTGGTTGGAAGCCGGAGCGCGGCTCCTGTATTTCTAAAGCAGGACACCTGGATGATTGAGCAAATACGTGTCAAGATTCAAGCAGGACAGTTCGAGTTCTCAAAGCATGCCGTTGATCAAAGTATCCTCCGCCAAATTAGCGTGCGCGAAGTGCGTGAGGCAATTGTCAATAGCGAGGTTATCGAGGACTATCCAGATGACAAGTATGGTCCGAGTTGCCTGGTGCTGGGTTTCACACAGGCGGGCAGACCGCTGCATGTTCAGTGCAGTTACCCCTCTCGCCCGTTGATCAAAATCATCACCCTGTACGAACCGGACCCGGCCCAATGGATTGATTTCAGGGTAAGGAGAAAAATGATATGAATGCATATCAATGGCCGGAAAATTTGGTAGAACAAAGAGTGACATACACCCTCGATCTGGATGGTCAGCTGATTGTTGTGGAGAATGTTCCTGCACGAGTCAATGTGGAAACAGGCGAGCAGTTGTTTTCGCCCGACACTGTGGAACACCTGCAAAAGCTGGTCTGGCAACAGGGTAGGCCGAAGCGTGTGATCCAGGTCCCTGTGTACGAGTATGCCTGAACCGGATGCATTTGAATCTCTCCTGCATGGCTTGCTGTGAGACCGGATGAGGGGGAAGGCGAGAGACGCCAGGTGGCGGTAGCTGGACCAGGGGGCATTTCAACTTTGAACTGGAAATCGGTCGCGGTTGCGGAGAGGAGCCTCCTGTGGCTGTCTTTCACCTGCCGGTGGGCCGGACACGGGAAACCAGGTACTCCCCTGGGCTGACGGCTTTCCAGGCGGGTGACTTGCGCGCTGCCCCAAACATGGTATAATGGCCCCATGAATAGCGCCGGGGAACAGGAGCCATCTGGCTCAAGCGGATGGCCGGGAGTTGGGGTACGGCTCCTGGCCACGCTTTTCTCTCTATTCTTGATCGTGGTCGTCAACCGCTGCACGGCGCCGGGTTGGAGGGCTGCACCTCCGACCGTCACCGGCCTGCCATCACCGACGGCGACAGCCCGGCTGCGGGTGGAGGTCCGCCCGGCCGGTGCAGCCGTGCGCGTGGACGGGTTGCGCTCCGGCCACACGCCGGTGACCCTGGACCTGCCTCCTGGCCGGCACGCCGTCCGTGTCGAGATGGAGGGGTATGCACCGCTGGAACAGACGGTGATCCTGGCTATCGGCGAGGAGGCTGCCCTGGGGGGCGATCTGCTCCCCCTGGCCTCACCCACCGTGCCGACGCCGACCGCAACCGTTCCTCCGCCGCGCCAGGAGTTGCCCCTGCCCGACCTGGTCGTCCGGTCTGTCAGGATCGAGTTAGAGACGGGCGGCGACTGCCACTATTCCTCCACCAACCTCGGCCTGGCTGTGGTGATCCAGAACGCCGGCCAGGCCGATGCCGGGCCGTTCGTGGTGGAGGCCAATGGCGTGCCGCGGCAGGTCGGTGAGGGACTGGTCGCCGGGCAGGAGGTTCGCCTCTGGTTCGAAGGCTATTCATTCGGCGGGGAAAACCGGGTGGCCGTGGATGTGACCTCCCAGGTCGGGGAGAGTGATGAGACAAATAACACCTTCTCGCAGAGAGTGCCTGTCCCGACATTGCCACCCACCTGCACACCCGTGCCCATCACTCCCCCCACCTCCACACCCGTGCCCATCACTCCCCCCACCTCCACGCCCGTGCCCATCACTCCTCCCACCCCCCGGCCCCAGGCCGTGACGGTGCGCCAGGGGCAGGTCACGATCGCCACCTATCCCTATGCCCGGTTCATCACGCAGGGCTGGAACGAAACGTTCCACATGCCCTACGCCATCCTCGACCGGGCGGCCTATGACGCCTCCAGGCCGGTCCCGGTGGAGGTGACCTATCGCACTCTGGTTGTGGAGAACGAGTATCTGCAACTCACCTTCCTGCCCGAGGTGGGAGGGCGCCTCTATGAGGTGGTCTTCAAGCCCACCGGCCACCGGCAGACCTACCGCAATCCGGTGCTCAAGCCCGCCCCGTGGGGACCGGCGGAGCAGGGCTGGTGGCTGGCGGCGGGCGGCTTTGAGTGGTGCCTGCCGGTGGAGGAACATGGCTACGAATGGGGTGTGCCCTGGCAGATCGCCACCGACCAGGACGCCACAGGGGTGACCGTCACCCTGCGCGATAGCAAAGCTCGCGACCGGGTCCGGGCCATCATCGCCGTGCGCCTGGAGGCCGGAGCGGGTTATTTCACCCTCCGCCCCCGCCTGGAAAACCCCACCGCTGCGCCGCTGGCCGTCAAATATTGGACCAATGCCATGCTGGCTCCGGGCGGGCGGAATGCGCCCTCGGCGGACCTGCGCTTCGTCCTGCCCCAGGCCGTCACCGCCGTGACCGTCCACAGCCGGGGCGACGACCGGCTGCCCGAACCCAATCAGCGGTTGTCGTGGCCGCTCTTTGGCGACGTGGACCTGAGCCGCCTGGGCAACTGGAACCGCTGGCTGGGCTTTTTCGAGGACCCGGCCGTCGGCCACTTTATCGCCGTGTACGATGAGGGCTATGACGAGGGGATGGTCCGCATCTTTCCGCCGGAGGGAGCTCGCGGGGCCAAGCTGTTTGCCTTCGGCTGGAATGACCCCATTCCCGCCGACAACTGGACCGATGATGGTTCGAGCTATGTCGAGATCCACGGCGGCCCGGCTTCTACCTTCGCCGACAGCGTGACCCTGCCGGCCGGTGGCCACCTGCAATGGACCGAGACCTGGTATCCGGTGGCCGGCCTGGGCGGCCTGCGCTATGCCAACGAGGTGGCGGCGCTGAACCTGTCGGTGGCAGGCGAGCGGGTTCAGGTAGCCGCCATGACGACCCGCGCCTGGTCGGGCGTCGCCCTGCTGCTGCTGGACGGCCAGGAGCGCTGGCGGCAAGAGGTGTCGTTGCTGCCCGGCGAACCGTTCCGTCAGCTTCTCTCGTTCGACGGCGCGCTCCAGGGCAGCCGGTTGACCTTTCGCCTGGAAGCGCCCGACGGGACGGTCGTGGCCGAATACCGCACCGATCTTTGAGAAATGGCAAGACGGAAAAAGAAAGAGGAAGAGTGGATTCCGGTCCCCGCCCGGCTGCCTCCGCTCCAGGAGCTGGAGGTGCAGGAGGTCCAGGCGGCACGGCGCCGCCCTCGCACCTGGTTGTGGACGCTCATCGCCGCGCTGACGGTGGTCCTGCTGGTGGTCTATATACTGGTGCTGGGGGCACTGGGCATTTACGATGGTCTGAGGGACCGGGCGCTGGAAAACCGGCAGATTGCCCAGGAGCACTATACATTGGGGGTGGGCTATCTGGCCCAGGGGAACTATGAACTGGCCATCGCCGAGTTCAAGCTGGCCCTGCGGCACGATTCGAGCCTGAGCGCGGCCCGCGCCCAATTGCGGGCCGCCGAGGAGCTGGCCCGGGCGCAGAGCCGGCCCACCTCAGAAACGCGGCAGGACGCCGCCGCCCTGCTCTATCGGCAGGCGGTCGCCCATTATGAAAGCGGCAACCTGGAGCAGGCGGTAGCCGTGCTCGATGAACTGCGCGGGTTGGATGCCGGGTATCAGCGCCAGAATGTGGAAACCATGCTGAGCACAGCCCACTACCAACTGGGGCTGAACGCTGTGCGCCAGGACCGGCTGGATGAAGCCATCGGCCATTTTGAGCTGGTGTTGACCCTGAAACCGGGTGACGCGGCGGCGCAGGAGCAGATCAACCTGGCTCATCTGTACAAGGCTGCTCTGAGCTACTGGGGCCGCGACTGGGGGGCGACGGTCCAGGCTTTGAAGGGGCTTTACGCCCTGGCTCCCGGCTACAAGGATGTGCAGGCCCGCCTGCACGACGCCTATACCTTCTATGCCCAGACCTTCGCCGGGCAGGGGGACTGGTGTCGGGCGGCCAGCGAGTATGCGGCCGCAGTCCAGGTCCTGCCGTTGGAGACGACGGTAGACAGCCGGGACGATGCCGCCCTGCGCTGTCAGGCCACGGCCCAGGCGCCGACGCCCACAGCGACCCGCCGCGCCACGCCCACCGTCACCCGGCCGGCTGTGAGCGCCTCGCCGTCGGCGACACCGGCCGTCTACCAGGCCACCCCCACCCCCACCCCCCTCGCCCGGGCAGCCGGCAAAGGGCAGATTGCGTTCGCCAGCTACGACGCCAGCCGCCAGCGCTACGACCTCTACCTGGTGGACCTGGCGCAGGGAGAAGCCCGGTTGCTGTGGGAAAATGCCAGACAGCCGGCCATGGCTCCCGGCGGCAAGCGACTGGCCTTCCGGAACCTGGACCCACTTCACCTGGGGTTGAGCGTCCTGGACCTGCGCACCGGCCAGGTCAGTGAGCTGACCGCCCACGTGGAGGACTCGGTCCCGGCCTGGTCACCCGATGCGGATCAGATCCTCTTTGCCTCGGACAAGCATGGCGACCGCAAGTGGCGCATCTACGCCATCTCGCCCACCGACATCCGGGGTGAGGGGGAGGCGTGGGCCTTTGGCCAGATGCCGGCCTGGTCGCCCGACGGAAGCCAGATCGTCTACCACGGCTGCGATGAGCGAGGGGATAACTGTGGCCTGTGGGTCATGCAGGCCGGCGGCTTTCATCCGGCCCGCCTGACGGCCGATCCCGGTGACACCGCCCCGGCCTGGTCACCCGACGGCCGTCAGGTGGCTTTTATCTCCGCCCGGGCCGGAAACTGGGAACTGTACCTGATTGACGTGGCGACCGGCCGGGAGACACGGCTGACCGACCACCCGGCTGCCGACGTGGCTCCCACCTGGTCGCCGGACGGGGGGCAACTGGCCTTCCTCTCCAATCGTGAGGGGGCATGGGCGGTGTATCTCCTCCAACTCCGCTCAGGTCAGGTGCAGAAGGTCCTGGCTACCGGTGATGCCTATCCAGACCCGGTGAGTGAGCGGCTGTCGTGGGTGCCATGAAACGGCCGGTGACCAGGGACGAACGACAGGAGGGAGCAGATGCGGGTTGTCATTACGGGACATAAGGGACAGTTGGGCCAGGCATTGCAGACGGCCCTGGCCGGCGAGGAACTCTTCGGCCTTGACCTGCCAGAGCACGACATTGCCGATCCGGCTATCGTGAGCAGGGTGGCCGGGTTGCAACCTGAGCTGGTCATCCACACCGCCGCCATGACCGACGTGGATGGTTGCGAGCGGGATCCGGAGCGGGCTTTTCGGATCAACGTCCTGGGCACGCACAACATCGCCCTGGCCTGCGGGCGTTGCGGCGCGGCTATGGTCCACATCAGCACCAACGATGTGTTCGATGGACGGCTGGGCCGGCCCTACTACGAGTGGGACACCCCCACCCCCCGCAGCACCTACGCCCGCTCCAAGGCCGCCGCCGAGTTCTATGTGCGCAGTCTGCTCCACCGTTTCTACATTGTGCGCACCGCCTGGCTCTACGCCCGGCAGGGCCGGAACTTTGTCACGAAAATCATCGCGGCTGCCGATGAGCGAGGGGCGCTGCGCGTGGTCACCGATGAGGTGAGCAGCCCGACCTACGCCCCCGACCTGGCCGCCGCCATCGCCCGGCTCATCCGCACCGGGCATTACGGCATCTTTCACTTCACCAACAGCGGCTTTTGCTCCCGCTATGAGTGGGCGTGCGCCATCCTGGAGATGGCCGGCCGGGGGCATGTGCCGGTCGAGCCGATCACCAGCCAGCAGTGGGAACGCCCTGCCCCACCCCCCTTGTACACCCCTCTGCAGAACCTGACCGGCGCGGCGTTGGGCATCACCCTCCGCCCCTGGCAGGAAGCGCTGCGGGACTATTTTGCGCGTGGGTAGCCCTCTGGCCTCCGTGGTCATCCCCAACTGGAACGGCGCTCACCACCTGCCTGCCTGTCTGGAGGCGCTGCGGGCGCAGACCTGCTCCGACCTGGAGGTGATCCTGGTGGACAACGCCTCGACCGACGGTTCGGTGGCGTTGGTGGCAGAGCGGTATCCTGAGGTGCGGTTGCTGGTCCTGGGGCGCAACCTGGGGTTGACCGGCGGCAACAATGCCGGGTTTCGTGCTGCCCGGGGCGACATTCTCATCTCCCTCAACAACGATACCCAGGCCGATCCCCGTTTCGTCGAGGCGTTGGTGACAGCCTTGCAGGCGCATCCCGAGGCCGGGATGGCGGCGGCCAAGATCCGGCTCTTTGACCGGCGTGACCTCCTCCACTCGGCGGGCGACGGGTATGGTGCCGACGGCATCCCCTTCAACCGGGGCGTCTGGCAGCGCGACGAGGGCCAGTTCGACGAGCCGGGCTGGGTCTTCGGCGGCTGTGGGGGGGCAGTGGCCTACCGGCGGGCCATGCTGGACGATGTAGGGCTGTTTGACGAATCGTTCTTCATGTACTGTGAAGATGTGGACCTCAACTGGCGGGCGCAACTGGCCGGCTGGCCCTGCTGGTACACCCCCCAGGCAGTGGTTTACCACAAGCTGAGCGCCACCGGAGGCGGCCCTCTGGCCAGCTTTTACACCGGGCGGAACACGCTATGGGTCATTGCCAAGAACTATCCCGGAACATTGCTGCGAACATACTGGCCGCACATCGTCCGGGCCCAGTGGGCGGTGAGCCGGGAGGCGCTGCGCGCCTGGCGCGGTGCGGCAGCGCGGGCGCGGCTGCGGGGACAGATCGCCGGGTTCTTGGGCTGGCCCAGGATGCTGAAGAAGCGGCGCGCCATCCAGGCGGCACGGCGGGTCTCGGACGACTATATCGCCTCGCTGCTGACCTGCCCGGTCACGAGCCGGACCGGGTAGGCCCTGGACAGGTCGTGTCCGGTGTGCCCTTTGTGTCGGGCGTGCTCCTACCCCAAAGCCACGTCCAACGTCATCATGACGGCAAAGCCGGCCAATGCCCCCACGGTGGCAATGTTGGTGCCGCTTTCCAACTGCGATTCCGGGATCAGCTCCTCGACCACGACATAGATCATCGCTCCGGCAGCAAAAGCCAGGGCATAGGGCAGGATCGGACGCATCAGCAGCACCGCCGAGGCGCCCAACACCCCGGCCAGCGGTTCGACCACGCCTGATAACTGGCCGTACCAGAAGCTTTTGAACCGGGACAATCCTTCGCGGAGCAATGGGACAGAGACGGCTGCACCCTCCGGGAAGTTTTGAAGGCCAATGCCCAACGCCAGCGCCCCGGCTCCGGCCAGCGAGGCGGCCGGCAATCCGGCGGCCACTGCGCCAAAGGCCACCCCTACCGCCAGGCCCTCCGGCAAGTTGTGCAGGGTGATGGCCAACACCAGCAACACACTCCGTTGCCAGGCGGTCTTGAGCCCTTCTGCCTCCTGCAGCGGGTACCCCAGGTGCAGGTGAGGCAGGATCCGGTCCACGGTCCACAGAAATGCGCCGCCCAGCAAAAAGCCCACCGTGGCCGGGACCCAGGCCGGTCCCCCCCCCTCGGCGGCCATTTCAATGGCCGGTGCCAGGAGCGACCAGTAACTGGCGGCGATCATCACCCCGGCGGCAAAGCCCAGCATCCCGTCCAGCACCCGGCGCTCTATGGTTTTGAAGAAAAAAACGGTGCCGGCCCCCAGCAAGGTCACGAACCAGGTAAAGCAGGTGGCCAGCAAGGCCTGGACAATCGGGTTCAGAGTTGTGAACCAGGGAGCGACCATGACCGATTTCCTCCTCATGATCTCAGGCCAGGGGCACCAGGTCCGTTGCCCCTGGCAGCGGGAGCATGATACCACACCTTCCGCTCCGCGCCAAAACCTGACCTTTCCTGGGCGTTGACAGGGGGGAGGGATGCTGTTATAATCAGCGCCGTATGGCTGCTGCTGTGACCATGTTTGAACTGCTGCCCAGGCTCCCGCTCTACTGGAGTTTTTACCACCGGGGCTGGCCCCGCCTGCTGCCCTTCAGCCTGGTCATCAGCGTCAGCTTTCGCTGCAACAGCCGCTGCAAAACCTGCGGCGTATGGCGCAGGTCAGGCGAAGAGATGAGCGCCGGGGAATGGCGTGCGGTCTTTGCCCGGCTGGGCCGCGCCCCGTTCTACCTGACCTTCACCGGCGGCGAACCGTTCCTGCGCCCCGATCTGGCCGACCTGGTCGGCGCCGGCGCGGAGCTGTGCCGGCCAGGGGTTATCACCCTCCCCACCAATGGCCTGCTCACCCGGCGCATCGTGGACCAGGTGGACACCATCTGCGCGGCGGCCCCCCACTCGCAGATCGGCCTCAACCTGTCGCTGGATGGCCTCGGCGCGGAGCATGATGACATCCGGGGCGTGCCGGGCAACTGGCAGCGGGCGCTGGATACCTGGCAGGGACTGAAAGAGTTGCAGGGGAAGCACAAGAACCTGGTGCTCAGCGTCCACACCGTCGTCTCTCGCTTCAATCTCCCTCGCTTCCGTGCCATTGTCGAGGGCCTGGAATTCCTGCAACCCGATTCGTACATCACCGAGGTGGCCGAGGAACGGGTGGAGCTGGACACCATCGGGTGGGAGATTACCCCGCCGGCCGACGAGTACGCCCCCATCGCCGACTATCTATCGGCGCGGGCGCAGGCCAGGCCGGTCCGGGGTCTGGCCCGCGTCACCCAGGCCTTTCGGGCGCAGTACTATCAGCTCGCCAGGCGCATCTTGCAGGAACAGCGGCAGGTGATCCCCTGCCGGGCCGGTTGGGCCAGCGGCCACATCGCCCCCAACGGCGATGTGTGGACCTGCTGCATCCGCGCCGAGGCGGTGGGCAACCTGCGGCACACCGGCTATGACCTGCGCCCCATCTGGTTCGAGCAGGTGGGAGAACTGCACCGCCTGCGTCGCAGCATCGCCGCCGGAGAATGTGCCTGCCCGATGGCCAACGCCAGCTATGCCAACATGCTCCTCCACCTGCCGACCCTGATCCGCGTGGCAGCCACCCTCTTGCCAAACCGGCCCAACGGTGGTATCATGAAAGCCGGCCCGGATCGTGAACCGGAGCGGGTCGGGTGAATTCGTGAGGGGGGAATGATGATCCGCAAAATCGTTCTGTTCACATTGGCTCTTCTGCTCCTGCTGGCCGCCGGACTGATGACGGCCCTGCTCATCTTCCGCCACCCGACGCCGGCCGTCTTTCAACAGGCGACGACCGACCGCCCCATCCGCCTGCCCCAGGATGAGGCGGCCCATTTCGACGTGAGGGCCGAGTGGTGGTATTATACCGGCTTTCTGAACGGCAGCGAGGGGCAGGAATATGGCTTTGAGTTGGTCTTTTTCAAAGTCTATGCCTCGCCCCAGATGCGCATCGGCGGAGTGTTGCCCATCCCCTGGATCAGCAACCCACTCTACTTTGCCCATTTCGCCGTGAGCGATCAGGCAGCCCGAAAGCATACCTTTTTCGAGCGGAGCAATTTCCCCCGTTTCTGGGAAGCAGGGGCCAGGGCGGACCGTTACCAGGTGTGGAACGGCGATTGGCGAGCCTGGGGAGGCAGCGGCACGCACCACCTGCAGGCCGCCGCCGGTCCCTATAAACTGCAACTGGACCTGGAAGCGGCCAGGCCGGCCGTATGGCAGAGCCCGCAGGGGGTGGAGGATATGGGCCGGGCCGGGACCTCCTACTACTACTCCTACACCGACCTGCGTGGCCACGGGCTGTTCAGCGTGAATGGCCAGCCTCAGACGGTGACAGCCACGGCCTGGATGGACCACCAGTGGGGGAGCTGGCAGATGCACAATGGGTTCGCCGGGTGGGACTGGTTCAGCCTGCGGCTGGACGATGACCGGCAGGTGATGCTCTTCCTGTTCCGGGACGACGAGGGCCATGTCCTGCCCGAATCGGGTGGCACCTGGATCGCCGCCGACGGCCAGACCCGCTTCCTGCATCTGGACGACTATACCATCGAGGCGCTGGACTTTTGGACCAGTCCCGAAACCGGCGCCGTCTATCCGATCCGCTGGCATATCCTCCTGCCGGCCGAGGGCCTGGACCTCACCGTGGCGGCCACCTTCCCGGAGCAGGAGATGACCATCCAGCTTGGGCCGATCTACTGGGAGGGGAGTGTCACGATCGAAGGGACGGCGAGCGGGAAGGGGTATGTGGAATTGACCGGTTATGCGCCGTAGAACCGGCCGAGACAGAGTAGCCGATGGGCATCAAGAGACGCTCCCTGCCGGTTTCGTAGATGTCACCGAACCTTGTTGAAGCAGTGCGGGCCGCAGGCGTGGTGGGCGCGGGCGGCGCCGGTTTTCCCACCCACGTCAAACTGGCTGCCAAGGTGGACACGGTGATCGCCAATGGCGCCGAGTGCGACCCGCTGCTGCAATGTGATCAGCGGCTGATGGAAAGCCGCGCTGCCGAGATTGTGCGCGGCCTGCGCCTGGCGATGGAGGCCACCGGCGCAAAGCGGGGCATTCTGGCTCTGAAAAAGGAGTATGCAGGGGCAACGGCAGCCTTGCGGCGGGCCATCGGCGGGCAACCCGACCTGAGCCTGTGGCTGCTGGATAGCCGCTATCCGGCCGGCGATGAGTTCGTGCTGGTCTACGAGGCTACCGGCCGGCTGGTACCCGAAGCCGGCCTGCCGTTGCAGGTCGGCTGCCTGGTGCACAATGTGCAGACGCTGTACAATGTCGCCCGGGCCGAGCGGGGAGCGGCGGTGACCCATCGCCTGCTGACCGTGGCCGGGGCGGTGGCCCGGCCGGTCACCCTGTGGGTGCCGCTGGGCACGGCCATCGGCCAGGTGGTGGCCTGGGCCGGGGGAGTGCAACCACCTCGCTGGTCGGAGCGGACGGCCGACGATTACGCGGTGGTGGTCGGCGGGCCGATGATGGGCCATGTGGCCACCGGCCTGGACCAGCCGGTGACCAAGACGACCAGCGGGCTGCTGGTGCTGCCCCGCGACGGCGTGGTGGTCCGTTTTCTGACCCGGCCGCGGACCTCATGGGTGCGGCGGGGCATTTCGACCTGCGACCAGTGCCGGGACTGCACCGATCTGTGTCCGCGCTACCTGTTGGGCCACAATCTGCGGCCGCATGAGGTGATGCGGGCCATCCATTACGGCCTGGAACGCCCGGCCGACCAGGTGACGGCTGCGGTGCTATGTTGCGAGTGCCGTTTGTGCGAGGCCTATGCCTGCCCGTTGGAGCTGTCACCCATGTCGTACTATGTCGCCATCAAACGCGAACTGCGGGCCCAAGGCTGGGTCAACCAGGTGCACAGGCGGGCCGACTTGCAGCCGCACCCGATGCGCGACGACCGCCTGGTGCCCACCGGGCGGCTCATCGCCCGGCTGGGGCTGAGCGAGTGGGAGCATCAACTCTGCCCATTGGACGAAGGGGACTACCGCCCGGCCCGGGTGCGCATCCCGCTGCAGCAGCACATCGGCGTGCCGGCTGAACCGGTGGTCGCCGCAGGTGACCGGGTGGCCGTGGGCGACCTCATCGCCCGCATCCCAGAAGGCAAATTGGGAGCCAACCTGCACGCTTCTCTGGCCGGGCGGGTGACCGGCGTGGATGATACAGCGATCGAAGTAGAACAGACTTAACCTGACGTTAACCACTTTAACAATCGTTTCCGCATCGTTGCATTCTTGTTCGTGGCTGTGCTGCTCCTCGGCAGTTTGTGGGGAGCAGGCACCCCGGTGACCGCTCAGGACCCCCAACCCCAACCGGCCGCACCCCCTCCGGGCGAAGGGCCGTGGGTGGTGCGCGCCTACTACACCGACCGGGCCATGCTGGACAGCCTGGCCACCTGGACCGAACCGTGGGAGGTCAACCGCCAGGAGGGCTATGTCGTCCTGGATGTGGACCGTGCCGGCTATCAGTGGCTGCTGGATGCCGGCTTTCGCGTCGAGGTGGACCCCCGCCTGACGGCAGAGCTGACCCGACCCCGTGAGCCGCTGCCCGGCCAGACCGAGGGCATCCCTGGCTATCCCTGTTACCGCACCGTGGAAGAAACCTTTGACACGGCGCAGGCCATCGTCGCCGCCCATCCCACCCTGGCTACCTGGACCGACATCGGCGACTCGTGGGAAAAGGTCAACAATCCGGCAGCCGGCTACGACATGATGGTCCTGCGCCTGACCAACTCGGCTGTGCCCGGCCCCAAGCCCAAGCTGTTCATCATGGCTGCCATTCACGCCCGCGAATACACCACCGCCGAACTGATCACCCGCTTTGCCGAGTACCTGGTCGAAAACTATGACCTGGACCCTGACGTGACCTGGCTGCTGGACTATCACGAGATCCATCTCCTGCTCCAGTCCAACCCTGACGGGCGCAAAAAGGCCGAAGCGGGCCAGTTATGGCGCAAAAACACCCATCCCTACGGCTCCTGTGCGCCCAGCAGCATCGGCGTGGACCTCAACCGCAACTATCCGTTCCAGTGGGGGTGCTGCGGCGGTTCCAGCGGTAATCCCTGCGCCGAGACCTACCGGGGCCCCAGTGCCGCCTCCGAACCGGAGACCCAGGCTGTGGTGAACTATGTGCAGGCCCAGTTCCCCGATCAGCGCGGCCCGGGCCTGGGCGACCCGGCTCCGGTGGATGCCATGGGGGTGTTCATGGACATCCATAGCTACAGCCAGCTGGTGCTGTGGCCGTGGGGCTTTACCAGTTCTCCAGCCCCCAACGGCACGGCCCTGCAGACCCTGGGGCGCAAGTTCGCCTACTTTAACGGCTACACCCCCGAACAGTCCTATGGCCTCTATCCCACCGATGGCACCACCGACGACTTTGCCTACGGTGACCTGGGGCTGGCAGCCTACACCTTTGAGCTGGGCACCGCCTTTTTCCAGGACTGTGGTACCTTTGAAAACACCATCCTGCCCGACAACCTGCCGGCCCTGATCTATGCCGCCAAAATCTCCCGCACGCCGTACATGACCCCGGCCGGCCCCGATGCGCTGAATGTGACCGCCATGCCTGGCGGTGTTGTGGCCGGCCAGCCGGTCCAGTTGACGGCCACCATCAACGATACCCGCTACAACAACTCCAATGGCACCGAGCCGACGCAAAACATCGCCACCGCCGAGTATTACCTGGACGTGCCGCCCTGGATCACCACCACCCCGCCGATCCCTCTGCCGATGTCTGCCGCCGACGGCAATTTTGACGAAAAGGTGGAAGAGGTCGTGGCCACCGTGGACACCACCGGCCTGAGCGCCGGCCGGCACATCCTCTATGTGCGCGGCCAGGATGTGAACGGCAATTGGGGAGCGGTGAGCGCCACCTTCCTCTACATCCTTGATCCGAATGTGTCGCCGACCATCGAGGGCTTTGTGCGCGACGCCAGCACCAACCTGCCGCTGGCAGCCACCGTCACGGCCAACAACTTCCAGGCCACCACCGACCCGGCGACCGGCTATTACCACATGCTGGTCGTCAGCGACACCTACGACCTCAGCGCCATCGCACCCGGTTTCGCCATCTCCACCGTCACCGGCATCGAGGCCCACAACTATCAGACCGTGCAGCAGGACTTTTCCCTCTCCCCCGTGTGTGCGGTCCTGGAGGACGATGTCGAGTCGGGCAACATCGGCTGGACGGCGCAGTCGCCGTGGGCCATCACCGCCGAAGCCTCCCACAGCCCGACCCACTCCTGGACCGACAGCCCCGGCGGCAATTACAGCAACAACCGCAACATCTCCCTCACCTCACCGGTCCTGGACCTGTCCGGCTACGAGGGGATAACACTGAGCTTCTGGCACATCTACGATACAGAACCGGACTACGACTATGGCTACGTCGAGTATTCCACCAACGGCGGCGGCAGTTGGACGCAGGCAGCGGCCTACACCGGTTACGACCACGAGACCTGGACTCAGGAAACGATCCCCTTGCCGGCCCTGGATGGCCAGGCCAATGCCCGCATCCGCTTTCGCTTCACCTCCGACATCTCGGTGGTGGCCGATGGCTGGCATCTGGACGACATCGTCCTGGCCGGCGGCGGGCCGGCCTGCATCACCCCCTTGGCCCCCACCGCCGATTTTGCCAGCAACAGCCCGGTGGTGCTGGGCAGCACGGCCGTCTTTACCAATCAGACGGTCGGCACAGCACCGCTGGACTACTTTTGGGATTTTGGGGACGGCATCGGCACCTCGACCCAGAGCGACCCGGAATACACCTACCTGGCCGCCGGCACCTTCACCGTCACCCTGGTGGCGACCAATAGCCTGGGCAGCGACAGCGTCAGCCACCCGGTCGTCGTCCTCCCCCAGGGCTGCCTCAGCCTGACCCAGGTGACGATCCTCGGTCCAACCGTCGGTGCGCCGGGCACCTACACCTTCACCACCACCTACCAGCCGCCCAATGCCACGCCGCCCATCACCTACACCTGGGACAACGGTGATACGGGCAGCGCCTCGGTCCGCACCCTGGGCGTGGGCATCCACACCCTGACCGTGACTGCCACCAACTGCGCCGGGGTCCCTGTGACCGACACCCACACCATCGTCATCACCGAACCGGCCGTGTGCACCGACGTGACCAGGGTGGAGCTGACCCTGCTGACCACCGGCACCCTCTACACCGACACGCCGGTCCAGTTCCTGGCCGACATCCTGCCTGACGGCGCGGCCAAACCGTACAGCTATACGGTGGACTATGGCGATGGCACCTCGCCGGTCACGGCCAGCGGCGGCGACGACCCGCTGGCCCTTGACCACACCTTCGCTGCCACCGGCACCTACACCGTCGAGGTCGCCGTCTGGAACTGCGACATGGCCGGGTCGGAGGCTGTGACCGACTCCCTCACCCTGACGGTCTACGAGCCAGGCACCTGTCTGAGCCTGACCGGCATCACCATCGTCGGGCCGACGGAGGGCGAGCCGGGCACCTACACCTTCACCACTACCTACCAGCCGCCCGATGCCACACCGCCCATCACCTACACCTGGGATAACGGTGATACGGGCAGCGCCTCGGTCCGCAGCCTGGAGGTGGGCACCCACACCCTGACCGTGACCGCCACCAACTGCGCCGGGGTCCTGGTGACCGATATCCACACCATCCTGATCGCTCCCGCGCCTGCGCGGTTCTATCTCTACCTGCCGCTCATCGTCAAGGGCCAATAGCCGCCCTCCCAGGTGCCGGGCGCTTCCGAAGTGCCTGGCACCTGGGCCTGTTGGGTTTGCCGGGGGACTGGGACGAGAGGCCTCGCCGGAGCAGGAAAGCGCCAGGCCCGTTCCACGATTTGACACAGCTTTGAAGCGTGTGCTATACTTTTTGTAGCGCCTGCTCCAGCTCCATGCCATCAGATTCCAGGGCGACATCAGGGACAACGTCGGAGGAGAGGTTGATCCCGCACCGGGACCTACAGATACTGCAATCCTTTGACAGCCATGGCCGCGTCACGGTGAGCGCCTATCTGCCTCTGGACACCCCCCAGCGGCGCGAGTCGGCCTACGCCGATTTTATGCGGGAGATGCACAAGTACCTGGAGGCCTGCCACCATCAGCCCGAATGCCAGGAGGCCGTCAAAGAGGACATGGAGATCGTCGGGTTATATCTCAAGACCAACGGCCATCGCCACCAGGGGGGGGTGGCGATCTTTTCCTGCGCGGCCGAGCTGTTTTGGCGGGCCTATGCGCTGCCCATCCCGCCCGCCACCCGGGTAGAGGTCGGCGAAAAGTTCTGCCTGGAGCCGCTGCTCAAGGGGATGACATAACCGGCGATCTCATACGCATCAAGCTAAGCGACTCAAGTCGCACCTCAGGGGCCTGCGGCCAGGCATCCACCTGCGTGGATGCCGCCGTCCGCGCAGGCGGACGGCCAGGGGCAGAGCGCCGCTCTGCCCCTACCGGTGCGATTTCCAATCGCCCGCGCCTTAACTTGATGCCAATGGGATGACATAACCGGCGATCCACCTCGCCTGGAAACCCGTTTTCCTGTGCAGCCTGTCGGAGCGGAGGCTTGAACGTGTCCGGCTGAAACCGGCGAAAGCCTTGACTCCGGATCGCTCGCCGGCAGGCTGCTTGGGGGGAACGGGTTTCTGCTTTTCACAGGTTCCGCGAGCGGATCATGGAGATCAGCAACCAGGCTCCGGCGGCCACCGCTCCCAGGAAGGAGATCTGGGCCACCGGAATGCCCAGGCCCAGCACGGGCAGGTGCCACGACTCTTTGCCTCCCAGCAGGATCAGCGCCGAGCCGACGATGAGCGCCGCCACCACCACGCTGAAGGCGATGCGGTTGACCATATTGTTCAACCGGGCAATGAGCAGCTCCAGGCGGCGCAGGTCCACCCCTACGGTCAGCTCTCCCTCTTCCAGCCGGTCCCACAGATCGTCCAGGCGGCGGGGGAAAGCCTGGGCCAGGTCCATCGCCTGACGCACAGCGCGCAGCGCCCGTCGCCCGGCCACGAGGGGGGACAGCCGTTCCTGGATCAACCGCTCGGCAAAGGGGCGCACAGCCTCTACCACCACAAAGCCGGGGTCCAGGGCCAGGCCGGTACCCTCCAGGGTGATCAGGGTGCGGGCCAGGAGCGCCAGGTCGCCGGGGAGATAGACCTTGTGCTTGTAGGCCGTGGTAAAGATCTCGGCCAGCATCTCGCCCAGACGGATCTCTTCCAACGCCACGCCCCAGTAATGCACCACAAGCCGTTGCAGGTCGCGCTCCATCGCCTCCAGGGAGGGCCGGCCCCGCGTTGCCCCCATCTTGACCAGGGTGCGGGCAATGCCACCTGCATCCTGGTCCAACAATTGCAAAAACAGGTCGCCCAACAGATCCTTCTGAGCCGGGGTGAGATAGCCTGCGGTGCCGAAATCCATAAAGCCGATCTGAGTGCCGATGACCATCAGGTTGGCCGGGTGGGGATCGGCGTGATAAAAACCGTCCACAAAGATCTGCTTGAGATAGGCATCGAGGGTGGTGCGGGCGATGGAGGACAGGTCATAGCCTGCCTGCCGCAGCCGCTCCAGTTCGTTGAACTGGATGCCGTCGAGGCGCTCCAGGGTGATGACCCGCCGCGTGGTCAGGTTCCAATGGACGTGAGGGACCCGAAAGCGGGCATCATCCTGGAGGTTGGTCCGCAGCCGCTCGGCGTTGCGGCCCTCGATCTTGTAGTCCAGCTCCTCCCGCAGCGAGAGGGCCAGCTCCTGGGCGATGCCCAACACATTATAGTCGCGCATCATCTCGGACCGTTTTTCGAGAAAGCGGGCCTGGCGCAGCAAGAGGTCCAGATCGGCTTCGACCACCTGTTCGATGCCCGGCCGCTGAACCTTGACCACCACCGCCTGCCCGTCGGGCAGGGTGGCGCGATGCACCTGTCCGATGGAAGCGGCGGCAATGGGGGTGTCGTCAAAGGTGGCGAACAGCTCCCCCACCGGCGCGCCCAGCTCCTGTTCAATGGTCTGGCGGATGGCCGTCGCCGGCACCGGTGGCGCGGCGTCGAGCAACCTGGATAGCTCTTCGATATACTCGCGGGGCAGCAGATCGGCCCGCCCGCTGAGGAGCTGACCCAGCTTGATGTAGGTCGCCCCCAGCTCTTCCAGGGTGCGCCGCAGCCGCTGGGGCATGGTCAGCCGGCTCGCCTCCCGGTCGGCGTGGAGCCGTCGCCGCCGCCAGAAGCGGGGCAGAAAACGGTCGAGGGCCAGTTGTTCCACCAGAAAGCCCAGGCCGTTGCGCACCAGCACCTCGATGATCCACCGCACCCGGCCGATCTCGGCCAGGCGACGGCGAAATGGCAAGAAGGGCATCGCTTCTCCTTCCCATCCCGGGGCAATTGGTCCCATTATACCCCAGATGACCGCCTTCGACAAGCCGGCCCTCGCCGATCCCATTGTTCAGATGCCTGGCCCTGGTGCATCCGTGTCCTGAAATGCTGTTGCCCTCAATCCCGATCGCTGGTATAATGGGGGGGAGGGTACCGGGCGATGGACTATGATGTGATTGTCGTCGGCGCCGGGCACGCCGGCTGTGAAGCCGCCCTGGCCGCAGCGCGCATGGGAGCCCAGACGCTGCTGCTGACCATGAACCTGGACCTGGTGGCCCAGATGCCGTGTAACCCCAGCATCGGCGGGCCGGGGAAAGGCCACCTGGTGCGCGAGATTGACGCCTTGGGCGGCGAGATGGCCCGCGCCACCGACGCCACGTTTATCCAGATCCGCCTGTTGAACCAGAGCAAAGGGCCGGCGGTCTGGGCGTTGCGCGCCCAGGCTGACAAACGGCGCTATTCACTCTATATGAAACACACCCTGGAGACGACGCCCAACCTGCACCTCAAGCAGGCCCTGGTCGAGCGGCTGCTGGTCCAGGGCGACCGGGTGCAGGGGGTCATCACCCACACCGGGCGTCAGTATCGGGGTCGGACCGTGGTGTTGACCACCGGCACCTTCCTGGCCGGGCGCATCCTCAGCGGTGAGCAGAGCTGGCCGGCCGGCCGCGCCGGTGAGTTCCCGGCCACAGGGCTGGCAGCCTGCCTGCGCGAACTGGGCTTCCCTCTGGTCCGCCTGCAAACCAATACCCCACCGCGCATTGACGCCCGGACGATAGACTTTTCCCTCACCGAACCCCAACCCGGCTCCGGCGTTCCGCTGCAATTCACCCTATCCAATACCCAATATCCAATCCCCGAGTTTCTGCTCACCCCGCCGAACCCGGTCTATCCGGCCGCGCAGTTGGACGGCTGGCGGCCTCAATTGCCCTGCTACTCGGTCTATACCACCGATGAGACGCTGCGCATCGTGCGTGAGAATTTGCACCGCTCCCCCATTGCGCCGGGGGCGCTGGAAGCTGCCGGGCCCCGCTACTGTCCCAGCTTCGAGGAGAAGGTGGTGCGCTTTCCCCACAAAGAGCGCCACCAGCTCTTCCTGGAGCCGGAGGGCTGGCACACCGGCGAGGTATATGTCCAGGGCTTTTTCACCGGCATGCCGGAAGAGGTGCAGTTGGCCATGCTCCACTCCATCCCGGCCACGCGCCGGGCGGAGATCATGCGCCCCGGTTATGCCATCGAGTATGACAGTGTGCCCTGCCGGGAGGTGGGCGCCTCGCTGGAGACCAGACGGGTCGAGGGGCTGTTCCACGCCGGCCAGATCAACGGCACCAGCGGCTATGAGGAGGCTGCTGCTCAGGGGATCCTCGCCGGGATCAACGCTGCGCTCAAAGTGCAGGGCCGGCCACCGGTCATCCTGCGCCGTGACCAGGCCTATATCGGCGTGCTGATTGACGATCTGGTGACCCGGGAGATTGACGAACCATACCGCATCCTGACCGGCCGGGCCGAATACCGCCTGCTGCTCCGCCAGGACAATGCCGACCTGCGCCTGGCCGAGATCGGCTATCAGGTCGGGTTGCTGCCCCGCGAACGCTACCAGGCGGTCGAAACCAGACGCCGCGCCATCGAGGCCGAATTGGCCCGCCTGCGGGCCACCTGGCTTCGCCCGGGCGATCAAGAGATCAACGACCGCCTGGCCCAGGCCGGCCTGCCCCCTCTGAACGACGGCGTCAACGCCCTGCAATTCCTGCGCCGGCCGGAGGTGGACTATCGCCTGCTGGCCAGGCTTGTCCCGCCACCGGAGCCACTATCGCCTGATGTGGCCGAACAGGTGGAGATTGAAGCCAAATATGCCGGGTATATCGAAAAGCAGCAGATGGAGGTCGCCCGCTTCCGCCGTCTGGAGGAGCGTCGCATCCCGCCAGACCTGGACTATCGAGCCTTGCGCGGCCTGCGCGCCGAAGCGCAGGAAAAGCTGGCTGCCGTCCGCCCGGCCACCGTCGGCCAGGCAGCGCGGCTGGCCGGTGTCAATCCGGCAGACATCTCGGTTCTGCTGGTCCATCTCAAGCGGCTGGAGGGAGCCGGGTAGCGATGGCCGGGCCATGTCCCCACCTGGGCTTGCAGGGCAATCGGCGGCAACTGCTCCTGGTGCCGAGCTCCCGCCATCGCTGCTACCTGCGGGGTCAGGGCGAACGGATCGGGAGCGCCTACCAGGCCGAAACCTGCCTGACCTCAGCATACCGGCGCTGTCCACGGCTGATACAGGGAGGCGGAGGAACAGGGGAGCAAGGGGTCAGGGGAGCAAAGGGCACAGGCGTCAAGTTAAGCGACTCAAGTCGCACCTCAGGGGCCTGCAGCCAGGCGTCCACCGGCGTGGACGCCTCCGTCCGCGCAGGCGGACGGCCAGTAGGGGCAGAGCGCCGTTCTGCCCCTACCGGTGCGATTTCCAATCGCCCGCGCCTTAAGTTGACGCCTATGGGAGCAAAGGGGCAGGCGCCCTTGCGCCCTTACGATCTTGCCCCCCTGCCCCGCCATGTTGCTGCGCCCTCGCGCCGCCCCATCACCCTCATCGAGCTGGTGGTGATGAGCCTGAGCGCCAGCATCGTCCTGAGCGTTCTCTTTGTCGGCTATGCGATTTTCTATCGGCTGCGGGTGGGACCGGGCATGGAAGCGGCCCCGGCCGTCGCCAGGGGGCTGGAACTGCCCACTCTCCCCGCCACCTCCACCCTGACGCCTGGGTTCACCCCCATTCCGCCCACCCCACCCGCCCCGGCAGCCACCCCTGCCCCTCCTGCTCCCCCTACCCCCCTCCCTGAACCGACCCTGCCCCTGCCCACCCCGCAGGTGCGTCCGCCGGCCACCTCCCCCCCTACCCGCCTGGTCATCCCCAGGCTGAACCTCGATATCCCGGTCCTGCCGGTGGGGGTCAAGACGATCTGGGATGCAGGTCAACCCAGGATGGTCTGGGATGATCTACCCAATGCCGCCGGCTTTCACCAGACCTCGGCCTATCCTGGCAATGTGGGCAATACGGTCATCAACGGCCACCGCGACATCAAGGGGGCGGTCTTTCGCCACCTGGACCGGCTCGAACCGGGCGACGAGATCATCCTCTATGTGGGGGAGGTGGCCTATCCCTACCGCGTCGTCGAGAGGTTGGTCGTGCCGGAGACCTTTGCCTCGGCCGGGCAGCGTGCAGAGAACCTGCGCCTCATCGGCTACCTGCCGGAGGAACGGCTGACGCTGGTGACCTGTACGCCGGTGGGGCTGGCCACCCATCGGCTGCTGGTCATCGCCAAACCGCCGGAACAGGCCGTGCCGCAGATGCCGGAGGCCGGCTCTGGTCCCAATCCATAGAGAGTGCCCACCGGTGTTCGAAGCAGAACGCTGACGTGGGGCATCCCTTGCTCGGCGGGGGTCTGAGACGCTCGGCGGGGGTCTGAGACGCTCGGCGGGGGTCTGAGACGCTCGGCGGGGGTCTGTGACCCCCGCCAGGGGGCCGCCAGGTCCCGGACCTGGCGGGAGCAGCAAAGTGGACCTCACCTCATCCCCCAACCCCCTTCCCCTCTCCGCCGCGGAGAGGGGAAGGGGGCCAGGGGGTAGGGGTGAGGTCCCCTCGCTCGGCGGGGGTCTGTGACCCCCGCCAGGGGGCCGCCCGGTCACAGACCGGGCGGGAGCAGCAAAGTGGACCTCACCCCATCCCCCAACCCCCTTCCCCTCTCCGC